>JADHED010000345.1_pt1 | contig 59891 bp, 43 predicted proteins | sample 8952041 | NCBI WGS metagenome assembly JADHED01 (sample SAMN16124423, study PRJNA663239) | bioreactor sludge metagenome | isolation source: sludge (control) | place: India:Bengaluru | collected 2018-09-08 | reverse complement strand
CTCAGCTACTGCACCATCGAGCACGCGACCGCGGGAGGAGCGGGGGCCGGCGTCAATTGCGCCAACGGGTCGACGCCGACCCTGCAGAACTGCACGCTGCGCGCCAACGCCATCGGCTTGCAGGCCGCCAGTTCCTCGCCGGAGCTGATCAACACGCGGATCATGGACAACACCCAGTACGGCGTGTACCTGTCGGGCCCGAGCACGCCGACCTTCGGTTCATCGCTGACCGAGTGGAACGAGATTCACGGCAACGCGCCGGCCATCGCCGACCGCGACTTCGTCAACGGGACGGCGGACATCGCGGCGCGCTACGTGTACTGGGGAACCGTCGTCGCCGCGGAGATCGAGGCCCGCATCCAGCACGAACCGGACAACGCGACCCTCGGCCGTGTCGAGTTCGGTCCCTGGACCGACGCCGAGCACGACCAGCAGTACGGCACGGAGATCGCGGTCGAGACCACCGACCTGCCGGCGTCGTTCGCCCTGCTCCCGAACCACCCCAACCCGTTCAATCCGGCCACCATCATCCGGTACGACCTCCCGGCGCCGACGTGGGTCCGCATCACGGTGGTCGACGTCGCGGGCCGACGACTGGCCACGCTCGTCGACCAGCCCGAGCCCGCGGGTTCACATGATCTGCGCTGGGATGCCAGCGGCCTGGCGAGCGGCGTGTACTTCTGCCGGCTGGAGGCGGGCTCGTATGTCGAGACGCGGCCCATGACACTGCTGCGGTGAGGGCGAGCCGCGCCGGCATCGACGCGGCCCGCATCGTCAGGGACTGCCCTGGGTCCAAGCGGAACCGGCCGCCTTGCCTTCGGGCGTGGCGGCCGGTTCCGGTGGGGGGGAGCGCCGGAACTACATCAGCAAGGTCGCAAAGGTCTGGATGGCGGCGCCCAGTCCCATGGATAGCGACCACACGGCGACCTGCGTGGCGCGACGGACCGCTGCCGTGCTGATCGGCTTGCTTTCGCCCAGGTCGATGGTCCCCACGATCCTGGCTGACGTGAACAGCGAAACGGCGCCCGCCAGGCCGATGCAGGACATCAGCATGATCAGCTTCGCCTTCGGCACCTCCGGCCCCTGCCCCCCGAGCAGCCCCGTGATGCCGCCCAGCGAGATCAGGGAAACCCCCGTCAGGTGTTTGAGGAAGTCGTAGGCCCGCTGGTGCCGCCTGTCGGTGCCATCGTGGTCGCCATCGTCGATCATACCGGGACTCCTGCCCTTTCGCGTTACCTTCGGGACGGGAAGGGCGACGATCTCGCGGATCCGTCGTCGAGTTTCGATTGTGGCATGAAGGTGGGCGGCGGGTCAATCCGGGGTCGGCGACGCGGATGCGGGGCGCGATCAAGCCGTCCGGTGACCGGTTCGCGACGGAGGCGCGCGCCGTGCGGGTGATGGATCAACTGAAGGGCAGGTCCGGGCTGCCCGAGGCGGTCCATAGCGACAAGGGTCCGGAGCTTCTGAGCGGTGTGTTCAACTCTTGATGCGAGGGGAACCGTGTCGAGCGGCGTAACATCCAGACCGGCAAGCCCAACCAGAATGCGTACATCGAGAGGGTGTATCCGGAGGTACCGGGATGAGTCTCCGGCAATCCGGGGGCGGTTCACCTAGCGACCTGACGTGGACGGGGTCGTACCCCTGCGCGTCCGGCACGGTCACCATCACCGACGTGGATGCGACATTCGCGACTGCCGCGAGCGAGACGACGCTCACCGGCAACGTCACCTGGAGCTAATCGGGCAACACGCAGCGCACGGGAGAGCTCACTGGAACAGCGCCTTGATGCCGCTCCAGGTCTCGCGCTGGCTGGCGACCGGATACGGCCAGTCCTCCTCGAAACGGTGCGAGAAGTCGGTCACCGCGCCGTCCCAGATCTTGATGTTGTCCACGATGAACTTGTCGTACGCCTCCATGTCGGGACCGTAGCCCAGCACGAGCGGCCGCGCCGGGGTCACCGTCCCGTCCCAGGTCATTGTGCTGCTCGTGACGGCAACGCCGTCCCGGTAGACCCGGATGGTCTCGGCAGTCCCGTCGATGCCGCGCACGTCCCAGACCAGCGCGACGTGGAACGGAACGCCCGGCGTCGCGACGAACTGCGTGGATTCCCAGTCCGTGTAGGCATAGGCGGAGCCGAAGCCGATCCAGCCCCAGAATCCGATGCCGGTCACGGTGTCGCCCCACAGAAGTTCCACGTCGCAGGCCGGCACCCCGAAGTCGGTGTTGTAGGGTGTGCCGATGAGTCCGAAGACGCCGTACACGTACGGCACCGGCTCGGGGACCTTCGAGTTGATCCACAGCTCGATCGTGCCCGCGTCGGCGAGTCCTCGCATCGCCGCGGGCGCGAACATCAGGTACTCCCAGATGGCCATACGAAGGTACCCGTTGCCGTGCTGCGCGGGCTCGAACGACGTGTGCGTGCCGACGATCGCCGCATCGTGGCCGACCTCGCTGGTCTGGACCTCGGCCAGACTGCCGAGCTTGTTCCAGACGACGACGTGCTGCGCGGCGGCCGGCGGCACCGATTCGACGAGTGCGACGATGACCAAGGAACCGACGAGGAGGGCCGCGCGCGAGGTGCGCGCGCCCGGGCGAGGAAGCATCCGGAGCGATGGCATGGCAATACTCCTTCGGGCTTGGAGGACGCCGAACCAACCATGACGACTATTGTACTCCTTTTTTGGTCGTTCAACGAAATTAGTAATTCACTATCAATCTGATGGGGATTATCGCTCATCGCGCCGCCGAGTCGCCGCGAGCCGGCCGATTGGCGCAACGGTCCGCTGAGAACGGGAACTCACGGATCGCGTACGGGAACTTCCGGCATTGGCCCGGCGCTGGTCCCGAGTGTATCGTGGGCCACGCGCTGGGCGCGGGAGGCGAGTCGTGCAGAAGAAGTTCTACCGCACCATCGAGGATCTGCTGCGCAAGATCGACGACTCCACCGGCGACGAGGCCATGCTCCTGGCGATCATGCGCCAGCTCGTGGAGAGCGAGGGGGCGCGGATCTACGGCGTCGCCAGCGGCCGCCTGTACCGCGAACGCGCCCAGGACTTCCTGCTCATCGCCAGCATCGGCGAGTACGGCGACGCGATCGAGGGCAAGACCGTCGGCAAGGACTACGAGGTCATCCAGCACCTGCGCGAGCACCGGCTGTGGATCACCTCGCCGGCCTCCCCCGGTTACGACCCCGACCTCGAAGCCCAGTTCACGCACCTCGACAGCGCCGCGATCGCCGTCGGCCAGAACCCGTCGTACATCCTCAGCCTCGGCATCCGCCAGGCCGAGGGCACCACGCGCGAAGAACTGCTGGTCATGCTGGAGTCCATCCGCGCCGCGATCGGCCTCAAGCTGCGCCAGAGCACGCTCGAGAGCCAGCTGCGGCAGGCGCAGTCGATCCAGCTCTCGCTCCTGCCGTCGCGGCTGCCGCCCCTGGCAGGCTTCGAGTTCGCCGCGGCCTGCCTGCCTGCCGAGGAGGTGGGCGGCGACGTCTATGACCTGCAACCGATCGAGGACGGCACCCTCGGCGTGCTGATCGCCGACGCCAGCGGCCACGGCCTGCCGGCCGCCCTGCAGGCCCGCGACGTGGTGATCGGCGTGCGCATGGGCCAGGCCCACAACGAGAAGATCCGCTCGCTGATCCAGCGCCTCAACGGCGTCATCCACAACACCACGCTCTCGAGCCGCTTCATCTCGCTGTTCTACGCCGAGCTCGAGGACACCGGCAACCTGACCTACGTCAACGCCGGGCACTGCCCCCCGTTGCTGGTCACGCCCGCCGGCGAGGTCTTCGAGTTACAGGTCAGCGGCCCGGTCCTCGGCCCCCTCGAGGATGCCTCCTACCGCCGCCGGTCCTGCACCGTGCGTCCGGGCGAGGTGCTGGTGCTGTTCACCGACGGCGTCATCGAGCGCCGCGCCCAGGAGGATGCGGCCGAGACCAACCCGGTCGAGTTCGGGCGCGACAAGCTCATCGAGATCGTCCTGGCCCACCGAGACCGGCCGGCGGCCGAGATCCTCGTGCGTGTCACCGACGCCGTGCGGGAGTTCGGCGGCGGCGCGCCGCTGAGCGACGACGTCACGCTGCTGGTGATCAAGCGCGAGACGGGGGTACTGCGGCCGCAGGAGGCCTTGAGCGAGGTGTCCCGTGCGCCGGCTCAGGGGGCCGAGGTGAGGCGGTAGAGGGCGACGGTCCAGTCCTGGGTCTCCCGCAGGCCGACGCCATGCATGACGCAGGTGTCCACCAGGTCGAAGCGGACGCCGTCCACCAGCTTGCCGTCCCAGCGCGGCGGCCCGTCGGTCCGGTCCACGAACCACTGCGGCGGCTGATCGCCGCCCGCCCGCAGCCAGCGGCCCGAGGTGACCATCGGCTCGAAGCCCAGGCGACGACCGAGGACCATGATCTCGGGGCTGACCAGGCCCATCAGGTCGAGCACGCGCAGATCGCTGCCGTAGGCGAGCGCGCCGATGTCCAGCGCGGCGACCACCGCGCCGGGCGGCGACTCGTCGGCGAGACGGCGTCCCAGATCCAGGTAGCACTCGCGCACGCCGGCCGAGAAGGAGCGCGCGTGCGGCTGCACCTTCTGCACGAGGACGGCGACGTTGATCGCCAGCGTGAGCGCGATCGCCAGGCCGCCGATCTCCCGGTCCGCCCGACGCCGGCCGGTGAAGGGGCCGGAGCCGCGCACCAGCCAGAAGCTGAGCACGCCGACCGCGATCAGCAGGGGCATCGCCAGGGGCACCAGGTAGCGCGAGATGATCCACACCCGCGCCACGGCGTAGCCGCCGATCACCACGGCCGCCCAGGTCAGCGGGATGCCCACCATCGCGCCGGCCCGCCACAGCGACCAGTCCCGGAACTCCGGCGGATCGTCCCACTCGGCGTCGTCCGTGTCGTCGTCGGGGTCGTCGGGGTCGCGACGGCCGACGATGATCAGCACGGCGACCACCACCAGGAACAGCCAGAGCACCCCCTGGGTCACGGCGAGTTGCGCCACGGAGCGCACCAGGTAGTCGGCGAGTTCGAGCAGATCGAAGGAGACGTCGTTGCTCTTGGCCGCCGCCGTTCCCGGCAGGAAGCGGCCGAAGGTCAGACGCGCGTACACCAGCCACGGCCCGGCGGCGACCAACCAGCCCACGACCACGGCGGCGATGAGATTCTGCGGCCGCGCCTGGTAACGTCCGGAGACGCCGCCGAGGTCTTCGCCGCGCCGGTACTCCGCCCAGAGGAGCCAGGGCAGCGCGAGCGGCCCCAGGAGCAGGAACTCCGGCCGCACCAGGCCCGCGAGACCGGCGGCCACGCCCCAGGCCAGGTAGCGACGGCGCAACTCGGCGCTCGGCGGGCTGCCGTGCGGCTGCGGCGTCCAGCGGCAGCCGAGGGGCCAGAGCAAGGCGAGGGGCGCCACCACGGCCAGCGGCGTCTCCATGCCGGACATGGTCCAGCGCAGGAACCAGGCGTCGGCGATGCCGGCGAGGAACAGGGCCCACCGCCAGCGGCGGGGGAACGGGAGCCGGCGCAGCAATTCGGCCCACATGACGACGGCCAGCGCGCCGCAGAGCAGGCCGAGCGTCCAGGCCGCCGCCTCGCCGGCGAGGCCGAGCTTGAGCAGTCCGGCCAGACCGAAGATCCACAGCGGACTGGTCGCGCCGTAGCTGCTCTCGCCGGGGTTGAACGCGAATTCCCCGCGCGCCGCGAAATTCTCCGCGTAGCGCAGGTGGATGTAGGTGTCGTCGGTGACGTAGCCGCGCAGCAGCAGGTGGGCCAGGACCAGGACGGCGAGGCCGACCAGGACCCGGGCCAGATGCTGCCGCGCGCGCACGCTCATCTGAGGAACATCGGCAGGTTCGAGACCCGCGTGATGTTCGGCCGGTACTCCTCGCGGTCGTAGAAGCGTTCGACCTCGACCCGCTTCTGCCCCGCGACCACCGAGTTGAGGCCCACCGTCGTGTACTTGCCCTCCTGCAACGCGACCATCAGGCCGCTGGCGCCGTCCAGGAGCATGTCCATGGCCATGTTGCCGTAATTCATGGCGACCATGCGGTCGAGCGCGTCGGGGGCGCCGCACCGCATCATGTAACCGAGCTCCTGGAACGTGACCTTGTGGCCGGTGATCTCGTTGATGCGCTCGGCCGTGACCTGGCCGATGCCGCCGAGCTTCTGGTGGCCGTAGGCGTCGGCCTCGCCGCGCTGGATCACCTCGCCGTCGAGTTCCTGCGCGCCCTCGCTGATGCAGACGATGGCGTACTTGCTCGGATTGGCGAGCTTGTCCTCGACGAGGAATTTCGCCAGCCGGTGGATATCGAACGGCACCTCGCTGATCAACGCCCGGTCGACGCCCGCGAGATAGGCGGAGATGAGGCAGGTCTCGCCGCTATGGCGGCCGAAGACCTCGACGACGCCGATGCGTTCGTGGCTGCCGATGGGCGTGCGCAACTGGGTGATGGCATCCACGGAACGGGTGACGGCCGTGGAGAAGCCGATGCAGTAGTCGGTCCCGAAGACGTCGTTGTCCATGGTCTTGGGGATGGCGATCTGCGGGAAGCCGGTCTGGTTGAGGCGCGCCGCGTAGCTGAGGGTGTCGTCGCCGCCGATGGGGATCAGGGCGTCGATCTTCAGGTCCTCGAGATTGGCGACGATGCTGTCGGTGATGTCGACCGGGAACGGCCCGTCCTTGTACGTGTCCCGCAGATGGGCCGGGATGTCGGGTTCGCGCATCTTCGCGGGGTTGGTGCGCGAAGTGTGCAGGAAGGTGCCGCCGGAACGGTCGATGGTGCGAACCTGGTTCCAGTCCAGCTCGCGCACCCACTCCCGGTTGTGGTCGGGATCGCCGATGCGGTAGTTGACCAGGCCGGCCCAGCCGCGGCGGAAACCGACCATCTGGATGCCTTGCTTCTGGGCCCGGTACACCACCTGCTTCATGGCCGAGTTCAGGCCGGGAACGTCACCGCCGCCGGTCAGGATGGCGATGCGCCGAAGTTTGGCGCGCATGGTTCCTCCAGGACGAATCAGGTGAGGCGCTCAGACCGCAAGCTCCTGCGGCAGCGGCGCCGGTTCCGCCAGGAACGACCCCTCCCACGACATGCGCGCGATGTGCCGCATGTCGGACTCGCTGAGTCCGAAGGTCGTCATGGCGATCTCGTATTCGCGCGTCAGGGACGTGCTGGAAACCGTCGGATTGTCGGTGCAAAGGGCAACCTTCATGCCAGCTTCGAGGAACTTCGCCAGCGGATGCTCGGCGTAGGCGTCGATGGCGCCCGTCTGGATGTTGCTGGTGAGGCAGCATTCCACCACGATGCCGTCGGCCGCCAGCCGCCGCATGAGTTCCGGGTCGCGCCCGGCGCTGGTGCCGTGGCCGATGCGTCGGGGCCCCAGGTGCTCGACGGCCTCCCAGATCCGCTCCGGCCCGGTCGCCTCGCCGGCATGAACGGTCAGGCCGAGGCCCATCTTGCCGGCCAGCTCGTAGGCCTTGGTGAACAGGATGGGCGGGAAGGCGGGCTCGGGGCCGGCGATGTCGAAGCCCACGACGCCGGGGCCGGCGTGGAACTCCTCCTTCTCGCCGATGATCTCGCGCAGCAGGATGCGCGCCATGTTTCCGCCGTGGTTGCGCATGGCGATGATGACGATGCCGGCCCGGAAGTCGGGATGCGTCTCGCCGAACTTCGCGAGGCCCTTGCGCGTCGCGTGGACCACCTGCCGCGTCGACAGCCCTGCCCGCCGGTGGATCAGCGGGTTGGTGCGCAGTTCGAGCAGCTTGACGCCGTCGGCGTAGGCATCCTCCGCGATCTCGTAGGCGATGCGGTTGATGTTCTCGTAGAACTGCGTGTACTGCAGCGGCAGGTGGAACTTGTCGAGGTAGTCGAGCAGGGTGCGGTCGAGGGCGTCGTCCCACTGCAGGTAGCGGCGGAAGCCGTCGAAATCCAGCCCCGGCACCGCGCTGTAGTAGGTCTCGGAGTACTCCCAGAGCGTCGACGGCCGGCACGACCCGTCGAAGTGTCGATGCAACTCGGCCTTGGGCAACAGCTTGCAGAATTCGCGGCGGTCTTCCGGCGACATCGGGGCCCCTTCCGTGGCGCCACAGGATAGGGTGCCGGCCGGGGTTTGTCCACGCGCATCGCGGAATACGAGACGGCGACCGTCGACGAAGGTCCATCACCATGAAAATCGCGCGTCCAGGACACGATTTTCATGGTGCGGTTGCCGGACGGCGGACGCGTCACCGGGTCATTTGACCAGCGTCAGCTTCGTCGTCTTCACCTCGCCCGCGACCACCAGCCGCGCCAGGTACGTCCCCGACGAGAGCCGTGAGCCGTCCGTCCCCACGCCGTCCCAGGTGATGCGGTGCGTCCCGGCGGGTCGCGTCTCGTCGACGAGGGTGGCGACGCGGCGGCCGGCGAGGTCGTGGATGGTGAGGCGGACCGGGCCGGCTTGCGGCAGGGCGTAGCGCAGCTCGGTGCGCGGGTTGAAGGGGTTGGGCATCGCGGGCGAGAGGGCGACGGCGCGGGGCGTGAGGTCGTCGACCGGCGTCGCCGAGCCGACGGTCAGGTGCACGGGCACCACGAGCGGCGCGCCGGCCGTGCTCGCGATGGTGATCTCCAGTTCGTAGACGCCCTCGGCGAGGCCGGCGGCGTCGATGGTCAGGATCAACGGGGACGACGCGCCGGCGGCGACCTGGCCGGTCGCGGGCGCGACGCTCAGGTGAGCGTCCGCCGTCACCGCGTAGGACGCGTAGGTGCCGGCGTCGCCGCTCGCGGCCAGGTTCAGGGCCACCTGGTCCTGCGTGCCGGGCGGCACCAGGGCGCTGACTTCCGCGGGCGTGACGGCGAGACCGTCGGCGCCGATGGGCGGCGTCGGCACGAAGGCGATGGCGCGGCCGGCGGCCAGCGCGCGCGCACCCGGCGCGTAGGTGTTGTAGTAGGAGTAGGTGAGGCCGTCGGTGTGGTCGAGGTTCTGGATGCCCGTCGTGCTGTAGGCGCGGTCGTAGTCGCTGTCGTCCACCTGGGCGTATTGCATGACGATCAGGCCGTCGCCCGTCGCCGTCGGGTGCGCCGCGGGATCGTACAGGATGACCTCGCAGTTCTGCACGCCGCCGTTGTCGTTCTGCATCCGCGACCACTGGACGATGACGCGGCCGCCCGGCGCGTCGTGACGCCAGTAGACCTTGTCGGTGCCGGACTGACGCAGGTCGTCCCAGAAGACGGCGAGCATGGCGTCGGGGCTGTTCGCCGAGGGCAGCATCAGGTTGTGGTAGGGCCGGATGGTGGTGGCGCCGAAGGCGACCCAGCCGTTGCTGCACACGGCGAGGCTAGTGAAGTCCTGGCCGCAGTAGCGGAAGGTGAAGGGCAACGACAGGGTCTCGGTGTCGTCCTGCTCGTAGCCGAAGTCGTCGAGGCCCACGTCGACGCCCTGGCCGCCGTGGGCGGGGTCGAGCTCGACCCAGGCGTAGACCGGCGCCTCGGGAGCGGGGTCCTCGTTGTCGAAGCAGAGGTAACCGTGGCCATCGGGGCCGGTCGGAGAGTCCTCGGTGACCTCGCCGATCGGCATGGCGAAGGTCAGCGCGTGGCGGGAACCCTCGGCCGTCGCGACCACCACCGTCGCCTCCACCAGCTGGCCCTCGGCCTGCGGCGAGAGCGCGACGCGGAAATTCGCGAAGCGCGTGCCGCCCACGGGCAGCGCGGCGATCGCGACCTCGGTCGGCCCGATCGCCAGCAGGTGGCGGCTGCGCGAGGTGAAGGTCACGGTCGCGGCGCTCGCGGCGCGGGAGCCGTCGTTGCGCAGGGTGACGCTCAGGGTGCGCTCCACGCCCGGGTCGCCGCCGCCGGGATCGCCGAGCCACGCCGTGGTCTGCACCACCGGCCGCGCGGCCGCGATGGGCACCTCGACCAGCGAGGTCCAGGTCGCGTTGCCCGAGCTCGCGGTCACGCGCAACGGCGCGAGCATCCCGTCCGGCGCCGCCGGGTCGACTTGCACCGTGAACGGTCCGCCCCACGTCGTGGCGCCGCCCGCGAGGTCGCCGAAGCTCGCCGGCCCAGGGGCGACCTGCACCAGGGGATCCTCGCTCACCACGGTCGCCGTGACGGCGCCGGCCGTCTGCGGCCCGAGATTGGTCAGGGCGAGGGTCAGCTGCAGGCTCTCGCCGGGGTTCGCCTGGTGGTTGCCGCCGTCGTCGACCTGCCAGGCCGTGACGGAGGCGAACGCGTCCACCGCGCCCAGGACGATCGAGCCCTGGAAGGCGAGGAGGTCGTTCCCGGTGACGGTGACGAAGAGGGCGCCGGCCGTCACGCCGGCCGGCAGCGCCAGGGTGACCCGGCCGTCGTCGCCGGTGTAGCCCACGCTGCGGACCTCGGTGCCCTTGGTGAGCGCGACGCGCGCGCCGGCCACGGGGGCGCCGAGGTGGGTCACGGTCAGCGGCACCGCCCCCGCGCCGAGCGGCAGCAGCGCCGGATAGGCGACGGCGAGCGCGCGTGGCAGCGCCTGCCACATCTCGGTGGCGGGATCGCCCATGAGGTTGTTCCACATCGACCAGATCTCGACGGCGTTGGGCTCCTGCACCGCGAAGTTGCCGTAGAGTTCCAGCTTCCCACGCGTGTGGGCGGCGCCGAGGTGACGGTCGCCCGAGTTGATCACGCCCTCCCACACGCCGCTGAAGTAGCAGTTGTTGAAGCGCGTGTGCGTGCCCGGCGTTGCGGTGCCGATGGCGCCGACGGCGCCGCCGCTGGGGTTGCGCAGGAACGCCTCGGTGTACGCGTGCGTGTCGGCGGCGAAGCTCCCGCTGGCGCAGGTCGGGATCACCGCGAACGGCAGCTCGCCGCCATTGTGGAGATTGTCGATGTAGCCGGGACTGAAGCCGCTCACGCCGATGTAGCCGCGGTAAGCGAACGCGCTGACGCCGGTGTTGCAGGAGTTGTACATCCGGCTCGCGAAGGGATCCGTGTAGATGGTGTCGAGCTGGGTGTAGCCCACGCGTTCGAGCTGCGCCCGCAGCCACTGCTGGCAGTAGACGGTGGTGATGCCCGAGGCGCCGGGGTCGCCGGTGAGCGTCCCGCGCGTGAACCAGCCGGGATCCGTGGTCAGCGGCGGGCTGACCTCGTAACCGATGATCTTGGCGACGACGGCCGACAGCTCCGCGGTGGTGCGCACGCTGAGCCGGCCGAGGTGGACGTCCGCGAGGACATCCCCGCCGGCGAGGGTGGTGTAGTAGTGGTCGCCCTCGCCCCCGTAGCCGGACAGGTTCTCGTACCAGGTCGGCAGGGCGACCTGCCCGTTCGCGTCGCCCACCAGGCAGACGTACTCCAGCGGCGGCTGGACCGTGTCGTAGAGGTTCTGGATGTAGGCCTTGATCTGCGCCGCCGTCCCCCCCGTCTGCGAGGTGTTGACCGCCACGACGTTGTAGCCCTGCCGCTTGCGCCAGGCGAGCAGCGGCTGCATGGCGGTGGTGATGAGGGGGTCGGTCGGCATGATCACCAGGTAGGTGCCGGGACCGACCTCGACCCCGTCGCGCTGCGCGTCCCAGTTGAGGACCACGCTGGCGTAGATCCGGTCGAAACTCTCGGGCACGAATGCCGTCACGTCCGCCACGCCCTGGAACTCGAACGCGAGGGAGAGGTCGGTGGCGACCAGGTCGCCGCCCAGGCGCGGGTCGATGGTGAAGGGCACCAGGCGCAGGCCGTTCATCATGGCGGGCTCGCCGAGCACGACGTTGGACCCGGGCGGGGCCGTCGTGGCCGGGACGGCGGCGAGCGGCGCGCTGGCGTTGACGGTCGCGCGGGCCGCCACGGACTGGCCCGCCCCGACCGCGACGAAGCCGTGGAAGGTCGGCACGCCGGCGGGTCCGCCGTCCGCCGGGGCCGGCCACGCCGGCAGGACGAACCGCGCCTCGCACCCGCTCGACGACGTGGCGATCACCTCGAGCGCGGCGGCCGCGGAGCCCCCCTCCGAGGTGAGGACGACGTTGCGCGGCGCTCCGCGCACGGCCGAGGACGTCAGGACCACAACGAGCAGAACACACAGCCGCGCACAGGGGAACCGCATGCGAAAGCCTCCCGGAATTGGATGAGAATCCCTAAAGTATACCCGATGGCGACCACCAGATGCACATAAATCCGCAAGATCATTGGGCCTAATAAAATAGGATGATTTCTGCCGAAAGTTTCCGGCGGGCGATCCGGCGGGCGGCCCCCCGCGCGACCACGAACCCACGTTATCTGCGTGACGCCATGGCCGACCTTGCTTATCCTGCGACGTCGTCGCGCCATTCCCTGACCTGGAGGACCCACATGTTCGACCGTCACGTGCTGGACATCGACCTGGAACGCGAGGCCGAGGAGATCGGCGTCGGGCTGCGGGACATCGTCACGCGGGCCATGATGCGCCGCGGCCTCGTGGTCGGCGTCAGCGGCGGCATCGACAGCAGCACCACCGCCGCGCTGGCAGTGCGCGCGCTGGGTCCGTCGCGGGTCTTCGGCCTGCTCATGCCGGAGCGCGATTCCCGGGGCGAGAGCACGCGGCTCGGACGCCTGCTCTGCGAGCACCTCGGGATCGAGCACACGGTCGAGGACATCCAGCCGCCGCTCGCGGCGATCGGCTGCTACCGCCGCTACGACGACGCCGTCCGGCGCGTGTTTCCGGCCTACGGCGAGGGCTGGAAGTCGAAGATCGTGCTGCCCGGCGACCTGCTCGACAGCGACCGCATGAACGTCTACCGCGTCGTCGTCGAGGATCCGCAGGGCGAACGCCATGAGGCGCGGCTGCCGGTGCAGGCGTATCTCGAGATCGTCGCGGCGACCAACTTCAAGCAGCGCATCCGCAAGACGCTCGAGTACTACCACGCCGACCGGCTCAACTTCGCCGTCGCGGGCACGCCGAACCGGCTGGAATATGATCAGGGCTTCTTCGTCAAGAACGGCGACGGCTCGGCCGACGTGAAGCCGATCGCCCACCTCTACAAGACCCAGGTCTACGCGATGGCGAAGCACCTGGGCCTGCCGCCGGAGATCACCTCCACCACGCCCACCACCGACACCTACAGCCTGGAACAAGGACAGGACGAGTTCTATTTCGTGCTGCCGCACGGCGAGATGGACCTCCTGCTGTGGGCGAAGAACCACGGCGTCGCGAGCGGGGAAGCCGCGTCCGCGCTCGGGCTCACGCCGACCCAGGTCGAACGGGTCTACCGGGACATCGACCGTAAACGCGCGACAACATTGCCGTTGCAGCTGCCGCCGTTGCTAGTGAAACCCGTTCCCGAGATCGTTAAGAATTTGACAAACGCCCCTTGATCCACACCGGGCGCAGCATTATTCATTGTAGGTATCCTGCTGTCATATTCAGCGATGGCGAGGAGCCATGAAAGTCAACACGCGGGTCAGATACGGCATGCGCGCGATCCTGCGCATCGCCGATGCGTACGGGACGACGCCGATCTCCATCAACAGCATCAGCGAGTCCGAGGAGATCAGCGGCAAGTACCTCGAACAGGTGGTCAGCCCTCTGCGCCGAGCGGGGCTGGTGACCAGCCACAAGGGCGTGAAGGGCGGCTACTCCCTCAGTCGTCCCCCGGCCGAGATCTCCCTCCTCGAGGTCATCAACTCCCTCGACGTCCACCCGGAGCTGGTGGAGTGCGTCCGCCGGCCCGAGATCTGCGACCGCGCGCCGGAGTGCGTCGCGCACCAGATCTGGTGCATGCTCGACTCCCGCTTGCAGGAGTTCTGGCGCGGCATCAGCCTCGCCGACCTCCTGGCGGAATTTCGCAGCCAGGGGACGCGCGAGGCGCGAGCCGAGCGGATCGACGAGACCATCCGCGCCCTGGATCCGGCCGACGCGCCGCACGCGGCCATCGTCTGCCGCAGATCCCACCCCGCCAAGGGGAATTGAACGCCCGCAGCACGGTCTGGACAGGCATTTGACAGGGGCGGGGCCCGGCTCCACCTTTGGCCCGTGGCTTGCTCTACCTCTCCGTTTTCACGTCAACATCCCGAGGGAACGCCCATGGAATTCACGCAGTCCTTGCGCCGCAAGGCGGCCGTCTCGCCCCGGACCATCGTACTGCCCGAATCCGGCGACGACCGCATGCTCCAGGCCGCCGCGCAGATCCACGCCGAGGGGTTCTCCCGCATCGTCCTGCTCGGCGACACGGCGCGCATCGCCGCGGACCAGGCCCGTCTCGGCCTGCCCGCCGCGGGGCCGGCGGTGCTGGACCATCGCGCCGATGCCGAGTTCGCGGCGTATGCCGACGCGTACCTCGAGAAGCGCCGCGCCAAGGGCATGACCGCCGACCTGGCGCGCCAGACCATGGCCGACCCCCTGTTCTTCGGCGCCATGATGGTGGCCAAGGGCCGCGCCGACGGCATGGTCGCCGGCGCCGTCAGCGCCACCTCCGAGGTGCTCAAGGCCAGCTTCCAGATCATCGGCCCCGCGCCCGGCACCAGCCTGGTCTCGAGCTGCTTCGTGATGGTCAAGGAAGGCTGGGCCCTCGGCGAGAACGGGATGATCGTCTTCGCCGACTGCGCCGTGAACCCGCAGCCGAATGCCGAGCAGCTCGCGGACATCGCCATCGCCTCCGCGCGCACCGGCCGCGCCCTCTGCGGGTTCGAGCCGCGCGTCGCGATGCTCAGCTATTCGACCCTCGGCAGCGGCACCGGCCCGGACGCCGAGAAGGTGGAAGCCGCCGTCGCGATCCTGCGCGAGAAGGCGCCCGACCTGCAGGTCGACGGCCCCTTGCAGGCGGACGCGGCGCTGGTGGCGGACATCGGCAAGCGCAAGGCGCCGCAGAGCGCGGTCGCCGGCCGCGCCAACGTGCTGGTGTTCCCCGACCTCGACGCCGGCAACATCGGCTACAAGCTGGTGCAACGGCTGGCCGGCGCCGAGGCGGTCGGCCCGGTCATGCAGGGGCTGGCCAAGGGCGTGAACGACCTCAGCCGCGGCTGCAGCGTCGACGACATCGTGAACGTGGTGGCGATCACCGCGCTGCAGAGCGCGATCTAGGTGGCATGATGCAGAACGTCCTGGTCATCAATTGCGGCAGCAGCAGCCTCAAGTACCAGCTCCTGGAGATGGAGGCCGAAAGGCTCCTTGCCAAGGGACTCATCGAGCGCATCGGCATGAAGACCGGCAAGCACACCTACCAGCGCACGGGCAGCGACAAGCGCGTGTTCGAGGCGCCGGTGCCCGACCACGTGCGCGCGATGGCGCTGGTGACCGAGGCGGTGTGCGACCCCGAGCACGGGGTCGTGAACAGCCTGCAGGAGATCGCCGCCGTGGGGCACCGCGTGGTGCACGCCGGCGAGAAGTACGCCTGGTCGGTGGTGATCGACGCCGACGTGCTGGCCGCGCTCGAGGAATGCACGCCCCTGGCGCCGCTGCACAACCCCGCCAACATCGACGGCATCAGGGCGGCGCAGGCGGTCCTGCCCGACGTGCCCATGGTGGGCGTCTTCGACACCGCCTTCCACCAGACGATGTCCGACTGGGCCTATATCTACCCGTTGCCCTACGAGTACTACGAGAAGCACAAGATCCGCCGCTACGGCTTCCACGGCACCAGCCACCGCTACGTCACGCGGCGCGCCGCCGAGATCCTCGGCCGGCCGGCCAACACCATGAACATCATCAGCTGCCACCTGGGCAACGGCGCCTCGGTGTGCGCGGTGAAGAACGGCCGCTCGATCGACACCAGCATGGGCTTCACGCCGCTCGAGGGCCTGGTCATGGGCACGCGCAGCGGCGACATCGACCCGGCGATCGTCGGCCACATCGCCAAGGTGGAAGGGCTGAGCCTCGACGAGGTGGACCGCATCCTCAACAAGCAGAGCGGCATCCTCGGCATCACCGGCCTCTCGAGCGATCTGCGCGACGTCGAGCGCGAGTACGCCGGCGGCAGCGACCGCGCCCGCCTCGGCCTGGACGTGTACTGCTACCACATCCGCAAGTACATCGGCGCCTACGCCGTTGCCCTTGGCCACGTCGACGCGATCGTCTTCACGGCCGGCGTGGGCGAGAACGGGTCCATGGTGCGCGAGTGGTCGTGCCGCGGCCTGGAGATCATCGGCGCCGAGCTGGATCTCTTCGAGAATGGCGTCCGCCACGACGAGGCGATCATCAGCAAGCCGTCGTCCCGGGTGAAGATCATGGTGATCCCCACCAACGAGGAGCTGATGATCGCGCGCGACACCCGCGATCTGGTCACCCGCTAGCCATCTGCGCCGCGCGCTCGAACTGGAACGAGCCGCGCATCACCACCGCTCCCGTCGCGGCGATCTCCACGCGGCCGATCGACCCCGCGTCGCGCCAGACCGAGACCCGCGCCCGGTTCGGCCGGCCGAGGGCCAGGCCCTGGCTGGTCTCGATGTGCACGCAGTCGCCCGGTCCGACCAGGCCCTTGTCGGCAACGTAGGCGCCGAACGCGCCGAGGCCGTTGCCGCTGGCGACATCCTCGCAGCAGCGGTCGCCCGGGTGGAAGAAGCGGCAGTGGAAGTCCGCGTCGGCGAGCGGCGTCTCGCGGCTGAAGAGCACCAGGCCGGCCACGCCGCGGCTGTCGGCGAGCGTCGTCGCCCGGGTCATGTCGCGAAAGCTGCCCCGCAAGGCCTCGCGGTCCGCGACCGGCACGACGATATGGTCGAAGCCGCATGAGACGCGCTGGGGACCGTGGCCATCCAGCTTGAGCAGATCCGCCGGCAGCCCCAGCGCAGGCGCGACCTCGCCGGCCGGCACCGGTTCGCCGAAGCGCGGCGTCGGCAGGGTGTAGGTGACCAGGATCTGCCCGTCGTCGCGCTCGGTGAGCTTCACCTCGAGCGTACCGGCGAGCGTCTCCACCTGGAGGAAGCGACCCTCGGGCAGGGGCCGGAAGATGCCGCGGTCGGCCATCGAGGTGAACGCGGCGACGAGCACGTGCCCGCTCAGCGAGTCCTCGCGACGACCGGTGAAGAAGCGCAATCGCACGTCGGCGTCCGGGTCGCGGGGCGGCAGGACGAAGCCCACCTCCAGACCCAGTTCCTCGGCGATCGCGATCATCTCCCCGTCCGCGAGACCGGCGGCGCTCGGCACGATGGCGGCAGGATTGCCCGAGAATGGCCGGTCGGCGAAACCATCGACGATGTGCAGAGGGATGACGGCCATGATCGACTCCTTCCTGGCGTGCCGGAACGAGCCGCGCCGACTGGCGGGTGCGTGGCAGGGATGTCTGGGGCTGCGCGACCCGGGCCCAGAGAAAGTCTAGCGCATCCGGACCCCGGCGACCACCCCCTCAGTCGCGCGCGTACCGCACCCGGCCCGCCACGACGGTCAGCCGGACCGTCCGCTCGCGCAGCGCGGCCGGGTCGCCCACCGTGGGATCGCCGTCGAGCACCGTCACGTCGGCCCAGTATCCAGGCGCCAGCACACCCGTGCGGGTCTCCCGGCCGGCCGCGTACGCCGGTCCGAGGGTGGCCAGGCGCAGGGCCGTGCGACCGTCGAGGCACTGGTCCGGCTGCCAGCCGCCCGCCGGCGTGCCGTCGGGATGGGTGCGCGTGCGGGCGGCGAAGAGCGTCGCGAGCGGGTCCACTGCCTCCACGGGAAAGTCGGTGCCGAAGCAGAGCTCGGCGCCGTCGTCCAGGAGGCTCCGCCAGGCGTAGGCGCCGGCGAGGCGCTCGGGCCCCAGCCGCGACGGCACCCAGTCCATGTCGCTGGTGCAGTGAACGGGCTGCATCGAGGCGATCACGCCGAGCCGGGCGAAGCGCGGCACGTCGGCCAGGTCCAGGATCTGCGCGTGCTCGAGGCGCCAGCGGCGCGACGGCAGGTCGGCGCCGAGGACCTCCTCGTACAGGTCGAGCATCAGCCGGTTGGCGCCATCGCCGATGGCGTGCGTGCACACCTGGAAGCCGGACGCGGCCGCGCGGCGGCAGACGTCGCGCAGGTGCTCGGTGGTGGTGACCTGCAGGCCGCGACGACCCGGCTCGTCGGCGTAGTCGTCCAGCAGCAGGGCGCCGCGGCTGCCCAGGGCGCCGTCGGCGTAGAGCTTGACGGCGCCGACGGCGACCAGGTCGTCGGACGGCGCGTCGGGACCGGCGGCGAAGCCGGCGGCGAGGGTCGCGGGTTGGTCGTCGAGCATGGCGTAGATCCGCAGGCCCAACTCGCCGGTCGCCGCGAGCTCGCGGTAGAGCCCGACGCGCTCCCAGGAGACGCCCGCCTCGTGCACGCCGGTCAGGCCCGCCGCGAGGCAGCGGTCGGCCGCCGCCAGGACGCGCCGGCGGACCTCGTCCGCGGGCGGCTCGGGCACCACCGCCAGGACCAGGTCCACGGCGTTGTCGACCAGGATGCCCGTGGGCTCGCCGGCCGCGTCGCGCAGGATGGCGCCGCCGGCGGGGTCGGGCGTCGCGCGCGTGATGCCGGCGAGTCGCAACGCCTCGCTGCTGACCCACGCCGCGTGGCCGTCGACGCGGCGCAGCACCACGGCGCGGCCGGGGACGACGTCGTCCAGGCTGCGGCGGTGCGGCCAGGCACGGTCGGGCCAGAGGTTCTGGTCCCAGCCGCGCCCCTGCAGCCAGCCCTCGGGCTGGGCGGCGGCGGCGGCGACCACGATGCGCTGGCACGCCGCGACGTCCGCGGCGCCGACCATGTCGATCTCGGCGAGGGTCTTGCCGAGACCGTAGAGATGACAGTGGGCATCCACCAGGCCGGGCATCGCGACGGCGCCGCGCAGATCGACGACGCGGGTGTCCGGACCGCGCAGCGCGAGGGCGCCCTCGTCGCCGCCGACGTAGATGAGCCGGCCGCCTCGCGCGGCGAGAGCCGTCGGCGCGGGGTCGGGCTCGGGCTCGAGCATGGTGAGCACCCGGCCGCCGTGGAGGATCAGGTCCGCCGGTCCGGTCGGGGGCGCGGCGTCCAGCGCCTGCGGCGAGGGGATCGCGAGCGTGGCGCAGAGCGCCAGCAGGACGGCCATGATCGGACCTCCAGGATTGCCGGGGGCGAGTCCCGCAATGTACAGTCACGCGCTCGCGGCCGGTCCCGGGAACCGCCGGCCGCCGGGCGGGTAGACGCGCCTGTCGTCGTCAGAATGGAGGCGGCCTTGCGCCGGCACAAGTGTTCGTTGCTCATGATGATCCTGGTGCTCGCGGGCGCGGCGCCGGCCTTCGCGCAGGACGCAGACGTCCTCCTCCAGACCCTGCAGGCACAGTTGCGCGGCGGGCAGCTCGAGGCGGCGCGCCAGACCGCCCGCCGCTACGTCGCGTGCGACGACACCAACCCCGCCGTCTGGTACAACCTCGCCGGCCTCGAAGAGCACGCGGGCCAGCGCGCCGCGGCGATCGCCGCCCTGAAGAGCGCCGTGGCCGCGGGCTTCGACGACTTCCGCGCCGCCGAGGACGACGCCGACCTCGGCGCCCTGCGCCAGGATCCCGCGTTCCGCGCCCTGCGCGACGCCTCCCGCGCCACGCTGTGCGAACGCGGCGCCGGCCGCGCGGTGCGGCTCACGGCCGGCGTCTGGTCGTCCTGGCGCGTCCTGCCCGACCGGATCGGCGGCGAGGATGCCCCCACGGCGCGCGTGCGCCTGCGCTGCACCGGTGAGGACCTGGAGGTCGAGGCCGAGGTTCACGACGCCCACCCGGACGATGTCTCCCCGCCCTGGCAGGGCGGCGCGGGCCTGCTGGTCACGGTCACGGCCCCGGACGAGGCCGCCGGCGGCGACGGCACCCGCCATCACGAGGTCGCCGCGGGGCTGCAGAACAAGCTGCCCGCGGGCGCCCTCCTGGTGGAGCGCTGGCAACCCCTCGTCGAACTCGCCCCGAAGCTGCGGTACGACCCCGCCAGCAAGGGCCTGGTCTACCTGGTGCGCATCCCCTGGACCGCGCTGAGCCCCCACCACCCCTTGCTCGACGCCGAGCTGCTCCTGAACGTGACCTACCTCGGCCTGCGGCCCGCGGGTGGCCGCGGCCAGGCCGCCCTGCTACACGACCCCGGCGCCGGCGACGCCGCGGCGCGCTGGCGGCGGGGCGTCGCGCTGCGCGTCGACTGGCCCCCGGAGTCGGGACCGCTGCTGCGCCTGCGTCCCGCGGACGCGGTGGTCGCGCCAGGCACGGGACGCGCGACGGCCGTGGTGGTCGCCCCGGCCGCCGGCGCGGCGAGCTGGGAGGCGCGCCCGCCGTTCACCGGCCGGGGCAACGCCGTTCTGCGCGCCGGCAAGCAGGACCTCCCGCTCACGTTGCAGGTCCCCGCCGCCGCCGGCCCGGCCACCCTCGCCGCGTCGATGACCTTGCCCGGCGGCTCGCCGCGCGCGGCGGGCGCGGCGGTGGTGGTCATGCCAGCCGCCTGGAAGGGCGCGGCGCGGCGGCGAGCGTTCCTCGGGGCCGCCGCCGAGCGTTCCTCGGTGGTCGCGCGGATCGACGCCGTCGCGCAGGAATTGCGCGGCCGGCACCCTCAGGATCCCGTCGGCGCGCTCGGCTCCACGGTAGCCGAGGTGGAGGCCCTGCTGGACCGGGCCGCGGCCACCGGCACCACCCTGCCGGCGGCCGGGCCATACCTCGCGATCCTGCCCGCGTCGGGCGACGCGTCGCCGCCGCGCTGCGCCGTGCACATTCCCGCCGGCTTCGCGCGCGACGGCCGCCACTGCCTGCTCCTGCTCTTCCTGCGCGCGCCGGGGCAGGAGGCGCGCGGCGCCGACCTGGCGCTGCGCGCGCTGGCCGAGATGGCGCCGAGCCTGGAGGTGGACCCGGCGCGCGTGGCCGTCGTCATCCCCCTCGCGCCAGGGCCGACGCCGCCCGACCCGGACACCGCGGGCGAGATCATCGCCGCGACCATCGCCTGGGCGCACGCCTTGATGCCGGCCGTGCCGCTCGCGGTCGCCGGCGTCGATGCCTTCGCCACGCCGCTCCTGCAGATCTGCCTCGAGCCGCCCGCGCCCTTGACCGGCGTGCTGCTGGTGACCGGCGCCGGCTTCGCGCCCTGGCCGGGCGCGGACGACCTCGCCCTGCGCGCCGCCCTCGCCGGGGCCGACCGCCGGCTTTCCTACGGCTGGATCCGCTTCCCGGAGGAAACCGGCCCCGACGACCGCGCCCTCGACGTCATCCGCGCCATGCGCGACGTGGGCCTGACGCTGAACGTCGTCCAGGAGGTTCCCGGCGAGCTCCACGTGACGCAGGCCTGGGGACGCGCCGTGATCTGGGCGGCGGGTCTGCCTTAGCCCCCGGCCGCAACCCGCGCGCGGCGCCAGCGTAGAACGTCGGCGTCGGCGCGCCCCGTGAGTTATCGTGTCCGGGTCGTCCCGAATAGACCGGGGTCGCGGCGGGTACGACGCGCGCCGGCCCGATCGATTCGACCCGAACAAGGAGTTCGCCATGTCTCGCCATGTCCGTGCCCTGACTGCCGCCCGCGAGAACCGCCTGCCCCTGGTCGCGGCGCTGGCCGTCGTGCTGGCCGTGCTGGTCCTGCTCGCGGCGCAGGCCGCCTTCGCCGCCGACCCCGCCGTCCCGCGGGTGAAGAACACCGCGAAGCCGTCGGGCGGCGTCGAGAAGCTGACGCTCACCGAGATCTGGCGCCACGGCGGCGAGGACGACGAGGAGGTGCTCTTCGGCCTGGTCACCGACCTGGCGATGGGCCCCGACGGCAACATCTACCTGCTCGACGCGCAGATGATGGACATCAAGGTCTTCTCGCCCGCCGGCAAGCTGCTGCGCACCATCGGGCGGCAGGGCGAGGGCCCCGGCGAGTTCCAGGGCGCGCAGCAGATCGTCTTCCGCCCCGACGGCACCGTGGGCGTGGCCCAGGTCTTCCCCGGCAAGCTGGTCGGCCTGAAGACCGACGGCACGCCGGCGAAGGATTTCGAGCCCGGCAAGAGCGACCCCACCAAGGGCGGCTTCTTCGTGCTCATCAACGCCTACAGCGGCGGCGGCAACCTGATCCTCAGCGGCATCGACATGAACTTCGACCAGGCGACCATGACGCAGAAGCGCCACTACTTCGTGCGCGCCTACGCGCCCGACGGCACGCAGAAGGCCGAGTTCCTGAACGCCGACCGCACCTGGGTCTTCAACGACAGCTTCAAGTTCACCGAGGCCGACAACGACTTCGTCTGGCGCCGCCTCGGCGTGGACAGCAAGGGCCGCGTCGTGGCCGCCCCCGCGCCCTACGAGTACGCGCTGAACGTCTACAAGGCCGACGGCACCCTCGAGCGCGTGATCGAGCGTCCCTACGAGACGTGGACCCGCGACGCGAGGGTCAAGCAACGATACCAGAGCATCATGGAGGCCCAGGCCCAGCAGTTCCCGAACCGACCGACGCCGGTCATCGAGACGCAGGAACCGGATATCCAGGACCTCCGCTGCGCCGACGACGGCACCATCTGGGTGCTGACCAGCCGCGCCGTCTACGCCCCCGAGGCCGGCGTGCTCGCGGCCTGGGACGTCTTCTCCCCCACCGGCGAGTACGTGAAGCAGGTAAAGGCTATGGCGCCCGGCGATCCGGCCGCGGACTGGCTGTTCATGACCGACACCGGCCTGGCGATCAAGATCACCGGCTTCTGGGACGCGGCACTCGCGGCGATGGGCGGCGAGGACGACGCGAGCGCCGGGTCGGCGATGGAGATCGTCTGTTACAAGACCAAGTAGCCCGCACGGCCGCGCGAGCGGCGGAGGATCGTACCATGATCAAGAAGTTCCTGTGCGCCGCCGCCGCCGCGATGGCGCTGAGTTCCCTCGCGACGGCGGCGCCGGCGCCCCGCGTCGACAACCCGGCGAAGCCCGCCGAGGGCCGCGTCGACGTCAAGCTGAAGGAGATCTGGCGCGCCGGCGGCGAGGACGACGACGTCTTCTTCGGCAGCATCGGCGCCGTCCAGCGCGGCAAGGACGGCAAGGTCTACATCCTCGACACGCAGCAGTCGCAGGTGCAGGTCTACTCCCCCGAGGGCAAGCACCTCGCCACGCTCGGCCGCGAGGGCGAGGGCCCCGGCGAGGTGACCCGTCCCGCCGGCATGCTCCAGCTCACCGACGGCCGGCTCTGCCTGCTGCAGAGCTTCCCGGGCCGCATCGTCATGCTCAAGCCCGACGGCCTGCCCGCGGGCGAGGCCACCTACCAGTCGGGCGCGGCGCAGCAGGGGTCGTTTAACGTGCTGAACGCGGGCGCCCCCGCCCCCGCCGGCGACATGGTGCTGCTGGGCATCCGCATGACCATGGGCAACTCGGCGCTCAGCGACCAGACCTTCTTCCTTTCGCGCTGCGACGGGCAGGGCAAGGAGAAGACCTGCTTCCTCACCAAGGGTTACCAGATCAACTACGCCGACCTCCGTCTCGACGAGGGCAAGATGGACTTCGTCTGGACCCGTTTCGCCGTGGCGCCGGACGGAACCATCTACACGGCGCCCGAGCGCAACGCCTACCTGGTCCGCGTGCAGTCGCCCGACGGCACCGTGCAGCGCGAGATCACTCGCGCCCACACGCTGCGCGCGCGCGACGCCGCGGGCCGCCAGACCGCCACGCGTATCCTCGAGGCGATCGGCGGCTACTACCCGGCGCCGCTCAAGGGCACCAGCATCGAGAATGCCGAGTCGGCGATCGCCGCCATCTTCCTGGACGACCAGGGCAACCTCCTGGTCCAGGCCAACGATCCCGGCGCCGCCGAGCCCGGCGTGTTCGCGGTGCTCGACGTCTTCGACAAGCAGGGAAAGTTCGTGCGCCAGATGGCCCTGCGCTGCCCGGGCGATCCGCAGCGCGACGGCCTGATGGTGCTCGGCGGCGGCCGCGTCGTCGTGCTGCACGGGGCCCTCGACGCCTGGCTCACCCAGCAGGCCGTGGCCGGCGGCGGCAGCGCCGGCGAGACCCCGGCACTCGAAGTGGTCTGTTACTCCCTGCCCTGATACACTCCCCGCGTCGGCGGCCGGGCGCCTGGGGGCCCCGGCCGCCCCGATACGACGGCTTCTCGCGACGAGGTGTTCCGATGCTGGTCTTCTGCCGCGCTCATCTGGTGTTCCTGTTGCTGATGCTCGGCGCCGCCGGTTGCGGCTCGCGAGGAGGTGGCGACGGCGCCGCGGGCGACTCCACCGCCGCCGCCGTGGACACCACCGCGGCGGCCGAGTCCGAGGAGCCGGCCCAGGAGAAGGCGATCAAGGTCAACCTCGGCGAGGCCCGCCGCGGCGACCTGGTGGTATCGATCTACGCCGACGGCGAGATCCGCACGCCGCGTTCGCTCGACGTGCGCACCAAGATCAGCGGCGAGCTGACCGAGGTGAACGTGCGCGACGGCGATCGGGTGAAGAAGGGACAGCTGCTGGCCCGCATCGACCCGCGCAGCTATCGCCTCGAACTCGAAGCCGCGCGCTACGCCCACCTGCAGGCCCTCTCGCAAGTGGCCGCCGAGGCCGACACCTTCGCCACCGACCTGCAGGCCGTGCGCGACTTCGTCGCGGCCCGCGAGGCGCTCGACAAGCAGCTCGCGAGCGGCGCCCTCGGCGCCGAGGAGCATGCCGTGCGCCTGCTCGATCTCGAGATGCGCGCCCTCGACAAGGGCGCCTTCCGCCAGGACGTGTTCCAGCAGCGCACCGGGCTCGCGGACGCGCGGCTCGCCGAGGAGCGCGCCAAGCTGAACCTCGAGTACACGGAGATCCGGGCGCCCTTCGCCGGCACGGTGCAGGGCCTGGTGGTGGTGGTCGGCGAGAACGTCTCCGTCGGCGAGGTGGTGTGCGCGCTCTACGACAACGACCGTCTCGAGGCCGTCGTCAACGTGCTCGAGGCCGACCTCGGGAACCTGACCGAGGGCCGCCCAGTGCTGGTGGCGGTGCCGGCGGTGCAGGACACGCTGGAGGCGAAGGTCGACGTGATCTCGCCCAACCTCGACCCGCAGAGCCGCACCTGCGAGTGCATCGTCCGCTTCCGCAACGAGGACGACCGCTTCCGTCCCGGCATGTTCGCGCGGGCCGAGATCGCGGGCTTCATCCACCCCGACCGCCTCATGGTGCCGAGGTCGGCCGTGCTGATCCGCGACGACCGGACGCTCATCTTCAAGGTCGCCGGCGACCGCGCCCAGTGGCTGTACGTGACCACCGGGCTCGAGAACGACGCCTGGATCGAGATCACCGAGGTGCACAGCGGCGGCAGCCTCGATCCCGGCGAGCAGGTGGTGGTGAGCGACCACCTCACGCTGGCCCACGAGGCGAAGATCGACGTGCGCGACATCGTGCCCCCGGCCGACCGCTGGGCCTTCGTCGCCGCCGGGGATGAGAGCCGATGATCCGCGCCTGCGTCCGGCGTCCCGTCGCCGTGCTCATGGTGTTCGCCGCGCTGGTGATCCTCGGCTGGCAGGGCAAGAGCCGTCTCGCGCTGGATCTCCTGCCGTCGATCAACTACCCCAACCTCACGGTCATCACCAACTACGCCGACACGCCGGCCGACGACCTGGTACGCCTAGTCACCGAGCCGCTCGAGGAGCGCGCCGCCGGCCTCGAGGGCGTGCGCCGGGTGGTCAGCAAGACGCGCGAGGGCACGTCCACGCTCACGGTCCAATACGACTGGGGCACGGACATGGACTTCGCGAACCTGCACCTGCGCGAGGCCGTGGACCAGGTCGCCTACGGCGAGGACTTCCCCGCGGACGCCGACCGCCCCCTCATCCTGCGCTGGGATCCCGGCGCCCGCCCCATCGCCATCCTGGTCCTCGAGGGCGACGACCCCCTGCGCGAGATGACGGATTTCGCGCGCGAGGTGGTCAAGCCCGCGCTCGAGCAGATCGACGGCATCAGCCAGGCCGAGGTGATCGGCGGCGCCGAGCGCGAGATCATCGTCAGTCCCGACTTCACCAAGCTTCGCCTGTACGGGCTGACCATCGACGACCTGGCGACGGCCCTCGAGGTGGCCAACGTGAGCTTCCCCGGCGGACGCATCCGCAAGGGACCGTTGCACCTGCCGCTGCGCATCCTCGGCGAGTTCGAGACCCTCGACGAGATCCGCCAGACCGAGATCCCGGCGGCCGGCCCCGGCATCACCATCGCCGACCTCGCTTCGGTCACCGACGGCGTGAAGGAGCCCGAGGGCGCGACCTTCCTGGGCGGCCGGGAAGTGGTCGCGCTGCATCTCTACAAGGAGGTGGGCAAGAACACCATCGAGTCGACGCGCGCCGTCGACGAGGTCCTCGACGTGCTGCGGGGGCAGTACCCGAAATTCGGCGCGCGGTACGTGTACCGGGACGCGGATTTCGTCACCGAATCGGTGTCCGGCTTGCAGCAGTCGATCATCTACGGCGCCGTCCTGGCGTTCCTGGTCCTGCTCGTCGGTGTGGCCGAGTGGCGGCCGCCGCTGGTGGTCAGCGTGGCGATTCCCGTGTCGATCATGGCCACCTTCGCGCTGCTCGACTTCGCGAACGTCAACCTGAACCTGATGTCGCTGGGCGGACTCTCGCTGGCCGCCGGCATGCTCATCGACAACGCGATCGTCGTCCTCGAGAACGTCAGCCGCTACCTCTCGCGCCTGCGCGGCGGCGCCACTCAGGACGAGGTGGCCGCGGCCTGCACGCACGGGACCAAGGAGGTCGCCATGCCCGTGCTGGCCTCCACCCTGACGACGGTCGCCGTGTTCTTCCCCGTGATCTACGTGCCGGGCATCGCCGGCGAGTTCTTCCGCGACCAGGCCCTCACCGTGACCTTCGCGCTGCTGGTCTCGGTGGTGGTGGCGCTGACGCTGCAGCCCATGCTGTCGTCCAAGCTGTTGCGGCCGTCCGACCGCCCGCCGCACGTCTTCCGCCTCTCGCTCGACCTGCAGGAACGCGCCTACCGGATCTACCACCGGCCGCTGCCGTGGGTGCTCGACCACAAGGCCGTGTTCCTGGCCGGCGTGGTGGCCGCCCTCGCGGTGGTGGCCCTCCTGGCCGGCAACCTGCGCCAGACCTTCCTGCCGGACCGCACGCGTGGGGACTTCAGCCTGCACCTCGAACTGCCGGCCGGCACGCCCCTGGAGACCGCGGGCGACGTGGCCCGCGACCTGGCCGCCTTCACCGCCACGCGGCCGCACGTGGCCACGGCCTATGCCCAGGTAGGCCGCACCGAGAGTACGCTGGCCAGCCTGCGCGAGTACACGGCGCCGAACGTGATCCGCTTGCGGGTGATCCTGCATCCGTCGCGCCACGGGCGGCAGGACATGGAGGAGGTGCGCGCCGCCCTCGAGGCGCGCCTGGCGCGGCTGCAGAGCAGCACCTGGATCTTCAAGGACGAGGGCGTGGGACTGCGCGAGGTGCTCGCCACCGGCGAGGCGCCCTTCACCCTCGGCGTGATCGCGGAACATCCCGACGATGCGCTGCGTGTGGTGCAGGAACTCCTGCCCAGGCTCGCCGAGGTGCCCGGCCTGACCGATCTGGAGATGGACCGCGTGCTCGGCAACCCCACCCTCGAGGTCACCATCGACCGCGAGCAGGCGCTGCGCTACGGCCTCGAACCCGAGTTCGTGGCCCGCGAGCTGCGCAACCGCATCCAGGGCACCGTCGCCACCACCTACAACGAGATCGACCAGCGCGTGGACATCGCCGTGCGGTTGCCGCGCGACGTCCGCCTGGATCTCGACGCGGTGCTGGCCTCGCCGCTCGAACTGCCGGGCGGCCGGACGGTCACCCTCGGCACCTTCGTCACGCGCGCCCTCGACCGGCCGGTCCGCGAGATCGTCCGCCGCGACCAGCGCCGACAGATCACCATCTCCGGCGACGTGCAGGGCCGCGGCGTCGACGAGGTCTGGGACGACGTGCGCGGCGTCCTGGCCGGCATCGCGCCGCCGGCCGGCCTGAGCTTCGTGACCGGCGGCGAGCAGGAGGAGATCACCCGCAGCTTCCGCGACCTGGGCTGGGCGCTGCTGCTGTCGCTGGTGCTGGTGTACATGATCCTGGCCGCGCAGTTCGAGAGCTTCCTCGACCCGCTGATCATCGCCGCGGTACTGCCGATCGGCGTCATGGGCGGCGTCGTCGCGCTGCTGCTGGCCGGCCAGACCCTGAACATCATGTCGCTGATCGGCCTCATCGCGCTGCTCGGCATCGCCGTGAACGACGCCATCGTGAAGGTGGACACCATCCGGCGCCTGCGCGCCGAGGAGAACCTGCCGATACGCGAGGCGATCCTCGAGGCCGGCCGCCTCCGCTTCCGCCCGATCATGATGAACACCTGGACCACCGTGCTCGGCCTCGCGCCCATGGGCATCGGCGTGGGCACCGGCGAGCAGATCCAGCGGCCGCTGTCGATCGTCATCATGGGCGGCCTCACCCTGGCCACCATCCTGACCCTGTACCTGACGCCCGTGATCTACGAGCTCGCGCATCGGAGGGACCGGTCGTGATCCGCTTCTGGGTCGACCATCCGGTGGCCACGTGGATGCTGTTCGCAGCGTTGATGATCTGCGGCCTCTACGCCCTGCCGCGCCTCGACTTCGAGGCCATGCCGGAGACCGACCTGCCCAAGCTGACCATCACGACGGCCTGGCCGGGCGCGTCGCCCACCGCCGTCCAGCGGTCGGTGACCCTGCCCATCGAGGAGGCGGCGGCGCAGTGCCACGGCGTCGAGGACATCGAGTCGACGTCGCGCCACGGCAACTCCACGGTCGAGGTGAGCTTCGTCCGGGACCAGGACATCGAGTTCGCGCGCCTGGAACTGAGCGAGCACCTGGGCGCCGTGCGACGCAACCTGCCGGCGCGGGCGAGCCAGCCGGTGATCGTGCCCGAGGTGCCCGAGCAGATCCAGGTGAACGAGTTCTTCTCCGTGAGCCTCATCTCGCCGCTGCCCGCGAACACGCTGCGCGAGGAGGCCGAGGACTGGGTGGTCCCCCGTTTCCTGGCCGTCCCCGGCGTCGCCGACGCCGAGCTGCGCGGCGGCGCCCGGCCCGTCCTGCGCGTGCTCCTCGACCTGGAGCGCCTCGAACGCTACGGGCTCACCGCGGACGCCGTCTGGCGCCGGCTGGACGCCCTCGACGCGGTGGTGCCGGCCGGAGTGGTGCGCCGCTCCGGGCAGGAACTCACGGTCACCGTCCATGACTCCGTCACCGTACCGATGGTCGAGCGCACCGTCCTGACCAACCTCGGCGGCCAGACCATCACCCTCGACCGCGTCGCCCGGGTGGAGCGCGGGTTCGAGGACGTCGTCTATTTCCGGCGCATCAACGGCGACAACGTGATCTCGCTGGTGGTCACCAAGCGTAGCGGCGAGAACTCGGTCGCGGTGAGCCGGCGGCTGCGCGAGGTCCTGCCGGAGATCGCCGCGGCGATGCCCTTCGCGGTGCGCTTCGACGTCGAGCAGGACGAGGGGCAGGATCTCGAGGACAAGCTGGAGGAACTCGCCTATCGCTCGCTGGCGATCATGGCCCTGCTGTTCGTGTTGCTGGCGGTGGCGCTGAAGCGGGTGCGGCTGGTCGCGATCGTGATCAGCTCGATCGTCTTCGCGCTCGTGATCTGTCTCAGCCTGTTCTATTTCTTCGGGATCTCGGTGAACTTCATCACCATCAGCGGCCTGACCATCTGCTTCGGCATGTTGCTGGACAACAGCATCCTGGTGCTCGACTCGGTCCACCGCCACCTCACCGCCCGGGGCGCCGTGTCGTCCCGCGAGGCCCTGATCGCCGGCACCCGCGAGGTGGTCTTCCCGATCATGGCCACCACCCTGACCACGGTGGTGGCGTTCCTCTCCTTCATCTACATGACGGGACGACTCGCGCTCTTCTACGTGCCGCTGGCGATCAGCGTGTCGTTCGCCATGCTCGCCTCCATCTTCGTCGCCTTCTGCTGGATGCCCGTCGCGCTGCGGCGCACGGCCGAACGCATCCACGACGCGGAGGGCGTCGGCCAGGACGAGTTCGCCCACGCCGGCTGGAGCCTGTTCTGGCGGTGGGGGCTGACGACGCTGCTGGTCGCGGGCGCCGCAGCGGCCGGCGTAGCGTTCGCGCCGGGCGCGGCGAACCTGCGGGACCTCGCGCCCTGGCTCGCCGGCGGCACGGCGGTGCTGCTCGCGGTCGGCGCCTTCGTCAGCTTCGTCGAGCGCATCACCTGGTGGAATCTCCGTCGGTGGTACGTCCCGGTGGTCCTCCTGGCCGCCCTGTTCGCGGGGTCCTGGTGGGTCTTCGGGCACAAGGTGACCAAGGGCGGCTTCTGGCAGCCGAGCTCGCAGGAATACCTGCGGCTCTACCTGGAGCGGCCGGTAGGCACCGACGTCGTCCTGACGAGCGAAACCATGAAGCTCTTCGAGGCCGAGTTGCTACCGCTGCCCGAGCACGTGCAGATGCGCATCGACTGCTTCGAGAACTGGGCCTACATGCAGGTGGAGTTCGAGGAGGAGGAGGTCCTCTACTCGTCGTATCCCGAGCTCTACCGCAACAAGCTCATCGTGCTGGCCGAGGAGCTCGGCGGCATGTTCATCTTCGTCGGCGGCTTCGGCGATCCCTACCTCAAGGGTGGCCGCGGCGGCATGATGAGCAACTCGACCATCCGCCTCGACGGCTACAACAGCAAGGAGCTGAAGCAGATCAGCGACGGCATCGTCGAGCGCCTGGAGCGCAATCGCCGCGCGCGCAACGTCATGCTCGCCAGCGGCGACCAGTTCGAACGCGCGGGCACCGAGGAGACCGTGGTCGTCATCCGCCGCGACGTGCTGGCCCGCCACCGTCTCTCGGTCGCCGAGGTCACCGGCCACCTGCGCCGGCTGCTGGGGATCGACACGCCCTGGCACATGATCGTCGAGGGCGAGGACAAGCAGATCCAGCTCAGCTTCGACGACGCCGACGAGATCCAGTACGGCGCCGTGCTCGGCAAGACGATGACCACCGGCCGCGGCGAGAAGATTCGCCTCGGCGACCTCGTCACCCTCGAGACGCGGCCGGAGCTGACGGCGATCACGCGCAAGGACCAGCGGTACAGCCAGCGCGTCAACTGGGAGTACATCGGCACCGACCGCATGCGCCAGGGCTTCATCAAGGACATCCTTGCCGGCCTGCAGCTGCCGTACGGCTACACCGCCGAGGACGTCAGCGGCGAGCAGATCAGCGAGGAGGAGGAGGAGGAGCTGACGCGCCTGCTCTGGCTCACCGTCCTGTTCGTCTTCATGACCCTGGCGGCACTCACCGAGAGCCTGGCCCTGCCGTTGCTGATCATGGCCGCCGTGCCCATGGCCCTGGTCGGCGTGGTCGGCGTCTTCTGGGCCGAGGGCTCCGCCTTCGACACCTCGGCGCAGATCGGGCTCATCCTGATGTTCGGCGTCGTCGTCAACAACGCGATCCTGCTGGTCAACCGTTTCCGGCTGGTGATCCGCGAGCAAATCGACGACCGCAGCCTCGCCGGCCAGGTGCATGACGCGCGGCGACCCGGCGGATTCGACCTCTGGCCGCTCGCGCACGACCTGCGTCTGGCCATGCTGCGCGAGGCGGTGGTCGCCGGCACCCGGATCCAGATGCGCTCGATCCTGCTGACCAGCGGCACCACCATCATCGGCATGCTGCCCCTGCTCTACCAGGTCGAGCAACGCCAGGGCGGCGCCAAGGACATCTGGGAGAACCTGGCCCTGACCAGCGTCGGCGGCTTGACCAGCAGCACGGTGCTGATCCTGGGCTGCATCCCCCCGCTGTACTGGATCTTCACGCGGTGCGGCTGGGCGATCGCCGGGATGCTGCATCGCCGTTCCCTCCCGCGCGCCGCCGCCCCCGATCTCTCCGACGTGTGAGCCCCGCCCTTCCTCGCCGCGGCGGAACCGGATTGCCGGAGCCGGGGGCAGGTGGTAGGCTCCGGCCTCACCGCTCTGCGGACCGCAGGAGGAGACGACACGTGCGCGCGCATCGGCGAACCGGCTTGACGGCGCTCTTGCCCTGGACGCTGTGGGGATGGCTGGCGCTGGCCTCGCCGGCGGCCGGCCAGACCGTCGCGCCGGCCGACACCGTCCCCCAGCGCGACGCGCTCGACGTGGTGCGCGAGTTGCTGCACGGCAAGCGCGTCGATCCGGAACTCAAGGTCGAGCGCGAGTCGGGCATGTCGTGGGTCATCCTGCCGTCGATCGGCTACAACCCCCTGTACGGCGTCGCGTTCGGCGCCAGCGCCAACGGCGCCGGGCCCCTCGGTGATCCTCTGCGGTCCCGCATCTCCTCGCTCTACCTCGGCGGCAACTACTCCACCACCGGACAGGTGCAGCTGCAGACCCGTGGCGATCTCTTCCTGCACAGCAACGACCTGCTCCTGCGCGTCGACCTGCGCTACCTGGACACCGAGCGGCCGACCTGGGGTCTCGGTCCGGTCGCCGCCGACCAGCAGGAATACCCCATGAACTACACGCTCATGCGGTTCTACTGCACGGCGTTGTGGCAACTGGGCGGATCGGTCTACGCCGGGATCGGCTACCACAGCGACGAGTTCTACGACATCGTCGACCAGCACGCCGTTGACGGCGAGATCACGCCTTACGTCCTGTACAGTGGCGGACAGGTGGCGAGGTCCCTGTCCAAGGGCTACTCGATCAATCTCGTGAACGACCAGCGCGACAATCCGGTGAATCCCCGCGCGGGGTACTTCACCAGCGCGAGCTTCCGCTCCTATTCGCAGGCGGACGGCGACTCGTGGCAGGAGATCCTGGCCGATGTTCGCGCCTACCCCCTGATACCCCCGACGTCGCGCCACCGTCTGGCCTTCTGGCTGCAGACGTGGACCTCCTTCGGCCGGCCGCCGTACCTCAATCTCCCTCACCTCGGCGGCGACACCAACGGCCGCGGCGGGCGCGGCTACGTCATCGGACGCATCCGGGCGACCAGTCTCGCCAGTGTCGAGGTGGAGTACCGCTTCGACCTGCGGCGCGACGGCCTGCTCGGCGCCGTGACCTTCCTCAGCCTGACCTCCGCCACCGAGCCGGAGTCGAACGTCTTCGCCCGGCCGAACGTCGCCGGCGGCGCGGGACTGCGCATCAAGTTCAACAAGACCTCCGACACCAACCTCACCCTCGATGCGGGCTGGGGCGAGGAGGGCTCCTTCGGCTGGTTCCTCGGCACCACCGAGGTCTTCTGATGCGCGCGCTCTCCCCCGCGCAACTCGGACGTCTTCGCGACCTGCGGCGCGAACTGCACGCCAATCCCGAGTTGTCCGGGCAGGAAGTGCAGACGGCCAGCCGCGTGAAGTCCTTCCTGGTCGATTGTGAACCCGTCGCGTTGCTCGACCGTCTGGGCGGCGGCCAGGGTTTCGCCGTGGTGTTCGCCGGCGAGGACCCGGCCGCCGGCCCCGCGGTGGTCCTGCGCGCCGAGCTCGATGCCCTGCCCATCCGGGAAACCGGCGCGACGGCCCACCGCTCGACCCGCGACGGCGTGGCCCACCTCTGCGGGCACGACGGCCACCTGGCGATGCTCTGCGGCGCGGGACTGGCTCTGCACGAGGCGCCACCCAGACGAGGCCGCGTGGTCCTGCTCGCGCAGCCGGCCGAGGAGACCGGCGAAGGTGCGCGGGCCATTGCCGACGACCCGCGGTTCCTGGCGCTCGCCCCCGACTGGATCTTCGCCCTGCACAACCTGCCCGGCCATCCGCGGGGCGAGATCCTGGTGAGCGAGGGACCGTTCACCGCGGGCAGCATCGGCTTCGTCGCGCGTTTGCGCGGCCGAACGTCGCACGCGGCCTACCCGGAACAGGGCGCCAGTCCGGCGCGCGCGATGGCCGACCTGGTGACCGGGCTCGTCGCGTTGCCCATCCCGCTGGAGGTCCGGGGCGAACTGGCCCTGGTCACGGTCGTCCATGCGCGGCTCGGAGAGATCGCCTTCGGCACCAGCCCGGGCGAGGCCGAGGTCATGGCGACGCTACGCGCGGCGCGGCAACCGGCGCTCGACACGCTGCGCGACGCGGCCCGGTCTCTCGCCGTCGCCCTGGCCGCTCGCGACGGGCTGAGCCTGGAGACGGAATGGGTCGAGGAGTTCCCGCCCGTCGTCAATGATCCCGCGGCCGCGCGTCTCGCCGCAGCGGCGGCGGGCCGGGCGGGTCTGCCGGTCGCCGCCCCCGACGAGAATCCCTTCCGCTGGTCGGAAGATTTCGGCTGGTACCTGCGCCGCTGCCGCGGGGCCCTGATCGGGATCGGCGCCGGCCGCCGACATCGGCCCCTGCACGCGAGCGACTACGACTTCCCCGATGCCCTCCTCGCGACAGGCGTCGCCCTGTGGAGCGAGATCATCGCGGGAGCCGTGGACGCCTGACCTGCGGCCCGCCTCCCCGGCGACGGTTCGCGCGCCGTTCCCGACGTCGATCGCCCACTTTTTGCCCCTCCCCGAACCCGGAATCGCCTAGAATGGAAGGGTGAAGGTTGCCGCGTTCCGGGGGGTGCGCACATGAGCAAGAATCCACAGATCGGACCCGTGCCGCGAATCCTGGTGGTGGACGACGAGGACAGTATCGTCAGGCTGCTGGCCGAGGTCATTTCGCGCGCCGGCTTCGCGTGCCGCACGGCGCGCGACGGCGCCGAGGCGCTCGACCTCCTGGCGGCGGACCGCTTCGACGTGGTGATCACGGACATCCGCATGCCGCGACTCGGCGGCCTCGACTTGTTGCGCCACATCTGCAAGCACGCCGACAGCGACGTCGTGGTCATGACCGGCTTCGCGGAGGACTACGAGTACGAGGAGATCATCGCGACCGGCGCGGCGGAGTTCATCCTGAAGCCGTGCCGGCCCGCCGAGTTCACGACGCGTCTGCGCAAGGTCCTGCGCGAGAGGTCGTTGCGGCAGGAGCGGGACCGCGCCGAACAGCGGCTCATGCACTCTCACGCGGACCTGCGGGACGCCTACCTCGACACCATCCGGCGGCTCTCGATCGCCACGGAGTACAAGGACGTCGACACCGGCGCACACATCGAACGGATGGGCTGCATGTCGGCGTTGCTCGCGAGCACCCTGGGCCTGGACGCCCATGTCGTCGAGAACATCCGCTACGCCGCCCCCATGCATGACGTCGGCAAGATCGGCATCCCCGACACCATCCTGCTCAAGCGCGGCGCGCTCACGGCGGCGGAATTCGAGGTCATGAAGACCCACACCACCATCGGCGCGCGGATCCTCGCGGACCCGAAATCCGCGATCCTGCAATGCGCGCAGGAGATCGCGCTCTCTCACCATGAGCAATGGGACGGCAAGGGCTATCCGCTCGGCCTCGCCCGGGAGGAGATCCCGATCTCCGGTCGGATCGTCAAGCTGGCGGACGTGCTCGACGCCCTGGTCTCGGTGCGCCCCTACAAGAAACCGTATCCCTTCCGGGCGGCGATCGAGATGATCCGGGGCGCGAGCGGCACGCAATTCGATCCCCGCGTCGTCGAGGCTTTCCTCGACAGCCTGGACGACGCCGCCAGGATCCACGCGGCGACGGACCACGACGACGCTGTCGGCTGGAGCGATCGGGATCTGCAGGAAGGGGCGTCCCTGGGTTGAGACGCCCCGCCAGCATCAGGAGAGATTAGCCCAGGAACTCCCGCACGGCCTTGCCGAAGCGCCGGCACCCTTCCTCGATCCGTTCCGGACCGCAGTAGCTGAAGTTCAGCCGCGCCGTGTTCTCGTGACCCGGTTCGCAGAAGAACGCGCCGCCGGGCACGAAGGCGACGTTCGCCCGCACGCACACCTCGAGCAGTTCCCGGGCGTTCACCGTCGCCGGGAAGGTCGCCCAGAGGAAGAGCCCACCTGCGGGCCGCGTGAAGGTGACCGTGGGCGGCAGTTCCTGCTCGAGACAGCGGACCATGGCGTCGCGCCGCTCGCGATACAGGGCGCAGAGGCGGACGATGTTGGCATCCAGGTCATAGTGGTCGAGGTAGGTGGCGACCTGCCGCTGCACCAGCGTGCCGGTGTGCAGATCGGCCCCCTGCTTGACCAGGACGTACTTGCTGCGCAGCGATTTCGGCGCCGCGAGCCAGGCCGTGCGTAGGCCCGGGCAGAAGATCTTCGAGAAGGTGCCGAGGTAGATCACCAGGTCGTGCTCGTCGAGAGCCTTGAGCGCGGGCAGCGGCTCGCCCTCGAAGCGCAACTCGGAGTACGGACCGTCTTCCAGCACCGCGACCTCGTGCGCCGCCGCGAGTTCCAGCAACGCCTGCCGGCGGGCAAGGGACCACGTGCGACCGCTGGGGTTCTGGAAGTCGGGAATGACGTAGATGAACTTCGCGCCCGGGTGCTCGCGCAGCGCGCGCGCGACGGCCTCGGGCACCATGCCGTCGTCGTCGGTCTCGACCGGCACGAAGCGGGGGCTGTAGGCGCGGAACGCGTTCAGCGCGCCGAGGTAGGTGGGGCTCTCGCAGAGGACGACGTCGCCCTCGTCGATCAGCACCTTGCCCGAGAACTCGAGCCCCTGCTGCGAGCCGCTGGTGATCAGGATGTCGTCCGCCTCCACCCGCGTGCCCAGCCGCGCGTTCATGCGCGTCGCGATCTTGTGCCGCAGATCGGGGTCGCCCTCGGTGGTGGAGTACTGCAGGGCGGACGACCCCTCACGCTCCATGACCAGGCGCGTGACCTCGGCCATCTCGTGCGTCGGGAAGAGTTCCGCCGCGGGCAACCCGCCGGCGAAGGAGATGACCTCGGGACGCTGGGTCAGCTTGAGCAGTTCGCGGATCTCGCTGGCCCTGAGATAGTCCATCCGCTTGGCCAGCTTGAGGTTGACAGCCGTGCGGCTCATATCGTACCTGCCTGGGTTGCATGGCGTGGGGCGACCGGGCCACGCTAAGATCGTCATTGTGCCGGGGAGTGTAAAGGCGCGGATCGGGGCTTGGCTCCTAGCGCCGGACAGGGTATTTTCTCCCTCAGTGTCCGCCATCCCAGGCACCCGCTTTTCCAGACAAGGAAGGTTTCCATGGCCTCCTTCGGCACCTACGCCGGATCCTCGGTGGGGAAGAAGGTCCTCGTCGCCTTGACGGGGTTGCTGCTGGTCGGGTTTCTGATCGTGCACCTGCTGGGGAATCTCACGCTGCTGATCCCGGACGACGGCGAGGCGTTCAACCACTACGCCCACTTCCTCGAAGGTCTGATCCACGGCTGGCTGATCATCGCCTTCGAGGTGGGCCTGATCGCAATCTTCCTGCTGCACGGGATCAACGCGATCACCGTCGCCTGGCTCGACAAGGAGCGCGCGCGGCCGCAGAAATACGCCAAGGTCGCCAACGCCGGCGGGCGCAGCCACAAGACCCTGGCCTCGCGCAGCATGATCCTCACCGGCCCGGCGATCCTGATCTTCGTCATCCTGCACGTGCGGATGTTCAAGTTCGCCGATCACCCGCCGGTGGTGTACGACGGCGTCCAGATGAAGAACCTCTACGCCGTCGTCGTCGAGGCCTTCAAGAACCCGGCGATCATGGTCGCCTACCTCGTGGTGATGTTCCTGCTGGGGACGCACCTGTGGCACGGCGCCTGGAGCGCCTTCCAGTCGCTGGGCTGGAACAGCGACCGGCATATCCGGATCCTGAACCGGATCTCGGTCGCCGCCGCGATCATCCTGGGCGGCGGCTTCTTCATCCTGCCGCCCTACGTCTTCTTCTTCGTCGAGCGGGGAGGTCACTGAGATGGCTGTGCAGACGAGACTCGACGCGAAGATCCCGTCCGGCCCCCTCGCCGACAAGTGGTCCCGTCACGAGATGGACTGCGGCCTGGTGGCGCCGGCCAACCGGCGCAAGTTCACGGTCATCGTCGTGGGCACCGGCCTCGCGGGCGGCGGCGCCGCCGCGACCCTCGGCGAACTGGGCTTCAACGTCCTGAACTTCTGCATCAACGACAGCCCCCGCCGCGCCCACAGCGTCGCCGCGCAGGGGGGCATCAACGCCGCCAAGAACTACCAGAACGACGGCGACAGCGTACAGCGCCTGTTCTACGACACCATCAAGGGCGGCGACTACCGTTCCCGCGAGGCCAACGTCTACCGCCTGGCGCAGCTGTCGGCGGACATCATCGACCAGTGCGTCGCCATGGGCGTGCCCTTCGCGCGCGAGTACGGCGGCACCCTGGCCAACCGCACTTTCGGCGGCGTGCAGGTTTCGCGCACCTTCTACGCGCGCGGCCAGACGGGCCAGCAGCTCCTGCTGGGCGTCTACTCGGCGCTCTCCCGCCAGATCGCCGCGGGCACGGTCAAGATGTTCCCGCGCCACGAGATGCTCGACGTGGTGGTCAAGGACGGCCGCGCGATCGGCATCGTGACCCGCGACCTGATCACGGGCGAGCTGAAGAGCTTCCTCGGCGACGCCGTGGTCCTGGCCACGGGCGGCTACTCGCCGGTCTTCTTCCTCTCGACCAACGCGGTGAACTGCAACGCGACGGCGATCTGGCGCGCCCACAAGCGCGGCGCCTTCTTCGCCAATCCGTGCTTCACGCAGATCCACCCCACCTGCGTCCCCCAGGCCGGCGACTACCAGTCCAAGCTCACGCTGATGAGCGAGAGCCTGCGCAACGACGGCCGCATCTGGGTGCCGGCCAAGCCGGGCGACAAGCGCAAGCCGAACGACATTCCCGAGGCCGAGCGCGATTACTTCCTCGAACGCCGTTACCCCGCCTTCGGCAACCTGGTGCCGCGCGACATCGCCGCCCGCGCGTCGAAGCTCGAGTGCGACGCCGGCAAGGGCGTCGGCAACACCGGTTTTGCGGTCTACCTCGACTTCGCCGAGGCCATCGGCCGGCTCGGGCGCAACGTCGTCGCCGACCGCTACGGCAACCTCTTCACCATGTACGAGGAGATCACGGCGGAGGACCCCTACCACACGCCGATGCGCATCTACCCCGCGCCGCACTACACCATGGGCGGACTGTGGGTGGACTACAACCTGATGTCGACCATCGACGGCCTCTTCGTGGCCGGCGAGGCCAACTTCTCCGACCACGGCGCCAACCGCCTCGGCGCGAGCGCGCTGATGCAGGGCCTCGCCGACGGCTACTTCGTGGTGCCGCGCGTGGTCGCCGATTACGTCGCCCGCCACGGCAAGGCCAAGGGCGCCGCCGGCGACGACGCCTTCAAGGCCGTCGAAGCCGAGGTGCAGTCCCGCTACGACCGCCTCCTGGCGGTCAAGGGCGGCCGCACCGTGCGCGAGTTCTGGTGGGACCTCGGCCGCGTCATGTGGAACAACGTCGGCATGGGCCGCAACCGCGAGGGCTTGACCAAGGCCATCGCCGAGATCGGCCGCCTGCGCGAGGCCTTCTGGCAGGACGTGCGGGTGACCGGCGAGGGCGCCGACCTCAACAAGCACCTCGAGATGGCCGGACGCGTGGCCGACTTCTTCGAACTGGGCGAACTCATGGCCAGGGACGCCCTGATGCGCGAGGAATCCTGCGGCGGCCACTTCCGCGAGGAGCACCAGACGCCGGAGGGCGAGGCGAAGCGCGACGACGCCAACTTCACCTTCGTGTCGGCCTGGGAGCACGCCGGCGACGGCGCGCAACCGGTGCTGCACAAGGAACCGCTGGTGTTCGAGAACGTGGAACTGAAGACCCGCAGCTACAAGTAGGAGGACGCCGGCATGAGCGACCAGAACATGACCATCCACCTGCGCATCTGGCGGCAGGGTCGTGGCGAGGCCAAGGGACGGTTCGAGCCGCACACGGTGACCGGCGTGCTGCCCGAGATGTCGTTCCTCGAGGTCCTCGATATCCTGAACGAGAGGCTCGCGCGCGAGGGCAAGCAGCCCGTGGAGTTCGACAGCGACTGCCGCGAAGGCATCTGCGGCACCTGCGGCCTGGTGATCCAGGGGCTCGCGCACGGACCTGGCCACGCCAACACCACCTGCGAGCTGCGCATGCGCCGTTTCAAGGACGGCGAGACCGTCACCGTGGAACCGTTCCGCGCCAAGCCCTTCCAGGTGATCAAGGACCTGGTGGTGGACCGCCGGGCGTTCGACCGCATCCAGCAGGCGGGCGGCTTCGTGTCGGCCAACGTAGGCTCGGCGCCCGACGGCAACGCGATCCTGGTGCCGAAGGAGGCCGCCGACAAGGCCATGGACAGCGCGGCGTGCATCTCCTGCGGCGCCTGCGTCGCGGCCTGTCCCAACGCCTCGGCGTCCCTCTTCGTCAGCGCCAAGATCGCCCAGCTCGCGCGGTTGCCCCAGGGCGGCCCCGAGCGCCGTCAGCGCGCCATCGCGATGGTGCAGCAGATGGACAAGGAAGGCTTCGGCGACTGCTCCAACCACGGCGAGTGCGAGGCGGTCTGCCCCAAGCAGATCTCCATCGAGAACATCGCCGTCATGCGGCGCGAGTACCTGAAGGCCGCCATCGGCGGCGGCAAGTAGCCGCGGCGCGAACGCTCCCGGTCGTCGTCCCCTCGCGGGACCGGCCGGGAGCTTGTTTTCGACTCACCAGGGCCCGCTTATTGCTCCTTTCCCCGGAGAAGGTGCCATCCGGCAGGCTAGCCCCCTGCCGGTGGCTGGTTTTGGACCGTCCGTGGAAAGGACCCGTCATGTCACGCAACGCGATGGTGGTCAGCGTCGGCGCCGCGGCGCTCCTCGTCGGCATCCTCGCGAGCAACTGGCTGGGGTCCGGAGCTCTGGTGATGGTCCTGGCGATCCTCTGCGCCGGGTCCGGCGTCGCGGCGGTGCGGATCGTCAGGCACCTCGAAAAGCGCCAGGCCTACCTCGAGGGAGCCCTCGACGCCCTGCCGATGCCGGTGACGGTCACGGACCTGGACATGCGCTGGATCTTCATCAACCGCACCGCCGAATCCCAGTTGCCGCCGCACACCCTCGACCGCCACACCTGCGTGGGCAAGCCCTGCTCGAACTGGCAGGCCGAGATCTGCGGCACCGAGAAGTGCGGCGTCATGAGCCTGCGGCGCGGGCGGGCGCGCAACCACTACCACCAGGTTCTCCCCGACCGCACGAGCGCCTGGATGCAGGTCGACACCAGCTACCTCCTGGATGCCGCGGGTCGTCAAATCGGCCACGTGGAGATCGTGACCGACGTCGAGGCGCAACGCCAGTTGCACGACTCCCTGGCCACGCTGGGGACGACGATGGCGCAAACCTCGGCCTCGATGGCGCAGCTCACCTCCTCGACGCGCGCGACGTCGGACGCCGCCACGGAGGCCAACCAGCTCATCGGACGCGCCAGCACGACGGTGAGCCAGGTGAGCGACGCGATGAACGGTCTCCTGACCTCCATGGACGAGATCTCCCGGGCCAGCGAGGAGACGTCGAAGATCGTCAAGACCATCGACGAGATCGCCTTCCAGACCAACCTGCTCGCGCTCAACGCCGCCGTCGAGGCCGCGCGGGCCGGCGACGCCGGCCGCGGCTTCGCCGTGGTCGCGGAGGAGGTGCGCAATCTGTCCCAGCGCGCCGCCGAGGCCGCCCGCAACACCTCTGACCTCATCGGCGACACCGTGCAGAAGATCCGCAGCGGACACGGCCAGGTGCAGCGAAATCACGCCGATTTCCAGGGCCTGAGCGGCGTCATCGCGGACGCCAAGGGCCTGCTCGGCCAGATCGAGACCTCCACGCGCGACCAGTCCACCGGGATCGGACAGATCAACCAGGCCGTGACCAGCCTGGACCACCTGGTCCAGCGCAACGGCGAGTCGCCGCCGCCGCGTCCGCGCCGCTGACCGCTGCCCTCAGCGCCGTGTTTCGTGACCTCGATTGTGGTATCTTCGCGGCCGGAGGTGCGCCATGACCCTGCCCCGACGGATCGCCATCCTCGCCGCCGCCGCCCTGAGCCTGGCCGCCGGCGCGGCACTCGCCCAGTACGCCGTCGGCACGGCCAACGTCACCTTCACGGACCCCGACCGCGACAACCGCCCCATCCCGGTCGATCTGTACTACCCCGCCGCCTCGCCGGGTTCCGACCAGCCTCCGGCGACGCCGCCGCCCGGCGGCTTTCCCGCCGTCGCCTTCGGGCACGGCTACCTGATGCCGGCCGCCGTCTACGCCTGGGTGGGCCAGAGGCTCGCAGCGGACGGCTTCGTGGTCGCGATGCCGCGCACCGGCGGCGAACTGTTCCCCAGCCACGCCGTGTTCGCTCAGGACCTGGCTTTCGTGTGCCGTCATCTGCGCGCTCTCGGGGACGACGGGTCGTCCCCCTTCTTCGGACGAATGGGCGACCTCGCCGCCGCGATGGGGCACAGCATGGGCGGCGGCTGCAGCCTGCTGGCCGCCGCGGGCGACCCCACCGTGAGCGCCGTCGCCAACTTCGCCGCCGCCGAGACCGACCCGTCCGCGATCGCCGTGTGTGACGCGATCGCAGCGCCCGCCCTGCTCTTCGCCGGCCAGAACGACTGCGTGACGCCGCCGGCGGACCACCAGCTCCCGATGTACGACGCCCTGGGTTCGAGCTGGCGCACCCTGATCACCCTCGACGGCGCGAACCACTGCCAGTTTGCGGCCTACAACTTCGCCTGCTCGCTCGGCGAGGCCTGCGCCGCGGACATCTCCCGTGAGGCCCAGCAGGATCTCACCTGGCTGCTGCTGCGGCCCTGGCTGCGCGCCGTGCTCTACGGCGACGAGGACGCGCGGCAGGAGTTCCAGGCGCTCCTGCAGGCCACTCCCGGCTTCGCCTGGGCGCAGGCCGGCATGGAGACGGACACTCCGGCGTCGCCGGGACCCGCCGCCTTCGCCGTCGCCGCGGCGCCCAATCCCTTCAACCCCGCCACCACGATCACGGTGACGGTGGACCGCGACGGACCGGTGCGTCTCGAGATCCTGGACCCGCGCGGGCGTTGCGTGCGCCGTCTGCACGACGGTTCGCTGGCGGCCGGCACCCGCACCGTGACCTGGAACGGCCGCGACGACCACGGTCGCGCGGCGGCCGCCGGCGTCTACGTGGCCCGGGCGATCTCGGCGGGACGGGCGGCGTCGACGCGCCTCGTCCTCGTCCGCTAGGGCGCCGCGTTGCCGGCGGCGCGCATGTCCTGGCGGTTGCTGGCCGCGCTCGCCCTGCCGGCCGTGCTCGGCGCCGTGGGGATGTTCGGCCTGCGCAGCATCTCGGCCACCTTCTTCCTCTATCTCCTCGGCGGTTGCGTGGTCCTGCCGTGGCTGCTGCTGGGCGCGCGTCCGCTGGCGGCCGCCGGCGGGCTGCCCTTCGCGCCGGCCGCGCCCGGCCGGGGTCGCTTCGCGTGGATCCTGGGCGCGATCTTCGGTCCCGTGTTCCTGGCGATTTACGGGCTGGTACGACCCTGGCTGGGCGAGGTGACCGATTACCAGGCGCGCGTCACGGCCCTGGGCCTGGATCTCGGCGCCCCCGCGGTCACCCTCGTCGTCTTCGTGCTCCTGAATCCGCTGCTCGAAGAGTGGTGGTGGCGCGGGCAGGCGACGCCGCGATGCTGCGCCGCGCTCGGCCGGCGGCGCGGGATCGCCCTCGCCGGCGCCGGCTTCGGCGTCTACCATGTGGTGCTTCTCGCCGCGCTGTTTCCCCTGCCCCTGGCGCTGGTGCGCGCGGCGTTCATCACGGGCGCCGGCCTGCTGTGGTCGCACATCGCCATGGCGGAGCGGAGCTGGCGAGCCGTCTACATCGCGCATCTGGCGGCAGACGTGGCGATGGTGGTCCTCTTCGTGTTGATCGTGCTGCCCCGGTGACGGTTGCGCGGGGCGCGGGAGCGGCGTGCATGAAGCAGAAGATCTGCACCTTCGTGTCCCACCGCCGGACGCCGCGCGCGATCGACTACCTCCTCTACCTGCCCACCGGATACGGTCGCCGGACCGCCGGCCCCTGGCCCCTGATCTTCTTCCTGCACGGAGCCGGCGAGCGCGGTGACGATCCTGCCTTGCTGATGCACACGGCCCTGCCCCGCGCTCTCGAGCACTGGGATCACTTCCCGTTCGTCGTCGTCTCGCCGCAATGTCCGACGCGGTCCTGGTGGCAACGCGACATCCATCGCCTCGCGCAGTTGCTGGCGGGCGTCACCGGCTCGCTCGCCGTGGACCCTGCCCGCGTCTACCTCACCGGCGTCAGCATGGGCGGCTACGCGACGTGGCACCTGGGCGCGAGCTATCCGGAGCGTTTCGCGGCCCTGGTGCCGATCTGTGGTTACGGCCTGCGGTCGCAGGGATTCCCGGCGCGTGTCGTCGCCCTCAAGGACGTGCCGGTGTGGGCTTTCCACGGCGCCCACGACGAGATCGTCCCCCCCGAGGCGTCGCAGACGCTGGTCGACACCCTGCGCGCGTGCGGCGGCGATGCGCGACTGACGATCTATCCGGAGACGGGCCACGACGCCTGGACCCGCACCTACGCCGATCCGGCGCTCTACGATTGGCTGCTGTCCCACACTAAGCCGGACGGCGGCGAGCCTGGAGCCAGTCCGCGAGGTTCCCGGCGATGAAGGCGAGGATCTGGTCGGGGACGCCGTTGGGCGCCACCGATTGCGGCGTGAGGTCGAGCGGGTCGTTCACGTAGTCCACCACCTGGAAGCCGCCGTCGGCTTGCCGGGCGATCTCCGTCGAGAACAGATTCAATCCACAGATCTCCGCGATGCGCCGCGTCATGTCCTGCAGGGGACGCAGCCCGAATCCGCTCTCCTCCGCGATGCTCACCGGCATGTAGACGTGCGTGCGCGGATCCCACCAGAACGGGTAGACGTGTCCCGCGGCGTAGATGATGCGGAACCAGGCCGGCCGGCCGCCAAGCTGCGCGGGCACCACGTAGGTCTGCAGCAGGTAGCTGTCTTCGGGGTACTGCTGGCGCGTCGCCTGCACCGACTCCACCGCGGCGCCCAGGACCACCACCCCGTCGCCGCCGCCGCCGTGGGCGGGCTTCATCGTGATGGCCGGGCCGAGCGGTCCGAGGTCGAGGTCGATCATCGCCGGGCACTCGGCATACGGCGGGACGACGATCGTGCAGGGCATCTCCAGCGACGCGGCGAGATCGCCGTGGGTCGCCGCCTTGTCGGCCGCCCTTCGGGCCCGCGCGTAGGGATTGACGCTGACCGCGCCGTGCTCCCCGGCCCAGGCGACCACCGGCAGGTAGTCGTAGTCCTCGTCCGAGGCGCGATCGAAGAGGGCGCCGAAGTGGATCTCGCCGGCGGCAAGTTGCGCGACGCGGCGGTCCCGATCAGCGGCCGTGATCTGCAGGACCGCGAGCCCCCGCGCGCGGCACGCCGCCTCGAACAGCAGGATGAAGGGGGCGTCGGGCTCGGCGAGCCAGGCCACGCAGACGTCATGGTATTGCATACGCCGCCAGTTAATCGGGAAATCCGGAACGCGCAACCGTCAGAGTCCCGGACGCAGGGCCCGCCGGCGATTCCAGTGCCGATGCACGAACACCGCCACCAGGGCGACCAGCACCACCAGCACCACGATGTCGATGGTGTGGCTGTACTTCATGATCTCTTCCCAGTTCTGCTTCAGGACCATGCCGGCGACGGTGAGGATCGCGTTCCAGAGGCCGGCGCCGATGGCCGTGTAGACGATGAAGGGCAGCAACGGCATGCGGCCCGCGCCCGCGGGGATCGAGATGAGATGCCGCACGACGGGGATGAACCGGCAGACGAAGATGGTGATCTGGCCGCGCCGCTGGAAGAAGCGCTGCGTCGCCTCCAGCTCGTGCATGTCGAGCAGGAAGTATTTGCCGAAGCGCCGGAAGAACGGCTCGCCGCCGTAGCGGCCCATCGCGTAGGACAGCAACGAGCCGACGATGCTGCCGAGCGTGCTGGCGAGGATGACGCCGGCCAGGGTGAAACGACCGGTGACGATGAGGAAGCCGGCGAACGGCATGACGGCTTCGCTCGGGATCGGAAAGACCATGCTCTCGAGCACCATCAGCGCGAAGACGCTCACGTACCCCGTGGCGTCGATGAAGTTCGTGGCATGGCTGGCGACGAACTCGGAGATCCCCATCCGGTTACCTCCGGTCGAGTCCGGCCAGCACGGCGACCACCACTGCCGCACCGACGATGATCCGGTACCAGGCGAACGGCCGGAACGAGTTCTGCGCCACGAACGCCAGCAACTTGCGGATGACGATCAGCGCCGACACGAAGGCGACCGCGAAGCCGATCGCGAACATCGGCAGGTCCGCCGTCGTGACCATTTCGCGCACGCCGTACATCTTGATGGCGGTGGCGCCGAGCATGGCCGGCACGGCCAGGAAGAACGAGAACTCGGTCGCCGCCGTCCGCGAGAGACCGCAGGCGAGCCCGCCCATGATGGTCGCGCCGGACCGCGAGACGCCCGGGAAGATGATCGACAGCACCTGCACGGCGCCGACCCCCAGCGCCCGCCGCCAGGGAATCTCATCGACCGTCGGCACCACGACCGTGCGCCGCCGCGCCTCCAGGGCCAGGATCGCGATGCCGCCGCCCACCAGCGCCAGCGCCACCGGCAGCGGCCGGAAGAAGTGCGCCTCGATCCAGTTCTCCGTGGGCAGACCCACGGCGACGGCCGGCAGGGTGGCGATGATCAGGTTGAGGATCAGCTGGCGCTGGCGGGGCTGGCGCCAGTGCAGCAGCAGGTCGAGGAATTTCCGCCGGTAGAGCCAGACCACGGCGAGGATTGCCCCGAACTGGATGAAGATGACGAACGCGTTCTCCTTCTCCCCGTGGAAACCGAGCACCTGCTGCGTAAGGATCAGGTGCCCGGTGGAGGATACGGGGATGAACTCCGTGATGCCCTCGACCAGCCCCAGCACCGCGGCCTTGAGCCACGTGATGATGTCCATCCCCGTACCCTGCACCTTCTCCGCCGGCCGCTACGCCGTGACGTCGTCCTTGATGCGCATGTCGAAGAACGACTTCAGGATGAAGACGACCGCGACCGCGAAGAATGCCACCGCGATGACCTTCAGGGCCACCGGATGTTGCTGCTCGACGACGATGGCGAGCTCGATCGCCAGCAGGCCGAACAGGGTCGTGAACTTGATGATGGGATTCAGGGCCACGGACGACGTGTCCTTGAACGGGTCGCCCACGGTGTCGCCGACCACGGTGGCCGCGTGCAACGCGGTACCCTTCTGCTTCAGGTCGACCTCGACGATCTTCTTCGCGTTGTCCCAGGCGCCGCCGGCGTTGGCCATGAAGATGGCCTGGAAGAGGCCGAACAGCGCGATGGAAATGAGGTAGCCGATGAAGAAGTAGGGGTCGATGCAGGCGTAGGCCAGCGTCGCGAAGAACACGGCGATGAAGATGTTGATCATGCCCTTCTGCGCGAACTTGGTGCAGATCGCAACCACCTTCTTGCTGTCCTCGGTGGAGGCCCGCGTGACGCCGTCGAGCTTGATGTTGTCCTTGATGTATTCCACGGCGTAGTAGGCGCCGCTGGTCACCGCGTGCATCGAGGCGCCGGTGAACCAGTAGATCATGGCGCCGCCGGCGATCATGCCGAGCAGGAACGGCGGATGCAGGATCGAGAGCAGGCCCATGTTCGCGGTCAGGCCGTGCGTCAGCAGCACGATGATCGAGAAGATCATCGTCGTCGAGCCGACCACGGCGGTGCCGATCAGCACCGGCTTCGCCGTGGCCTTGAACGTGTTGCCGCACCCGTCGTTCGCCTCGAGAAACTCCTTGCCCTTCTCGAAATCCGGCCGGAAACCGTAGTCGCGCTGCAGCTCGTCCTCGATGCCCGGAATGTTCTCGATCAGGGAGAGTTCGTAGACCGACTGCGCGTTGTCCGCGACCGGACCGTAGGAATCCACGGCGATGGTGACCGGGCCGAGACCGAGGAAGCCGAAGGCGACCAGTCCGAAGGCGAAGACGGTCTCCGCCATCATGATCTCCTCGAGGCCGAGCTGGCTGGCGAAGAACGCGCCGGCCATCAGAACCAGGATCACCATGCCCATCCAGTAGGCGCTGAAGTTGCCCACCGTGAGGCCCGAGAGGATGTTGAGCGAAGCGCCGCCCTTGGCCGACGAGTTCACCACGTGCCGCACGTGCTTGGACTCGGTCGAGGTGAAGATCTTGACCACTTCGGGGATGATCGCGCCGGCCATGGTGCCGCAGGTGATCACGGTGGCGAGCTTCCACCACAGCGAACCGTCGCCGACGTTCTTGATGGTGACGTACGACATCAGGTACGTGATGACCACGGACAGGATCGAGGTCAACCAGACGAGCGACGTGAGCGGCCGCTCGAAGTTCATCGTGGTCTTGTCCCCGTAGACCATCTTGGCCCAGAGATTGTTCAGATAGTACGCCATGCCGCTGGTGAGGATCATGGCCAGGCGCATGACGAAGATCCACACCAGGAGCAGCGCCTGGTACTCGACCTTGACCGCGAGCACGATGAAGGTGATCAACGCCACGCCGGTCACGCCATAGGTCTCGAACCCGTCGGCGGTCGGGCCCACCGAATCGCCGGCGTTGTCGCCCGTGCAGTCGGCGATCACGCCGGGGTTGCGGGCGTCGTCCTCCTTGATGTTGTACTCGATCTTCATCAGATCGGAGCCGATGTCGGCGATCTTGGTGAAGATGCCGCCGGCGATGCGCAGCACGGACGCGCCCAGCGACTCGCCGATGGCGAAGCCGATGAAGCAGGGGCCGGCGTATTCCCGGGGAACGAACAGGAGGATCATCAGCATGACCAGCAACTCGACGCTGATCAGCAGCATGCCGATGCTCATGCCGGCCTGCAGCGGAATCGCATAGGTCGGGAAAGGACGACCCTTGAGGCTGAAGAACGCCGACCGCGAGTTGGCCAGCGTGTTGATGCGCATCCCGAACCAGGCGACGGAGTAGCTGCCCAGGATGCCGATGATACTGCTAATCAAGATCAATAATACGGTCGTCGGAGCCATGTGGCTGAGCCAGCCGAAGTAGGCCACGATGATGACCCCGACCAGCACCTCGAGGATGACGATGAACCGGCCCTGCGTGACCAGATAGGTCTTGCACGTCTCGTAGATGAGCTCCGACATCTCGGACATCGACGGGTGGATCCGCATCGACCGCAGATTACGGTACTGGAACAGGCCGAAAAGCAGCCCGAAGACGCAGATCAGCAGCCCGTAGGCGAGGACGGTGCGCCCGTCGACTCCCAGGAAACTGACCGTCGTCAGATCGGGGAGGACGAGGTCGGCCTCGCTGGCCTGGGCCAGGGACGCGCTGGAGAGCCATGAGACGGCGGCTATGGCCGTGGTCAGCAAAAACTTCACTCGTCTTCCTCCTCGAGGCTGCAGGGGGCGAAAACGGCGGCGACCAAAAATAGCCGAAATTGATACGACTTGCAAGAAGAGCCCGAGGGGCGGCTCCGGCGGCAACGGCGCTAAAGGGGCCGGACCGCCAGACGATATCTACACCGGGTGCGTCGCTCCCGGGCGGCGCGACCAGAGGCGGTCTCCAACCACCGAGGCTCCATGCTCACCCTGTTCGGCATCATCTTCGGCCTGGGTTGCGTCATCGGCGGCTTCATCATGGAGGGCGGCAACCCCGCTTCCCTGTTCATCCCCGCCGAGTACGTGATCATCGCCGGCTGCGCCGCGGGCACCCTGGTGGCGATGGCGACCCCTCGCGTGTTGAAGCGTCTCGGCGCCCTGTTCGGCATCCTCATGAAGGGCGACACCAGTTCCAAGGCCAAGTACCTCGAACTGCTCACCATGCTGTACGACCTCTTCCAGGTCACCAAGAAGGAAGGGTTGCTCGGCCTCGAGGCCCACGTCGAGGATCCGCACAAGAGCGAGATCTTCAGCAAGTACCCCGCGTTCCTGGCCAATCACCACGCGATGGCCTTCCTCTGCGACACGGTCAAGATCATCATCACCTCGAACCTCCCGGCGCACGACCTCGAAGCCCTCATGGACGCCGACATCGACACGCACCACGCCGAGCAGCAGCAGCCGATCGCCGTGCTCCAGAAGGTCAGCGACGCGCTGCCCGGACTGGGCATCGTGGCCGCCGTGCTCGGCATCGTGATCACCATGGGTGCGATCGATGGGCCCGCCGCCGAGGTCGGCCACAAGGTCGCCGCGGCTCTGGTCGGGACGTTCCTCGGCTTGCTGATGTCGTACGGCATCTTCAACCCGATCGCGACCCAGATGGAACTCGTGACCCAGGCCGAGTCGCGCTACTACCAGGTCATGAAGACCGCCCTCGTGGCGTTCTGGAAGATGCTGCCCGCGCTGGTCGCCGTGGAATTCGCGCGGCGGACCATCGAGAACGACCAGCGGCCGACCTTCCGGGAACTGGAAGAAGCCTGCCGTCCGACCAAGGGTTGAGGCTGCCATGAGCGATCCCCAGAAGGGCCGCAGCCCGGACCAGCAGCAGGTTCCCATCATCATCATCAAGAAGCACGGCGGCCACGCCGGCCACCACGGCGGCGCCTGGAAGGTGGCGTACGCGGACTTCGTCACCTCGATGATGTGTCTGTTCATCGTGCTGTGGATCGTCAACCAGGACGAGGAAGTGAAGAAGGCCGTCGCCGGCTACTTCCGCGATCCCGGCGCCTTCCACCAGTTGACCGCCGGCGGGGTGATGAGCGGCGGGTCCATCCTGCCGGATCCCGGCGCGGGTTTCATGCCGGAAGGGCGTGCCGAGGCGCAGAAAGCGCTCGAGGCCGCCGCGGGCGAGCTGAAGGAGCAGCTGGCCGGCATGGAGCACTTCGAGCAGCTCGCCAGCCAGATCGAGATCCGGATGACCGATTCCGGCCTGAACATCCAGATGGTGGAGGCGTCCAACTCCCTCTTCTTCGAGGTCGGCAGCTCGAACCTGAGCCCGGCCGCCATGGAGGTGCTGGAGGTCCTTGCCCGCCAGCTCGGCAAGTTGCCGAACAAGCTGGTGATCGAGGGACACACCGACAGCCGGCCCTACCGTAACGGCAACAACTTCACCAACTGGGAGCTCTCCTCCGAACGCGCGAACAGCGCGCGCCGGTTCATGACCGGGCACGGCATGCGCCAAGCCCAGGTCGCCGAGGTGACCGGCTATGCCGACACGCGGCTGCGAAACCCGGACGATCCCACCGACGTCGCGAACCGCCGCATCAGCATCACCGTGCTCTACGACGAGACCCCGGCGTCGTCGCCGGCGGCGGCCCCCCTGCCCCACCACCAGTAGACCGGCACGCCCAGGCCCACGATCAGCAGCCCCGGCCAGGTGTAGCGCGGCTTGACGATCAGCAGGTCCACGCAGATCGCCAGCGCGATGAGCACGTACAGCGCCGGCAGCACCGGGTAGCCGGGCGCACGCCAGGGTCGCGGGACGTCCGGCCAGCGCCGCCGCAACACGAAGATCCCGGCCACCGAGAGCGCATAGAAGATCAGCACGGCGAAGATCACGTAGTCCAGCAGGTCGCCGTACCGCCCGGTCAGACACAGCACGCACGACCACACGCCCTGCAGCACCAGCGCCACCGCGGGCACCCGCCGGCCGTTGAGCGTGCCGGTGCGGCGGAAGAACAGCCCGTCGCGCGCCATCGCGTAGTAGACCCGCGCGCCGGTGAGGATCATGCCGTTGTTGCAGCCGAAGGTGCTGACCATGATGAGCACCGCCATCACCGCGGCCGCCGCCGGGCCGAGGATGGTCGACGCCGCCGCCGTGCCGACACGGTCGTCCATTGCGAACTGCAGGCCGCGGGCGAACGCGTCCACCCCGTCCGGATCGCCCGCCACCGGCAACACGAGCACGTAGGCGAGGTTCGTCAGCATGTAAAGGACCACGACCACGGCGACGCCGGCGACCAGCGCGCGGGTGATGGTCCGCTGCGGGTCCACGGTCTCGCCGCTGGTGAAGGTGACGTTGTTCCAGGCGTCGCAGGCGAAGAGCGACCCCACGGAGGCCGCCCCGAGCGCCATCAGCAGGCCGAGGCCGTTCAGCGTCTCGCGCGAGACCATGCCGTCGCCGCCCACTACCACTCGGCTCGCCGCCCAGAAGTCGTGGAAGTTCGCGGCGATCGCCGCAGCGTTGCGGGCCAGCGCGAGGCCGCCGACCACCAGGACGAGCAGTGCCACCACCTTGGCGACCGTGAAACCGTCCTGGACCAGCTTGCCCTCGCGCAGGCCGAGGGTGTTGAGCCAGGTCAAGAGCGCGATGCTCGCAATGGCGACCGCCTGCGCCGCGTTGATAGCGACCGGCCCCACGGCCAGCAGGACGTTCTGCTCGCCGAGGCCCGGCGCCAGCAGCGCGGCGTGCTTGGCGAAGGCCATGCCCACGGCGGCGATGGACCCGGTCTGGATCACCATGAAGAGGGTCCAGCCGTAGAGGAACCCGACCAGACGACCGAAGATCTCCCGCAAGTAGACGTACTGCCCGCCGGCCTGCGGCATCAGGGCCGCCAGTTCGCCGTAGCAGGCGGCGCCGAGCAGCGTGACCAGCCCGCTGAACAGCCAGACGGCGAGCAGCCAGCCCGTGCTGCCGACGGTGCGGGCGATGTCGCCACTGACCAAAAAGATGCCCGAGCCGACCATCACGCCCACGACGATCATGGTCGCGTCGAAGAGCCGGATCTCGCGGCGGAGACTGGCAGGCGCATCGGACATGGCTCACCTCGGCCACCATTGGAACCGCAGCCGGGGGCAAATGCAAGCGCGCGGTGCATTTCCAGGTTGCCAGCCGCGGTGACCGCGGCCAAGATGGGCGCCAGACTCCGGCCAGGCAGGGAGGCCTCGTGACGCCCAAGCCACGTTCGCCGTGGGGTTTCGTCCCCACGCTGTATTTCGCCGAGGGCGTACCTTACGTCCTGGTGAACTCCGTGTCCGTGATCCTCTTCAAGCGGCTCGGCGTCGAGAACGCCGCCATCGCGTTCTGGACCAGCCTGCTCTACCTGCCGTGGGTCGCGAAGATGCTCTGGGGACCGCTCGTGGACACCCGTTCGACCAAGCGTGCGTGGATCCTGGCCACCCAGCTCGCCATGGCGGGCTGCCTCGCGGCGGTCGCCGCCGCCATCGGCTCACCCGGGTTCTTCGTGGTCTCGCTGGCGGCTTTCACGGCCGCCGCCCTGGTCTCGGCGACCCACGACATCGCCGCCGACGGGTTCTACCTCCATGCCCTGGACGCCCGCGAGCAGGCCCTCTTCGTCGGCGTGCGGACGATGTTCTACCGGGCGGCGATGATCTTCGGCTCCGGTCTGCTGGTCACCTTCGCCGGACGACTCGAGCAAAGCCTCGGCGACATCCCCCGCGCCTGGACGGCCGCGTTCGCCATGGCGGCGGCGATGTTCGGCGGGCTGTGGGTCTACCACCGCTCCGCCCTGCCGCGTCCGGCGACGGACCGTCCCGGCGGGGCCGCGACCCCGGGCATCCGCGGCGACTGGGGGCGGATCTTCGTGACCTGGCTGCGGCAGCCCCGCATCGGCGTCGTGATCGCCTTCATCCTGCTGTACCGACTGGGCGAGGCAATGCTGCTCAAGCTCGCGGCGCCGTTCCTGCTCGACGCACGGGAGGTCGGCGGCCTGGGGTTCACCACCCAGCAGGTCGGCCTCGCCTACGGCACGGTCGGCCTCGGCTGCCTCATCGTCGGCGGCGTGACCGGCGGGTGGCTGATCGCCCGTCACGGCCTGCGCCGCATGCTGTGGCCGCTCGCCCTCGCCCTCAACGTACCGCACGTCGCCTACCTGTACATGGCGCACGCGCAACCCGGTCCCGCCCTCGCCTACCCCCTCGTGGCGCTGGAGCAACTGGGCTACGGCCTGGGGACCACCGCGTTCATGGTCGTGCTCATGCGCATCTCCCATGGCGAGCACCGGACCTCGCACTACGCCATCGCCACGGGCCTGATGGCGCTCGGGATGATGCTGCCCGGCATGGTGAGCGGGAAGATCCAGGCCCTGGTGGGTTACGAGACGTTCTTCGTGCTGGTCCTGGTCTGCGGCCTGCCCGGGCTGCTCACCCTTCCCTTCCTGCCCCGAGGCGCGATCGAGGCGGAGGCCGTCGGTCCGTGAGGCGCCGGCTTCGCGAGGAGGATGAGAATGCGCCACCCGCTGTTCGCCCGCAAACCGCTGGAGATGCTGCGGGAGGAAGCCCACGACGAGCACCGCCTGCGCCGCGTCCTCGGTCCGTGGTCCCTCACCGCCCTGGGTATCGGCGCGATCGTCGGCACCGGGATCTTCATCCTCACGGGGGTCGCCGCCCACGACAAGACGGGGCCCGCCCTCATCGTCTCCTTCATGGTCGCCGGCCTCGCCTGCGTGCTGGCCGCGCTGTGCTACGCGGAGTTCGCCTCCATGGCGCCGGTCGCCGGCTCCGCCTACACCTACGCCTACGCCACGCTCGGCGAGTTGCCGGCCTGGATCATCGGCTGGGACCTGGTCCTCGAGTACACGGTCGCCGCCGCCGCCGTGGCGCACGGCTGGTCGGCGCACGTGCGCGATCTCATGCACAGCTTCGGCGTGAACCTCCCGCCCGCGATCGCCGGGCCGCCGTTCGATTTCGACCCCGACGTCGGCCGCTTCGTCGCCACGGGAGCCGTCCTCGACTTGCCCGCCATCTTCATCGTCGCGGCGCTGACGGTGGTGCTCGTGCGGGGAATCCGGGAGAGCGCCCGCTTCAATGCGGTCATGGTCGCCGTGAAACTTTCGGTGGTCCTCTTCGTGATCGGCGTCGGCATCTTCTACGTCGACCCTGCCAACTGGCGCCCCTTCGCGCCCTTCGGCTACTCGGGGGTGGCCATCTTCGGTCACACCATCTTCGGCCAGGCGGGACCGGACGGCGCGCCGGTTGGCGTGCTCGCCGGCGCCGCGATCATGTTCTTCGCCTACCTCGGCTTCGACGCGGTCTCCACCCAGGCCGAGGAGACCCGGCGACCGCAGCGCGACGTGCCCTTCGGGATCGTCGCCTCCCTCGTGATCTGCACGGTGCTCTACATCGCGGTGTCGGCGGTGCTGACCGGGATGGTGCCGTCGTCCGAGATCGACATCAATGCCCCCGTGGCCAGCGCGTTCGCGCAGCGCGGCTTGCCCTGGGCGCGGCGGCTGATCGATGTGGGCGCGATCACCGGCATCACGTCGGTGCTGCTGGTGCAGCTCCTCGCGCAGCCGCGCATCCTCATGGCGATGGGGCGCGACGGCCTGATCCCCCCGCGCGTGTTCGCCGCGGTGCACCCCCGCTTCGGCACGCCGTGGCGGGCCACGCTGGTCACGGCCGGCGTCGTCGCGGTGCTTTCCTCGCTTCTGCCGCTGCGACTGCTGGCCGAGCTGACCAACATCGGCACGCTTTTCGCCTTCGTGATCGTCTGCGCCGCGGTGCTCGTGATGCGGAAGGTCCAGCCGGACGCCGAACGACCCTTCCGCGTGCCGCTGGTGCCGCTGGTTCCCCTCCTGGGCATCGCCATCTGCTTGCTGCTGATGCTCGCCCTGCCGGCCGAAAACTGGTTGCGGTTGATCGTCTGGCTCGGGCTGGGCCTGGCGATCTACTTCGGTTACGGCCGCCGGCGCAGCGTGCTCGCCCGCCGGCGCTAGCGGGCGCGGACGCGGGCGCGACGGCGCCTGGCGACAAAAAACCACCGCCTCCCCCACGACGGGGGAGGCGGTTTGCTTTCCGTGGTGACCACGCCGAGATCAGCGTGGCGGTCGGCCGAGGCCAGGGGGCACCGCGAAGCGGCCGCCGGTGCGTGCCGGATCATCTGGGTACCCGAGCGCGGTGAAGTCGAGCCGCTTGCCCTGCGGGTGGAGGGCCCCCGCGTGCGGCGGCGCCAGCCAGCCCGCCGCGAGCGTGTGGCAGCGTCGGCAGGACACGGCCGTGGCGTCGTGGCAGTCCGCACACCCCAGCGCCGCCCGCGAAGCGGGCACCTCGTGGTGGATCGACGTGTACATCTCGGTGCGCACCCAGTCGAAGGCGCCGGAGTACTCGAGCCCGGCAGCCTTCATGCCCGCCGCCACGCCGCCGCCCCAGTCCCCATCGCGCCAGACGCCGTCGCGGAACTTCACGGGCGCCAGGACGGCGTTCCCCGTGTCGTAGGGCTGGCGGCCGACGTGGAGCTTGAAGGGGAAGATGCGCGCCGCAGGATCCTGCCGCTCGCCGCGCGGCCGGTTCAGCACCACCGTGCCCCGCGGGTCGATCCTTTGCCCGATGAGATAGCTCTCCCGGGTGCCGTCGAACCAGCGGTAGACCGGCACCACCCCGCGACCCCAGGTCTGGCGGCTGATCGCGGGATTGCCGGCGCCGAGACTGTCGAACACGGCCGTCGCGCGGACCTCCGCGGGCCAGGCCAGCGCCTCGCCCCCCGCGGGCGCGAAGTCGCGCAGCATCTCGGTCGGCAGATCGCGCGCGAAGGTCGGGATGTGGCAGGTCTCGCAGGCCACGCTCGCGACGTGGCGGTCGAGGTGCTTGCTCAGGTCGCCGGTGATGCCGTGCGGACGTTCGCCGTGACACTGCTCGCAGCGCACGCGACCCTCGACGACGGGCGCGTTGAAGCTGAGACCCGCGACCTGGTGCCGTGTGGTCGCATGACAATCCTGGCAACGCAGGTCGACCTGGCCCATGTGGAAGTCCTGGGCCGCCGACGGCGAGATCAGCGCCGGGCTCAGATCGCCGTGCTTGAGATTGGGTCCGCCCGCCACGGTGAAGTGGCACGTGCAATTGCCGCGGGTCGGATGGCCCACGCGACCAGCCAGGGTGGCCATGTCCATGTCACCCGCGGGCGCGGCGCGCCCGGCGTCCTTGCGATAGGTGCCGGTGACGTCGTGACAGATCAGGCAATCGACGGCGCCGGCATCCTGGAAGTCGAAGCCCTCCTCGCCCCAGTTGGTGCTGACATGGTAGTTCCCGGTCGGCACCAGCTCCGGCAGCATGGAGATGGTGTAGTTGTCGATGACGTTCATCAGGCCGTTACTGATCGCGTACTCCTGGCCCGCGATCGCCGGCGACTGGCCGCGCCAGTTCCAGTGCGCGGACTTCAACACGTCCTGACCGGCCTGCGCGTGGCACGTCAGGCAGGATTCCGTGACCTGCCGCGGCGTGGCCGCGCCGACGAGGGTCAGCAACGGCGCATGGTCGGGGACGCGCGGACGGTGGCAGCCGCGACAGTCCACCGGCGCATTCGCGTCGGCGGGCTGCTTCTCGTGACACCCGATGCACTGCTGGTGATAGGCGCCCTTGAGGCCCAGACGCGCCGGCGCGTCGGCCTCGTTGGCGCTGCCGTGGCAGTTGCGGCAACTCTGGAAGGTCTTGTCCGCGAGATCCGCATGGCACGACGCGCAGGCGCCGCCGATGCGCACCTCGATGCCCTCGTGCAGTTCCCGCAGATCCTCGCCGATGCGGTCGTCGTCGCCGTAGCCGACGCGATGGTGGCATACCCCGCAGTCGCCGCCCGTGTTCACGTCGTGCGTCCGGTGGGTGAAGCGCACCGTCTCGTAGAGGTCCGTCCCCCGGTTCAGGTCGGCGGTCTCGAGGTGATAGAAGTTACGGTAGTCGCCGGGCCGGCCGGCGTGGGGCGAACTCTGGGGGTGCGGGCCCGGCGGCGTCGCCTCGCGGGCCACGTGCAGATCGTCGAACGCGCGGGCCGTCCTGGCGATGGCTTCGCGGTGGACCACCGAGTACAGCACGGCGAACGCGAGGAGCATCACCACGGCGCTGGCGCGGTAGAGCCGCGCGCGGCCGGTGGTCACCGGGAAGGTCGGGTGCTCGGCGCGGGTCGGCCGCGGACGCGACTGGCTGCCCGCCGGCAGGATCGGGAAGAACGTGACGAAGAACCGGTAGCCGAACAGGATGGTCGCGACCAGCGCCGCCGTGAGCGCCAGTTCGCCGATCGACGGCGCATAGGCGCCCAGATCCGCGGTCGGCGGATCGAAGTTCAGCAGGTAGACATTCAGGCGATTGAGCACGACGCCGAACACCACGAGCAGGTTGGCGAAGAACAGCCAGCCGCGCGAACGCCGGATCGCCGGCCGCGTCAGCAGGATGAAGGGCGCCACCAGGCCGACGCCGATCTCCACCGCCAGCAGCAGGGTCAGCTCGGGCCGCGCGATCCAGTCGATCTGCGCGCGCCGCACCACCAGATCGCCGAGGCGCACCGCGCCGTAGATGCCGATCAACCAGGGCACCTTCTTCGCGAGGGCGCCGAGCATCTCCTGGTCGACCCGGTAGCCGAAGGCCCGCGACGCGAGGATGGCCTCGATCATCACCATCGGCAGGCCGACCATCATCGCCGAGAGCAAGAACTCCAGGGGCAGCAGCGGCGTCATCCACATCGGATCGAGCTTGGTCGCCGCGATCATCATCAGGGTGCCGAGCGAGGAATGGTGCATGCACGACAGGACGAAGCCCGCCACGATGAAGAACGGCAGGTTGTGCGTCAGCCAGTAACGCCCGACGTAGATCCCCCGCTCGACCCGGCGCAGCGCGCCGGCGCCGACGTCGTTCTCCTTGATGCGGTCCTGGAAGCCGGCGAGCAGGGCCGGCCCCATCTCCAGGGTCAGGACGATGAGGTAGGCGATGACGCACATCGCCACCTCGAAGAGCACCGAGTTGCCCTGCCAGAAGAAGATCGGCCGCCAGATGTTCCAGTAGCGGCCGATGTCGAAGACCAGCGCCAGGGCGGCCATCGCGTAGCCGAGCCACGCGGTCAGGATCGCGGGCCGCAGCAGGGGCCGGAACCGGTGCTGGCCGAAGATGTCGACCAGCGCGGCCGAGGTGAAGCCGCTCGCCGCCAGGGCGATGCCGCAGGCGACGTTCACCGCTTTCCAGACGCCCCAGGCGAACTGGTTGTCGAGGTTGGTGACCGTGCCGAGGCCGGTGAAGAACCGCGTGAGGCCGAACGCGTAGCCGACGGCCATCGTGGTCAGCAGGACGAAGGTCCCGGGCGTCCAGAAGGGCTTGGTGACGCGGTGCGGACGGGCGCTCTCGTCGTGGGCAGGTACTGCGAGGCTACTCATGGTGGCCCTCCTGATGGCGCTCGCTGCCGGTCATGGCCGCCTCGTCTGCCGCCAGTTCACGACGGTGGTTGGTCCACATGAAGATGCTCAGCAATCCGTAGAGGGCGAGGGGGATCGCGCCGAAGCGGTAGATGCCGTGCTGGATGGTCTCCGTCATGCGCGCGGACGACCGCTCCGGCAGCGGCAGCAACCCGGCCTCGGCGATCGGCCGGCCCGTCAGGTAGAGCCAGCTGGTGCCGCCCACCTCGTGCTCGCCGTAGATCTTGTCGAGGTACCGCACGGGCTTCTGCTCGATGCGCGCGCGGGCCAGCGCGAGGAGTTCGTCCCGGCGGCCGAACACCAGCGCCTCCGTGGGACATGCCGCGGCGCAGGACGGCCCCGCGAGTTGCCCGTTCGCCTCGCTCGCGCAGAACGTGCACTTGCTGACGCGCGGGGCGAGGGCGACGTCGTACTCGTAAGCGGGCGCGTCGAAGGGACAGGCGACCAGGCAGTAGCGGCAGCCGATGCAGATGGTCGAGTCATAGGTCACCGCGCCATCGGGCCCCTTGACCAGAGCGCCGACGATGCACGCGGACACGCACGCCGGGTCCAGGCAGTGCATGCACTGCGACTTGACGTAGGTGTCCGACCGCTGCGGCTGGTCCGGCGATGGCGAGCCCGCGAAACCGTTGACGACGGTGTAGGCGCCGACGTCCGGCCGCCTGTGCTCGCGCAGGACGGTCCGGTCGCTGAACGGCCTCACCGGACGCGGCAGCTCGTTGCGGCGGTTGCACGCCTCTTCGCAGGTACGGCAGCCGATGCACAGCGTGGTGTCCACGAGGCAGGCGGCGTGCGGCAGCTGGGTCGCAGTCGGATCGTGTCCGCTGCTGTCGGCGGGTGCCTCCTCGGTGGCGCCGAGTCGGCCGGCAGTCAGGGCGGCGGTCGCCGCCAGCCCCGTCTTGAGAAAGGTACGGCGGTCGTATCTCACGGTCGCTCCTCGCGTTCGGACCGTCTTGATGGCGAGGAGCCAAAGATGGTGTTTAATTTTTGACAAGTCAAAGCTCAACGTGATCGGGAGTATTCCATTCGTAAAATACTTTGGCGCCCGAGCAAAAATGCATGCTATGATTCTGTAACGCTGGCCAGTTACGAGCTTGGCGCGTTCAGGACGACACATGTCCTTTTTAGTCACAAAGGGGAGTTCCATGCAACTCAGGCGATGGTTGACTCTTCTCGGCTGCCTCGTCGCCGCCGGAGTCTGTTCGGCCGGGCAGCTCTCGCCCGGTCTCGAGGCGCAGTTCGCGCAGAAGCAGGACGACGGCGCCGTGAAGGTGCTGGTGG
>JADHED010000344.1_pt1 | contig 59915 bp, 60 predicted proteins | sample 8952041 | NCBI WGS metagenome assembly JADHED01 (sample SAMN16124423, study PRJNA663239) | bioreactor sludge metagenome | isolation source: sludge (control) | place: India:Bengaluru | collected 2018-09-08 | reverse complement strand
GGGGCCTCCGTCAACATCTCTGTAACTCATTGCTAAACTTAAATTTGATGGCTCCGCAAGCGGAACACCAATCGAACTCTCCAAAAGTCTGGTTCAAATATAGTGCATGGTGACGCACATGGCCAGTGGCACGTATCTGATTCCCGTAGAACAACATACGAGAGCCGTGGGGGTCTGGGCCGTTAGTGGGCCCCAATGTCGCAGAATCTGTCATTGCGAGACACGCAATCCGACGTGCATCTGGTTAACAATGGGCGCCAGCCAACGTCTCATGAGCTGAACCGAACATTTCCCGCGTTGAACCGGCTGATCTTCGCGGTTAACACCTGTGGCTCAAATCCAATTGCAGTGATTGCGGTTCCAACGGCGATGCCCCATCTCGGCAAGGAGCTGCGTCTTCCCAACATCCTCAACCCACCATAATGCTACCTCCGGGAAGAGTATGTCAGAGCGGCCAGGCCTGGGCTCCTCGGGATGATGGACTCGAAAGCCCACCCGTCGGCCGACGTACTTCCTCATCCACAGGTCGTCCCAAAGGACAATCCCCAGATTCCCATACTCACTCGGGAGGTCCTCTGATCTCACGCAGATCGCCTTGGTACGCCATATTCCGAATCGCTGCAGGTCTTCTTCAACTAGACTCCCATAGTGAAGTTGATGCGCGCGACATCCGGCAGACTTCCTAAGCTGGTCCAGAAACTCCAAATCTTGTTGTGCCCGCACACTCAATGCCTCTGACATGTGCTTTGGGTATATGGGAACGACTTGAACGTTGGACCACCGCTGCATCTTGCGGTTTGATATCCAACTGCGAGCGGCGCCTGCGAAGACGTACTCTGCGAACTCATTCAAGCTTTCAAAAGCCCGTTCTGGGTCCAGCCGAATCTCCACTGCCGCCAGCTCTTCCTGCCTGAAGTAACGCACCTTTTCGTAATCGCATCGGTGAGTCACCGCGATCTCTACAATACACAGTTTTGCGTTCTTGAAGCCGATGAGGTCCGCTCGATAGGGACCGATTGGCTGCTCGACTTCGACTCGGTCGAACGTGACCTCATCGTAGCCATTCTTTGACTCCAGGTTGAGCCGCCTCGTTCTTGCAATGATATCCTTCGCCATTTGATGCATAAGAGTCTCTTGATTGCCATGACAGTCGGCGTTCGCGTGGGCGAAATGGTGGGTGCGCTGCGGGCCCTTTTTGGCAATGAGTGGCAAGCCACATTTGTCGCAGATACACCCGCACGCCGCGCCGCGCTCCACCTGCGAGACATGAACGACCTCGCCGTTTCTCCGCGCCCATTGAAGGTACTTCACGACAAACTTCAGACCTCCACCACCACGACGATTTTGGCAGAGCATTCCAGGTTTTCAGCCTTGCAGACTCGATTCGTCATCCGCCCAGAACAACATCACGTAATCAAGGTTCCCTGTCACAGGGCGTCACCATCGCCAACTCCGATCGTGACTCGGATCGGAGGATTTCGTCGCTATTCGTCGTCAATTACCTCGACGTCCTCCGACATACCGAGCTCCCTCAGAGCGATTCGCACCTCCTCGATCTTCGCTTTTGAAACCCCGTCCTCTGGTTGCACTCTGACCGCCAATGTCAATGTAAGTCCATGGACCGCGGCAAAACGCGCCAAGACCTTTGTGTAGAAGTTCATCCACTTCTGCGGCGTTATGAAACCACTCCAGCGGAATCCCGTTACCACTTCGAAAGTGGTGTCATCCGGCGGCGTCCCAATAGTGCCACCGGGGGTGTCACTTCCAGCGGGTTTACCGTCCGGCCCGCCTGCGCCCTTTTCCGGAATCGGCCGTGCCGGCCCTGCGTGATCGGCAGTCTGACGGGCAACGTATGCTTCGGCGTTTTCCTTCGAGATTAGGAACACGTCGTCCGTCAATTCAAGATCGCATTCTCTTATCGCTTGCCGGAATACGAACGGGCTGTAAGTGCCTCCCTGCTCCCTCACCACGTACGCCAGCATCCCGGCTTCGACGCCTCGCGAGATTGTCTGCCGGATAGTGTCGGGATTCAACAATCGCGGAAATTTCGGAGATGCGAAGAATGCATCGCGGACAGACTTCGTACTCCATTCAGGCAGTGCAGGGGGCCAGTTGCGGACGAGAAAGTTCGGGCTAACTCCATCGACAACGAGGTCCTCCTGCTGCAACCGCGCCAAGATCAATGCAACCAACGACTCTGCTGCGCTGGAGTGCACTAGGCCAAGGTCAATCTTTCGAAGAGCATTCTTGTCATCAAGCAAAAGGACATTTTTGTATGAACGCCAAACAGCCTCTTGGAGATCGCGCTTCGCGCGCTTCAGGTTCTCCTGAAGTTGGCGGTGCTGCAAGTCATCGATTCTGAGTGTTTCCGACTCAGCATCGATCTCCTCCCAGGCGAGTACCTTGCGCGCCTCTTCGGACAAGGCCGCCCTGTCCTCGGAAACACACCACAGGAGTGCGCTCTTGTAGGTTCTCGCCGACGAGCCATGCTCCCGTGCCATAGCCTCTATGAGCCGCACTGTAGCCGCGTCGCTGGCTTCGCACTCTGGCGGCAGGACCACTAGCGCGAGCACCGCCCGATCTGGCACCTGAATTGAGCGCTCTGGGAAATAGACACGATCGACACCCTTGCCAACGGAGAAGACTTTCTGAATCTCGGAGCGCACTCGATCGCGGGCGGCATTAGGCGGGACGCTGGCGCGCCGATCCGCCAGCAGCTTGTTCAGATTGGGTTGAAAGCTAAATCGGTACCGGTTCTTTTCGGATGAGAGGAAGTAGCACGTATCGGTAAGTGCTTCAAGGCTCTGTTCCACATTGCCAATGTCGAGATCAGGTTCGGCCACCGCCAACCGCACCTCGGGCAAAGTTGCCTCTCCGCGATGCTGCCCGCCATTGGATTCGAACAATATTGTCGTTGCCACCTTTTGGTGAAGTCGCATCTTCCTTATCTCGGCTGTACCTTCCTTATCCAGACGCAGCGCATGGGCGTGCTCTTTGCCCACAATATCTGTTGTCACGGCCCCCTCGAGCCGAGCTTCTCCAAGCTGCTCAAACACCGCTGCACGGAAGATCGGATCGTCAAGCGGTGCCGTGCCGAGTGTAATGAGTGGGTCCCTGTGAGCGCCCTTGAATCCCTCGACATAGGCGTGAGAGACCCACAAGGCCAAGAGACGCAAAACGCCCCGAGTTTGCTGAAATCTTGGCAACGCCTGCCACTTACGTTCAAACACAGAGAGCACTGAGGGGTGGAATGGGTAGCTCGATCCGAGAGCTTCTCGGGCGTTGTCGATCGGAAACCAACTCGGCAACTGATGGCGGTGCGCCTCCATCCAATCGGAGTAATCCGCTACCGTTATCGATGCATCAGTTGGCAGGCCATGCCACTCGAACAGTCGGCGACGGATGATCTCGGATGTCTCGTCTTCGGAGGACATGATCACTGCCTTGCCGACACGGTCGAGTAGCTTCTTCAGGCGCTCGTAATCTGACTGGTCTTCAGCCGTCATTTCCAGCTCAGACGCGGGAATCGAAACTGCGAGAACAACGTTGTCACGTGCGCGCGAAACTTCAGAGAGGTTATGAAGGAAGTTATAGAACTGACCCGCGAGGCCACTCTTTCTGCTTCGGCTGACATAATTCATCAACTCGTCGAGCAGGATCAACACGGGGCGATCGGCGGGCAACATTTTAGACACAACATCGCCACCGGGCGCTGTGAAGGACTTCTCGTGCTCGGCTACGAGGTCAAGGCCTCTTTCACCAAGGAGCTGCCAGGCAATCTCGCCCCACGGTGTCTTTCGATTGGGCGTTCCGTCTTCGCCCCCGCGGCCGGAGATTGAGTCGAATTCAGTACCGACAAACACTGCGATTGCCGCCTCAGGGACCTCAGCAACGCCTGCCACGGCAAGTAGTGACTGCACACCCTTCCATTTTTCAGCTGCGCCCCCGCCATGAGCAAGGTGGTACAAGAGCGTGAGTGAGTGCGTCTTCCCACCACCGAACTGCGTCGACATATTGAAAACGGAGGACGTCTCTACCTTGATGCCAGAAAGTCGTCTGATAACCTCCACCGCGAGTCCAGAGAGGTTCTTCGTGAGGTACGTCCGCTCAAAGAAGTTGGCCGGGTCCTGGTAAACAGCAGGCGCTCGTCCGTCGCGCACCTGATCGAGGTGGACCGCGAACTCGGACGCGTCCAATGGACGGCCCTCACGAAGATCCTCGCGCGGGGTGATGACCTTGTACCATGGCTTCAGCGCCATAAATGGTTCCCCTCGTTGTTACCCAAAACCTAACGCCTTCTTGCGCGCCAATACGCCGTCGACCCATCGCTTCTCGTCAGTCCCCGCCGGGTAGAGCGCCGAAAGCGATTGCGCCAACTTCCAGAACGTGGCATTTCGCCCGACGCCCTCCTCGACGAGGAAGCGCTTCATGGCCTCGCCTCTACCTGCAGCGAAAAGAACCATAGCCTGATGCACGCGATCAAGTGTCGTCTCGCCCAGTTTGGGGAGCCCCACGTCGCCCCATCCCGCGTCCTTCTCCGCTGCTTCTAATTCTTCGAAGAGAGTGAGCTGCTTAACCCTCTTGGTGCGACGCACAGGCGCCCCGCGGAGCTCGTCGCTGCCGAAGAGATGTCCAGTCCGTTCGGCGACCGCGAGAAGTCGTGCGCGATCTCCCTTTATTTCTACTACCCGACAGAGATCTTCAAGATGAGCTCCAAGACCCTGGGCGATCTTGCGGGCCGCGTCGAATTCCAACTCGAGCCCCTCGCCCCCCAGGCCCTTCGCGGGCCTTTCTTCATCGTCCTCATCGTTACCCTCGCCTTCCCCCTCGTCATCTTCTCCGTCGGACGATGTTCCGCCGCCGCCGTCAACGCTCGTCGAAATTGTCCACAACCACATAGCAGTCAGGCGCGCGTCTTCCTCAAGGCCCGTCGTGTCGGCGTCCTCGAATATCATTGAAAGTGCCTCGCGCGCGACTGCCGCCCACACCTGCTCCAGATATTCCCGAAGATGCACGCGTTCGCCAGATGCCTTTTCAACTATGGAGTACCGCGAATAGATCTCCAAAGCAGGCCCCAAACATGCGAAGATGGCATCGGCTCCCACGACCCCTTCCTTTGCGAGCCGCGGCATCCATGCGTGGATTTGCTGGGGTAGTTCGCGCAATACGGATCGCCAGTCGCCGACATGATTCTCTTTGATCGAACCATCTGCATTCTCGCGGGGGCGGCACACCAAATGAACTGACGAAGCTAGAGCCGCCGAGGACTTCGCCCTGAGGCGGGAACCCATTTCCGTATCAATCGGCCAAGACGCTGTGACAACGAAGCCGGCATCAATGACGCTCTGAAGTAGCGCCTCCCAGCCGCTCGTGCTTTTGTGCGCAAAGACGACCACGCCAAGGCCCGAGGGCGCTAACACTCGGCGCCCCTCAGCCATCGCTTGACGCATCGCTGTCTCGTAGAACACGCGGTCTTTCCCGCGCACGTTATCTACAATGCACTCATCATCTTTCGGACCGACTTCGTTCCGAGTCAGGTCGGCCAACCTTGGCTGTGCGCAGCGTTTGAGCCAGACATAGAAGAAATCGAGCAGATCGGAGTACGGCATTGCGTCATAGTATGGCGGATCCGTCACAAATGCCGCAGCCACATCGTCGGGAAGCGGGTGTCTAGTCGCAGACGCTTGTTCCACATGTCCAGCGTGCGTGCCGGCAGAGGCGAGATGAGACACGTGCGCAATCATCCTTCGAACAGCCGACTCCGGCGACCCACCTGCGCCAGCGAGTGGATTTACTTCCCCATAGTCCCAGTTCATCGGGAGCGCCCACCTTCCAAATACGTGGGCTGTATTAGGGGTGTTCAACTGCCAGACACATAGGGCCGCGTTGAGGTCAGCCAGCCGGTCCACAATCAAAGCAACACAGCCATTAACGGCCTCAGCAAGTCCAGGATCGTCGACATCCGGCACATACTCCCTCGCAAGGCGCGCGTAGGTCGCCAGTGCCAGCAATTGTCTCGAATTGAAGATGTCCCTCCAGAGCGTCATGCCGTATTTCTGCACACGAAAGCCCAGCGTCCCGTCGGGAGGCAGTGGCTCGCTTGGTGCAAATGAAAGCGGCGTGTTCCATTCAGCACCTGCACTGATCTCTTGCAACCTATTGCGAGCGGCGTCCGCTGCGACATGATCACGATCCACTGGCAAACGAAACTGCCTGCCGGACGCGGGCGAATCCACGACCACCGCATACAGCAGCGCCGAATCGGATCCACCTGCCACCGCACTTAGCTGCTTGCGCACCGATGCGACGGGCGTAGTAAAACCACAGCACGGACAGGTAACCGAGCCGCGCGCGATTGTTCCGCGAGGGATCATCCGTGTATCGGGGTTGTGGACAATCTCGAACGCAATCTGATGACCGCTCACAACTGGCTTCAGCGCAATCTTTCTTCCTTTGCGGGCGAGCCAGAAACTCCTCATCAGAGGTACTACTGCCCCGCACGCTGGGCCCTCGCAGGCAATAGTGCGAGCCCAGAGATACGCGATGGGGACTGACCCATCGGGATCCCGGGGATAATATGCGGACAATTCGTCACTCGCCATCTTCTGCGCCCAGCCACACCATCTGCCAATCTCATCCGCAAGCTGCCTGCCATACGTTGGGATGTACTGCAGTACCACCTTGTTTATTAGGACTGCGACGGGGTTCAGATCACTGGCAAATGCATCCGCGCCAATTCTGATCGCTTCCAGTGGGATCGCACCTCCACCGGAAAACGGATCCACAACCAACGCGCGGGTGTCTCGCAGCCCACCAAGGGCCTCGTGTGCTGCGGCTGTTATGGAGCGGGCCGTCTGCAGAAAGACACTGTTGGTGGATGCTTCCCACGACGCCAAGTCTGCAATGAAGTCGAGAAGGAGAATCCGCAGCTGCTCAACTGTCAGGGGTTCGTCTGCCTGCGCGATCTTTGAGTAACGCTTTCGTGAATCGGTGTCGCAGATCTCAAGTAGCTCTCTGCTTCCGATCACCAAACGCGCGAACGATCGCATCGCAGTGTCCGCATTGCCGCGAAACGATTGCGGGCATAGTTCATCCAACGGATCCGGCCACAAGGTCGCACAGACGACCGCACGGCATGCCGCTGTCGGCCGGGCCGCGGGGTAGATGTGGAGGCTCGGAATGTGTCCGAGGCGCATGTCTTTTTCACGTCTCGCATGCGCTGAAATGCGTCTGATCGGCAGATCGACTTCAATGAGACGCCGCGGGTATCGCGAGTCGTTAGTCATTTGCATTCCTCAGTATCTCGCCAGAACCCAGGTGGTATTGCTCGATGCGCGTGACGGGCTTCCAACCCAGCCGAATCGGATCGCAAACCACGTGCAATTCTGGCGCCGCGGCACAATGGTAAACGACGTAAAGCCAATAATCAGAACCGAGACGTTGCGCTGTCTTGTATTCATTTGCAGACAGCGCGACCTCACCGACTTGGGCACGGCCCTTCACCTCAATGAAGCGAACCTCTACAAAAGTGCCAAGAACGTGGGGGTGGGGGCGACGTGAGATGAGGTCAAATCCGCGATTCTCCGTTTCGACGCTTTCTACAACCCAGCCACGGCTTTCCTCGTGTCGGATAGCCTGCTGCACAGCAATTTTCTCGATATCTTCGTCACGCACCATATGGGCAACATCTGGGCTTGCCCTTTCAGGGTGCGGCACCACCCACGCACGGCCCAAATGCGCTATGTCGCCGATCGTGCAATGTCGCTCCATTTCGAGCTGTTCCCGACGTGTCTCCAATCGTTGGTTGAGCTCGTCGAGGTGCTGTTCCGACTGAACTATGTTGCCAGCGAGGCCGGGCGTGCTGTCACCCGCCTCTTGCTTTGAGACGAGGTCTGCGAGCTGGAGATTTTGACGATGAATCAATTCGCCAAGAGATATTTCCAAATGCTCGCGGACAACTTGATTTTCCCGCGTGCGTTGCTCTGCCACTTCCGCCAAGAACGGCGTGAGCCCTCGGGTGACGAGTTCCAGTTCTACCGCCCCTCGGTCCGGCAATGTATGGCCAGCGTGCGGCTTTGTCCCCCTGGGGGCAGGTGTGACTTCGAGGAGCAGTGTTGGTTGGCGCACGGAAAGCGTCCCGTCAACGTCGGCGCGGATGACGAATAGTTTCCTATGGAGAGTGTTGCCGCGCCCATCTCTAATGGACGCGCCATATACGTCGACCCTGTAAGGCTGCGACGATTGAAGGTCATAGAAGACCGCACCGCGCCGCAGATCGTCTGTCACGCGATCGCGAACATCCGCGCGAACTACCTCAAACAGCGGGTGACCCGGTGTCACCCATTCCAAGGTGGGGTCGTCGCCAAGCTGTGCCTTGTCGAAAGTGATACGCTGATAGGTTTTGCCGAGTCGGCCGAAAGTTGGTTCCAAAACATCGCCCAATGCTACAAGTGTCTTTGGCATCTTCCCGACGCGATAGACATGCGGCTTTCCCCGCTGCTCGGTCGGGTGGACACCTGCTATAGGTCCGGCAGAGACGAAGAAGTCCTCAATAACCTCTGGGACGAGGCGTCGTTCCTTGGCTTCCGCGGACTTGCCGATTAGTGCGCCCAGGTTGAGTTCCCGCTTCGCAAGCCCTTCGAGCGTGGAATCGGTGATAGCGCGGAAGCGCTCTGGATTAATCTCGCGGACGATGCGATCCTCGATGCTCGGTGCTGTTAGCCGTTGCGCATACATCTCCCGGAAGAGCTTTTCCAAGAGATTTGACGGAAATACCTCCCCAACAACGTCGAATACTTTGTCAGTGCCTAGCTCATTCTTGATCTCCAGTAGGCGGCCGAGGAGCTTTTGAAGGACCCGACCTTCGCGCGTGTTGACGGCTACGAAGTTGAAGATCAGGCAGTCATGGGGTTGCCCATAGCGATGGATCCTGCCCATACGCTGTTCGAGGCGCACTGGATTCCACGGAATGTCATAGTTGATCATGAACCAGCAGAACTGCAGATTGATCCCTTCTCCTGCAGCCTCGGTCGCCACTAGAACTTGGGCGGACTCTCGGAATTCTCGTTCCGCGTGGATCCGCGTACCTGGCGTGTCCCGATCGCCAATTTTCATCCCACCGTGAATCTGCGTCACAGACAAACCCCACTCGCGGAGTTTGCCAAGAGGGCGCCCGTCCCTGCCGTCGCCGACCAAGTAGTCGAGTGTGTCCTTATGTTCAGTGAACACCAGGAGCTTCATGCGTGGGTCGCTGAAGATATTCTGCTCCTGCAAGACCTCGCGGAGTTTGGAGAGTTTGGACTCGACCTCCCTTGCTTGGAGGGCCTTCGCGTTGTCAATGAGCTTTTCGAGGCGCTGAATCTCCTCGCGTAGAGCTGCTGGGTCGACCGAGAGAACTACATCTTCTAGCTGTCCGCGGATTTCTTCCTGCTCTTCTTCGGTTAGATCATCGAAGTCATCGGGGAGCTTTCGCTCAATCTGTTCATAGCGATATTTTTCCGGATCTTGCAGAATGTGCGCTCTCTTGTCGCGCATGCGCTCCAAGCTACGGCGCACGGCGTACACGCTGGACGCGAAGCGTCGCTGAAGCATCGCCATGGTGAATCCGAGAGCACGAGACTGCGGCGAATCGCTCGACGCCGCTTGGATCGATTGATCTTCTACATAGCGAGTGAGGGCGTCGTAGAAATCGTACTCTTCGCCGTCTAGGTCGAACTTAGCCGTACGGACGTCGCGGTTGGTAAAGAGCGGATGAACCTGGCCGTGTTCGTCAGGGAAGGTGACGAGCGCTTCCTTCGTCCGCCGGAGATAGAATGGTGCCTCATGGCGCCGCATCGCTTCCTCGAGGCTCTTGACGTCGCCATAGACATCTCGGTCGAGGAGAGAGAGGAACAGCCGGAAGTTCTCGGGGTCGCCCTTGTGTGGAGTGGCCGTCATCAGCAGATAATGGTCTGTGCGGTCACCGAGCGCCTCGCCGAGCTGAAAGGCCAGGGTCTTCTTGTCGTTGCTGTACGCGCTCATCTTGTGCGCTTCATCGACGATGATGAGATCCCACCGACTGCGCAATAAACTGTCTTTGGCGTCTTCCACTCGTGATATCCACGAGACCGATGTGACGACCTGGTTCTTTTCCTGCCACGGATTCTGTCCATATTGGCTTCGGAGGACTTCGCCGCGCATGACCTCGAACTGCTCGCGGAACTTGTCCTTCATTTCGCGCTGCCACTGGAATGTGAGATTTGCGGGCGCGACAATCAGCGTTCGTTTCACGAGGCCGCGAATCTTCAGCTCTTTGAGGAGCAAACCGGCCATAATCGTCTTGCCGGCCCCGGGATCGTCGGCGAGCAGGAAGCGGATGCGAGGGAGTGCGAGGAAGTATTCGTAGACGGCCTCAAGCTGGTGGGGAAGCGGGTCAACGCGAGCGATCGAAAGCGAAAAATAGGGATCGTACTCGTATGCGAGTCCAAGGCGTTCCGCTTCGATACCGAGGCGAAAGTGATTCGGATCGCCGTCGAATGGCTCTTCGGTGGGGGAAATTTCTAGTTGGGCAACTTGAGCAACACTCAGCACAGGGTCGTGAACTCGGCCTGTGCGGAGGCCCTTTGCTACCAACTTGATCGAGTCACCCATCGGAAGGACGGTGATTACCTCGACAGGTTCGGGCAGAAGGGGCCCACGAACGATCGCTCCTGGCAACAGCTTCTCAAACGAGGATGTGCTCATGGCTCTTCTTCCTCAGATCTGCTGCGGCTGGATTCATGGGAGGCTGGCGTATTGCGGACCCAGTCATCCACTTCCGAAAGCTTGAATTTCCAGAATTTTCCAATTCGATGGGCGGGCAGGCACCGCCGTTCAATCCACCGGTAGACAGTCTCCCGCCCAATCCCGAGATGGGTGGCGACTTCATCGACCGAGTACCAGCGTTCAGGCATGAACTTCAAATTTTGTGTCGATGTTGTGTCGGTCAAAGTGGGCCAACGGGGGCGAGCGTAGGCCATCGGGTTACTGACGTCAACGGCGAGGCGATTTGACACGTAGAATCCGGCAAGGACGCAACTGCCCCGCGAATGATCGTTGCTGTGTTTTATTGCGTTATTGTGCTTTTCGTCGACATCCTACATCCTCACCAAGTCTTGCTGCTGCCAGATACTTGGGCAGGTCGTTGCGCCGTGATATCATCTGAACTCCGCTGATCGTCTAACAGCGATTGCCAGAAGTATGGCGCGACCGGAGGGAATATCATGGCCAAACGCAAACACACCACTCTGCCCGCAGACCTATTTCACCCAGAAGCTCTGCCGGCCATTGACCCGGAACGATTCGGCTTCATCTTCGAGTTTGCAAGTGCCTCATCGGACAAGACCGCGCCAACCAATCCATTTCGCGACCGTGGGGACGCAAAGCCCGGCCCCGGTGAGATCATGTTCAGTGATATTCCCTTGAATCGGTTTGCATTCTCAGTGAAAGAACAATTCGGCGATGACATTCGGGGCTACGCCAGCTTCATGTCCAGATGGTTCGCGCTCCTCGACCTCACTCAAGACGAACGCATGGCACGATGGAATTGCAAGTCAGATGAGATCCCGGGTTTGATTGCGGTCCACCCCGCAGTCTTCGACGTGATCGCGTCGGCGCCTTTTCAAAAGGACTTGAAATTTGATGCTGACGAAGTCTTTGCAATGATTGAGCGCCGTGCTCGCGAGCTAGAGGATGAGGACTGACGTATACCGATCCTCAGATTTGAAAACAGTGCCCGCTCGCTGGCCAAGCCACTCGGATGTTGATGCCATCCGCTGACATGTGACCTGAACGGTGTAGCAATTGGTCGACCCTAGATGAGTCCGCAGTCCTCGATCCACTGCGGATGCCCTACGTCGCTGCAGGCCAACGACCTGACCCGGGCCTTCCTGCGGATGAAGCCATCGCTGGTTTCAATAGCCAGCCCCACGCTGGCGCCGGAGAGAAGAAGTTGATAAAGAACTCGAGGGAAGCTCCCGGACATGTGGACGCTGCCCCTCATGCCTGATTCCTTGTCGTACCAGAGCTCGCCCGCGATGCCCCCGTACTCCTCTTCGTCCCACTCGGAAATTGAGAACTGCATTTGACTGTGGTCCCGTACCGGCTCGCGAAATACCAGGTTCAATTCGAGACTGAGATTATCGCTGACAGCGCGGCGCGTATATCGACATCCACCGCCGGGTAGTTGCTCTTCGTATTGCGCCTTGTACGGGGGAACCTCGATCGATTCGTTATGGGCCACCATGAGCACATGCCACGACTCCACCTCGCCATGTATGAAGCGCTCGGCGGATGGTGCTTGCCGTGTCTTTGATAGGCGTTTCTTCGGCATAGCGGGCTCCTTTCGGTGCCACAATAGCACGGAGCCGAACCATCAGAACGCCCTCTATTTCTTCTGAAGTGAGCTGACCACCCCCGGCAGTACTTTCTCCGCCGTCCGCCCGATGACATACCCACCCAGGCCGATCTCGACGATATCCCACAGCTTCATGACCTCGGCCTCACCAAGGTTCGGAGCCGACCACCCAAGCCACCGGGCCACGATGAGCGACACGAAGACCAGCATCGTGACCGGCCGCCAAGTCCGCTGGAGCCAGCTTTCGCCCTGCGCCTCGGCCTTAACGACCTCAGCCGCCGCCCGCTCGATCTCCGAGGTCCGCTCCAGAACCGCCGCCTGAAGCGCCTGCTGAAGCTCGATCCGTTTCAGCTCGTGCTCGGGATCGGGAAAGATCCGATCCGCGACCGAACCGGCGACCTTTCCCAATATGCCCAGAATCTCACCAACCATCTCGACCCCTTTCAGGCGTAGGCTCGGTTCAGCCACCCACCCTGGAACACAACCTGATCGGCGCTGCGGGCGACGCGGAGCCGATACTCCCCCGCCGCCTCGGATCGGAGCGCCGCCATGAGCGCGGTCTGGTCAACCTGTTCCGCGGCCCCACAGGTTTCGGGTCCGGGGACGCCGTCGAGCGCCACCCGCAGGCCACAGGCGTGCATTGCTCGCTGCAGACACGTCACGGCAGTCTTGTGCCCGAGATTGACCGCCAGATCGAAGACCTTGATGGCGATCACCTCGGGCAGGAATTCATACCGGTGGCCATGCCAGTAGCGCTCCCAGTAGACCTCGATCGCCTGCTCCCGGGTCAGACTCTTGACGTCCAGGTCCGGATTCCAGCGCTGGGCGATCCCGAACTTGGTCGGGCCGCCATGATCGACGGGGGTGTCGGTGTAGGTGTCCCCTTCGTGCTGGAGGACGACCTCGATCGCCTTGTCGAATAGCTCCCTGCTGGTCACCTCAGCCGTCCCTTCTCGCCAGTTCCAGGCGCAGCGCTCCGAGGATGTCGCACAGGCGCTGGCTGCGGTCTTTCATGTCCGTCTCGATCTCCTTCTGGGTCTCGTTCAGACGCTCCATGCCGGCCCGGATCTGAATCAGGACCTCGTGGACGTCGTCCAGGGAGTGGCGCCCGGGAGCAAGCGGGCAGACGACCTTTAGTTCGTCGAAGGCGACCTTCGACCCGTTGCCGCCGTTTCGCCGGCCGACCTGGCTCCGCGCGAGGTCGACGACCTGAAGGGCTAACTTCACCGCCAATACCGTCGCCATCAGCCCGAGCCCGCCGAGTCCAAGACTGCGGGCCGCCTCGAATGCGATCTCCATCAAGCCTCCTCCTGATCGTCCGCTATGACTCCCGCTCCCACTCAAACGGGGGATCGTACTTACCCGGCTGGACGTATGAGGCGATCATCGTCGCCCAAGGCACACTCGCCCACGCGGGAGTCAGAGCCTGAAGATCAACTTCGACGCGGTACGTCGTCCCATAGGTCAATCCGGAGACGGTTAAATGGTTGCTCAGTGCGGTCGTCCAACCACTTGTCGAGATCACCACGGAGTCGCTGATGCGGACGACCCGGATCCTCGCCCTGGCCTCGGACATCGGCGCATTGAAGTAAAGGTACGCGAATGCGTTGCTGCCCCCGGCCGTATAGGAAGTCTGGGCCAACAAGACCAGTGCAACAGGAGCGGCGGCCGCGCGCGGGGGCACGAGCGCGCCCGCGCCGTTGGCCCAGCCTCCGCTGTGCAAGGCACCGCCGTACTGGGCCAAGGCAGCACTGGGCACCACTGCCAAGAGCAGAAGGAGGCCGACGATCCAGGGGCTTCGTGAGTACATGGCGGTCACTCCCACATCAGATCCGCGCGACCGGTCCCCGAGAGGTAGGCAGCGTCCGGCGCATTGGGCTCGAAGATGAAACGCACAGGCAGGCCCTCACGCAGCGTGAACGCGGTGTCCCCAAGCGCCACCCGGGGTCTGAGCTTCGACCAGGTGTTCGACGACGCGTTGTAGGTCCAGAACGACATGGAGACCGTCCCCACGTCGGGCAGTGCGTACATGTCGAGGATGTGCGCCTTCTTCGACCCCACCTGACCGGTGCCATAGAAAGGCACCCAGCCGGTGACGCCGGCGCGGGCTCCGTCTTGAGCCGCCAGACCCGATGACGGCTGCCACGGCAGGATCACCGTCAGCATCAGCAGACAGATCACGATCTTCCTCACGACTCCACCTTTCGGTTCAGCCCCAGGCAGGGGCGGCCAAAACCTTGCACCGAGCTCTCATTCGGTCGCGTTTGCGCTGCCGGTCTTGTCGCCCGCTTCGTCCCCGGCGGTCGCACCGTCAGACGCGCCAGCCGAGTCCGTCTGGCTGGCCGGCACTTCGCCGGAGACGTTGATCCCGTACTCCTCAGCGAGCGCCCGCTCTCTGGCCAACTCAGCGAAGACGTCCTCGATGTCCTCGCCCTTCTCTGCCAGGAAGCAGGTCCTGGTCCCCAGACCGTTCTGAATCGAGACCACGGCCGCCCGGGCCTCCTTCTCAGGGTCGATCCACTGCCATCCGCGCGGACGATGCCGGACGGCCAGATATCGCGAGGGATCACGGGTGGGGAGCGTCAGGCTGCCCGCAAGCAGCGCCATGCCGAGCCAGGCCGCGTACAACGGCCGGCGCCACATGTCGATGAAGTCCTGCTGGATGGAGCGCCAGTCGTCGCGCTCCACCAGCGCAAAACTGCGCATTGTGGAATAGCTGACACCCTCCGCGTCATTGGCCAGGACGTTGTAGAACACGCTGAACCCAGAGGCGATCTTGCGGAGCATCTGCTTGATGAACGCCGGGAACTGCGCGGTCGGATGGTCGGGCTCCCAGGCCTTGAACTCGTAGCCGTCCGGGACGATCTCGAAGGTCCCTGGGTTGGCCTCCATGGTCGCAGGCCTCGAGCTAGTCGCCAGATCGCCGGCCAGCGAGTCAGCACGCTTCTCGAATAGGCCCATCTTCGAGGCACCGATCCGGGCTGCAACGGCTTCTGACTCCTCGTAGGCGTTGAGCATGTGCGCAGGAACCATGACCGAATGTACCCAAGTCACGCCGCGAGTTTGGTTCACGCGCTCGGGATCGTAGAGATGGAGCATCTCGTTTGCGGGGACGAAGTACCGTTCCCGCACCAGGTCCGTGCCCACGGCATCCCAGACCCAGTAGCCAACCGGCCGCCCGATGGCATCAATCTCGACACCCATGCGGATCTCGTTCTGCGTCCCGCGTCGGGGCCGATTGAAGGTCTCGTCGATCAGGTCCGCGTCGATCGCCTGCAGAGCCAGACCGTGGGCGTTGCCCTCGAATCCGCGCCAAAGGCGAACGAAGGCCTCGCCATCGCAGGCCACTGTCTTGATGATCAGCTTCTCGAAGCGGCGCAGGGTGAGCCGGCCATCGACCGTGACCGGGCTGCTGGCCCAGGCGTTCCAGGCCGCCTCGATGGCGGCGTTGGTCTTGGTGTCTGGCTGATCTCCGGCCCAGACCTGCGCCTGGAGCTTGATCCCCATCGGCCCGATGACGTTGGTCACCAGCAGCCGGAAGTAGCGTTTGACGTAGCTGTTGTTGCGGCCGAGCTCGCGGGCTCGGGCGCGCAGCATGCGGATGTCGCCGCGGACTTCTTCATCCGCGGACCGTGTCTGGGCGATCCAGTCCAACAGCAGCCGGTGGACGCCCGCCCCATCGAAGACGCCGCGCTGGCCCCGAAGCTCCCGAATCGCTACCTGAAATGCGCGCCTGACGCGCGTGTGCAACGGCCGCTTCATCGCTCAAACCCGGGCCCAGTGAACGACACGAGAACCGGTCGAGTGACAAAACCTGGGTTCTGAAGGCCCGCCAGGCGGGACTCGAAGCTCGACAGGAGGCTGACCGCCTCCTTGATCGGCATCTTCGCGACAACGCGACCGGCGATCTGGTAGCTCTCCATCCCTGCTGGCAGGCGGCCCTCGATGTGGGCCCGCAGCATGGCGGTCGCCCGCTCGATCCACTCCTGTTCGCTGCCATCGGTGGCAGCAGCCAGGTTCGGCAGCACGGTAACGGTGCCGCGGCCCACCTCGTAGACCTCGCCGGTGGCGCTGCTCACCCGTTCAACCCACTTGTACAGACCGGCGGCGAAGTCGCCCTGGGTCGCGGTGGCGTCGATGGTGACGAGGAAGTCGTCCCCGTCTGCGGTTGCGGTCTTGGCGAGCACACTCGCGCCGGCCAGATAGACCTGCAGGGTCCACCCGGTTGAAGCGGGGAAATCGGTCAACCGCCTGCGGTAGCAGACAGTCGTGCCGGCGGCGAACTGGTCGGGGATGTTTGTGAGTTCCTGTGCCATGCGTTCACGGTGCCACCGCTCGCGCGACCCGACCAATCTAAATGACATTTAGATTGGTCGGGCCTTCGCGATTGCATCACTACTGGATGCATGAGCACACCGACTGCCATCAAGACGCGCACCGTGAAGGTGCCGCGCATCCAGTACCGGGACTTCGAGGTCGAAGTCGAGGCCCGCGCCGATGGCGGCGAGGGCGAAGTTCGCCTCTACCCGGTGACGTTCTCCAGCGAGGCCCCCGTCCGGCGCTACTCCTGGGACACCTGGGAGGAGTACGACGAGGTGCTGTCCCACGTCGCTGGCGACGTGGATCTGGGCCGTGCCAAGAGCGGCCTGCCGCTGATCAAGTCCCACCAGCGCCTGCTGCACTTCGGCTCGGTGAACGACATCGAGCTCGACGAGAAGCGCAAGCGACTGCGCGGCATGGCGAGCTTCTCGTCCATCCCCCTGGGCCAGGAGCAGGAAACGATGCTCCGCGAGGGGCACATCAAGACCGTCTCGGTGGGCTACCAGGTCCTGTCGATGGAGATGGTCGCCAAGGACAAGAAGACCGGCCTGGCCACGTACCGCTGCCGCTGGATGCCCTACGAAGTCTCCACCGAACCTATCCCCGCGGACCCCAAGGTCGGCTTTGGGCGTGCTCGCACGGCGCCCGAGGTCGACCTCGTTGAGTTCACGATCGAAGAGCCCACGACCGAAGGAGTACGAACCATGAGTGTCGAAGCAGGAACCCCGCCCACCGCGGTCACCACGCCCGCGCCGGGCACCGAGACCCAGGTCGGGCCGGCGGCGGCTGCGCCGGCACCCGCCCTCGTCCAGGCTCGCGATCGCGGCGCCGAGGCAGCCGAGATCATGGACATGGCCCAGGCCCACGGCGTGACCGACAAGGCGGCCGGTTGGATCAGGCAGGGCCTGAGCCCCGACCAGGTCTCGCGCGAGATCCTCAAGGCCGTGCGCACCAGTGGTCCCGGCCAGCCCGCGGCTGAGGCGCTGGCCGCGATGCCGGCCCGGGACAAGAAGCGCTACTCCGTCCACCGCGCCATCCGCATGCAGGCCGAGCTGATGGACGGCAAGCGCAGCCGATACGACGGCCTGGAGGCCGAAGTCCACGACGAGCTGGTCAAGCACCGTACGGGCGCCGACCACGGCGGCGTGCTGGTGCCGTGGCGCCTGGATGGCGACGACCAGCAGCGTGTGCTGGGCACGAACCAGCCCACCGGCGGCGCGACCCTGGTCGGCCAGCAGATCATGCCCGACATGATCGACCTGCTGCGCAACCGGGCCCTGGTCCTGGCCGCGGGAGCCAAGCTCTACCCGGGCCTGCAGGGCGTGGTCTACTTCAACAAGAAGACCGGTGCGCCCTCGGTCGCCTGGATGGAGGAGAACCCGCCGAGCGACGCTCCCGGGTCCGAGCCCGCGTACGGCTACGTGTCGCTGTCGCCCAAGACCCTGATCGGCCAGGTGCAGATCCCGCGGCAGCTGCTGGTGATGTCCTCGATCGACGTCGAGGCCGACATCCGCAGCGACCTGGCGACCGGCCACGGCCTGGCTCTGGACCTGGGCGCCTTGCACGGCAAGGGCACGGACAAGCAGCCGGTCGGCATCTACGGCGCGGCCGACGTTCTGTCCCACCCCGTGGGTGGCGTGCCGGACCTGGCGGACATCACCACGATGCCCGCTCTGGTCGCGGACAAGAACGCCGACCTGGGCGCCTTGTCCTGGATGACCACGCCGCTGATGGCGGGCGTGCTCAAGCGCACCCCCCTGGTCAGCGGCTACCCCGTGTTCCTGTGGTCGGGCGCGTACCGCGAGGGTGATCTCGGCGGCTACCCCGCCCGCACGACCAATCAGATTTCGAAGACGCTGGGCGCCGGCAGCAATGAGCACGGCATGGTCTTCGGGAACTGGAACGACCTCATGGTCGGCATGTGGGGCAATGACCTCGAGATCGTGGTCGATGTCGTCACCAAGGCCGCCCGCGGCCAGATCCTGATCACCAGCTACTCGATGGCCGACACCGCCGTGCGCCGGGGCGAGTCGTTCGTCAAGGGAACCGGCGCGACGCTGTCCTAGCCGGGCACGAAGGGATCGAGCGCATGACGGAGCAAGGCACGCTCGCCATCGAGGTCACCACCGGTCACTGCCTGGGAGGCGAAGGCAACGACGTCTTCCCGGGCCAGATCCTGGTGGCCCCGAGGGACCTGTCGATCGCGGACGCGCGGAAGAAGGTCCGCATCGGCTACGCCCGCGTCATCCCGTCCGTGCCCGAGGCGGGTCCGGAGGCCCCCGTGGCGTCCGGGCCCGCCGCAGTCAGCCACGCAGACCCGGCGCCCGAGGACCGGGATCCGACCACGACCACGCCCGAGGGGCGAAAAGGCCGGCCGCGCGCCGGCGGGAGGTAAATCCACATGACTCACCTGCTCAACGCCCTGGCCCAGGCCGTGGGCGCGGCACTGGCCACCGCCGCCCGCCGCACCTCGACCCTGACCGGCACCGGGATCGACGTGCTCGAGTACGAAGGCGCGGCCCTCGTGCTTCTCAATACGTCGGTCGGCACGGGCACGACCCCCACGCTGGATGTAAAGCTCCAGCACTCGGACGACAACTCGACCTTCGCGGATGTGACCAGCGGCGCCTTCGCCCAGGTCACCGACGTGGCCGGGACCGCCGGCGTCAAGGTCATGAAGGTCAACGTCTCGGACCTGAAGCGCTACCTGCGAGTGGTCGGGACGGTCGCTGGCACCACGCCCTCGTTCGACTTTGGCGTGGAGTTCGTCGGGATCAAGAAGGCGAGCTGACCGATGTACCTCGGCGAGTCTGACATCACCGCGATCCTGGCCGATCTCGCCGCTGCCGGTGGCGGCGTCGAGGTCACCCTTGGCGCGGTGACGGTGACGGGGCTGCTCGACCGCGAGGCCGTCGAGATCCTCGGTGATCAAATGCCCTCTGTCGTGGCTGCCGAGCAGGCCGTCCACGTCCAAGACGGGGCGCTGCCGGGCCTACAGCCCGGGGCCGCGATCACCGTGGGCGGGATCGCTTACGTCGTCCTGAAGGTGCTGCCTTACGGAGACGGGGCCATGGTGCGCGTTCTGTTGAGGACGCCATGAGCACGATCCGGGAGCAGATCGTCTCGGCCGCGGTCCTGGCGCTGGCCACGGGGGCGCCCGTGGGCATCCCCGCCCCGGTGCGGACGCGCCTGGACTCGCCCAGTGCGGACCAACTGCCTGCACTGACGATCTACCAGGGCAGCGAGACCGTCGAGCCGATGCGGGACGCCAAGGCCGGCATGACCAGCCGCGGGCCCGTCGTCAGGCGATCGCTGCTGTTGAGTGTCGAGGTCCTGACCAAGGCGGGGCCCGATGGCGAGCCAGACAAGGTCGCAGATCCGATCCTCGCCTGGGCTACGGCCGCTCTGGCAGCGGCAGGCACCTTTGGCGGCCTGGCCAACGGACCCGCGGACGAGATCGGCACCAAGTTCGAGTACGAGCAGGCCGAGACGTCGTTCTGCCGCGCTACGCAGACGTTTCGGATCGAATACCAGACCCGCACGGGCGACGCCCAAAGCCTGACCTGACAGGGAGGAAACCATGCCCGAGGTCGTCAACGGCAACAACATCCTGCTCGGCAGGGGCAAGATCTACTTCGACCGCTTCAATGCGAGCGGCGTGCGCACCGGCGAGCTGTTCCTGGGCAACTGTCCGACCTTCGAGATCACGCCCACGAGCGAGGACATCAAGAAGTACTCGAGCGCCGACCGCTCGGCCGACCTGATCGCGTCTGACGTGCTGCGCACGACACTCGCCATCCGCATCGTCGGGGACGAGTTTTCCAAGGAGAACCTCGCCATGGCCCTGTTCGGGGACACGGCGACGCTGTCGCAGACGGGCGCCGCGGTCACGAACGAGGCGATCTCGGACGTCCTGCAGGGCCGGTACTACGCCCTGTCGAAGCGTCAGGTGAGCCTGGTCTCGGTGACCGGGGTCGGTGGGACGCCGACCTACGTCCTGAATACCGACTACAAGGTCGATGCCACGACCGGCCGCATCTACATCGTCGAAGGCGGCGGCATTGCCGATCTGACCGATATCGAGGTCGACTACACCTACGGGACGATCGCCCTGCCGACCATCCGCGGGATGAACCAGACCTCGGTCAAGGGGTACCTGCGGTTCATCGGCGACCCGGCGCGTGGGCCCAAGTACGAGTGCGAAATCTGGCGGGCGTCGCTGCGCGCGGACGGCGCCATCGGGTTCATCTCGGACGAGTACGCGAGCTTCACCATGACCGGGGACATCGAGTCCGACGCTGCAACGCACCCGAACGAGCCGCACTACCGGCTGATCAGGATCGCGTGATGACCCAGAAGCACATCCTCGGCGGGCGCACGTTCCTGCCGCTTCGTGAGTCCACCGTGGAGCAGGACTTCCGGTTCCTGGCCCTGATCAAGCGAGCCCGGGTGGACGAAGTGGTCATGCAGCTGGGTGAGAGCCCCGAAGCCTTCGCCCGGCGGCTGCTCGAGGTCACGATCGAAAGCGGCGTGATCCTGGACCTTCTCGGGTGCCTCCTGGTCCCAGCGGAGCTTGCTCCCGGTGATCGGGACCCCGGGGAGGTCTGGACCTCCGAGATCGGCAAGGAGACGGCCCGGTTCCTCGGGCAGTTGCAGGACCCGAAGGACAAGGCGGAGGTGCGCAGCCTCGTCCTGTCGCTGCTGGTCTCTTTTTTCGAGAGCGGGATCGTCTCTTTGTCGACTTTGAGGACATCCTCCGTCGAGACGATCCCGAACCCCGGCAGCAACCCGGCACGCCCGGGCGGTACGGCCCCTGGACCGAGCTTGTCCGGGAGCTCGCCGCAGGCGACTACGACCGCGCCGAGCGGATCAAGCGCTGGCCGCTTCGCGTCGCCCTCGGTTCCTACCGCCGGCTGATGAGAGACAAGGCGCTGGAGGACTACCGACACCGGTTCCTCTGCTGGGCCGTCCTGGCCCCTCACAATGCCAAGGGATCGCGACCGCGCCCCCCGGCCGTTCCCGAGATCCTCAGAGGAAGGACCAGCGATGGCGACTCCTGATGTGAGGGTCCGGCTGTCGGCCGAAGGCGTCGCTGAGGTCGTGTCTGCCCTGAAGCGGGTCCAGGCCGAAGCCGAGCAGGCATCGGCCAAGCAGTCGCGCGGCTTCCTCGGCTTGAACCGTGTCCTCGGCTCGACCTCGGCGCTGTTGGGTGGCCTCGGGGTGGCGCTCGGAGTCGGACAGTTCCAACGCTGGATCCAATCATCCGTCGATGCCTCCGACCGGACGCTCGAACTTGGCCAGGCTGTTGGGGCCTCTACCGAGCACCTCTCCGCTCTCTACATGGTGGCGCGCACCGCCGGTGTGGGCCTCGACGAGATGGGGGCTGCCCTAACCCGGCAGAACAGGTTCATTGCCGAAGCGAATCAGGGCAACGCGAAGGCGACCTCCACCCTGCGCGACCTGGGGCTTGCGCTGCACGACTTCAAAGGGAAGGACGCCGTCCAGGCCTTCGAGTTGATCGCCGGGCGCATCTCCGTTCTCCCGTCCCCCATCCAGCGGACCAAGGCAGCGATCGATATCTTCGGGCGCGCGGGTGCGAACCTGATCCCGACGATGAACCAATTGGCGGAGGAGGGCCTCGGCGCCGTGATCGAGCGCGCCCGCGAATTGGGCGTCCTGATCGACACGCGATTGGCTCAAGCCGCCGATCAGATGAACGACGATTTCGAGCTTCTGAAGGCCCAAAGCGAAGGCCTCGGGACGCGGCTCGCCGCTGGCCTGGTTCCGCAGCTGTCGCAGGCCCTGCAGATCATGAGCGGCGACCTCAAACAGACCACCGAGGCCTGGGAGCAATTCGGCCAGGGTCTTGGCATGGTCGTGAAGTTCATCGTCGCGGTGGTCTCGTCCGCCTTTGACATCGTGGGAAGCGCCCTTGCCATGATCATGATGCGGGTCGATGCCGGCGTGCGCGCGGCGTGGGCGCTCTTGCATGGCAATCTCGATGAGGCCGCATCGTTCCTGAAGATCGCTGACGAAGCGATCAGCGCAGAACGAAGCGCCCTGGAGAACCGCCTGAAGGCCCGCTTCGAACTGGTCGTCGCGACGCCACCCCAGCCTGCGGCTCGCCCAAATGTGCCCGCCGGGGACCTTCCGGAAGATCCAGCCGTACTCGCCGCCAGGCGTGCCGAGGCCATGCAGGCCGCCCTGGACCGCGAATTGGCCATGGTGCGCATGATGGCCAGCCTGCGCAGTGCCGCCGAAAAGCGGGCCTTCGACGAAGGCCTCAAGGATGTGCAGGCGTACTACGCCGAGCGCCGCCGGATCGCCGAAGAGGAGCACGCCAAGGAAATCGCGGTGCTCCAGCAGAAGCGCGCCCTGCTCAAGGACGAGCCTGATCCCGCCAAGCGGCAGCAGGATCAAGGGAAGCTCGACGCCGAGATGGCCAAGGTCCGCCTCGAGTACGAAGACCAGTCGGCAGCCCTCCTGGCTGAGGAGCGTGATGCGGTCCGGAAACTGGCCGACGAACGGCTCGCCCTTGAGAAGTCCCTGCTCGAGGCCCAAGGACGTCGACATGAGGCCGCGCTTCTGGGGATCGACGAGGAAATCCGCCGTGCCGACCTGTTGCTCAAGAAGCAGGGTGCCTCCGACGCCGAGCGCGAGGCGACGCTGACCCGGATGCGCCAGTCGATGGAGTCCGGCGCCAATTTCGACGAGACTAAGCGCCAGGCAGAGGCCGCTCTGGCTGATCTGGGCGCCACCCGCTCCGAGATTGATGCCCGGGTCTCGGCGGGCTTGCTCTCTCAAGTCGAGGGCGAACAGCAGATCCTGGCCATCGAGTCCGAGCGGCTCGTGGCCCTGCAGGGCCTGGCCGCCGGACTTGAGCAGGCGGCCCTGGCCACGGGCGACCCCGAGCGAATCGCGCAGGCCCAAGGGTTCACCGCCGCCGTGCGTGACCTTGGGTACGCCGTCGACGGTGCCAGGGAGTCGTTTGCAGCTTTCGGCAAGACCGCGCTCGATAGCGGCCGCGACGCCCTGACCGAGTTCTTCGACACCGGGGTCACGGGGGCGAAGTCCCTGGGCGAAGCGTTCCGGGACCTGGCCCTGTCGATCATCGCCGACCTCAAGCGCATGGCCGCCCAGCTTCTGGCCACCGCGATCATCAAGAGGATTGCCGGGGTGTTCAGCGACGGCGGCCAGGTCGGCGGCGCCGAGAAGAAGGCCACAGGTGGGGTCCTCGGCGGATTCGGCACCGGCACGTCGGACTCCAACCTGGCCTGGTTCTCCCGCGGCGAATACCTCGTGCGCGCCGCGGTCGTCCGCGAGCCGGGCGTGCTGCGCCACCTCGACGAGCTGAACCGCCGGGGGGCGCAGGCCCTCGTGCAGACCCCGGTACTGGTGGAAGCGACCGTGCCGAGGTTTGCAGAGGGCGGCCTCCTGGACGGGCCCGCAGGCACAGACCCACAGGCCTCGAAAGATGGCCAAGTCCTGATCGGACTTGAGGAAGGGCTCATCCTGCGCCACCTCGAGAGCCCTGCCGGCCAGCGCATCCTCGTTAAAGCCATGGCCAAGAACCGCCGCGCGATCCGCTCGGCCCTGGGGACGTGAGCGATGTTCACCACCGGCACAGCTACCGACTACAACGATCTGGCCGAGAGGCTGCACACGTTTCTGACGGCCAAGGGCTCGGCCTTTGGGCTCACCTACTCGGGGACCGGCGATGGGCGTCTGTCCAGCTACTCCGGCGGCGCCTCGTCCGTGGCCGAGACGTTCACTATCACGGCGACATCCCCCACGTCGTTTGGTGTGGTCGGCACCGCCGCAGGTTCGATCGGCCCTGCGACCGTGGGCACTCCGTTCGTACATGCGCGCTTGGAGATCCTGATCACCGCCGGCGGAACGCCCTTTGTCGCAGGCGATCGGTTCACGCTGTCGACCGCGCCCAAGTGGACCAGCCTGCGCCGCTCCCGCGGCTGCCGCCTTGTGTCCACACAGGTCAACGAGGGCAGCTACGCGATCCAGAACATCGTGGACGGCAAGCTCGACATCTGGCCGTTCAACATCTCGGGCCTGACCAACCGCTCCTGGAACATCTACTCGACGGTCACGCTTCCTCAGGAAGTGGAGATCGCGTTCTTCGAGCCCGTGACCATCGCAGCCTACGAGCTGACCCTGTTCGAGACGACCGGTCAGGCGCCCGACGACTGGCAGATACAGTACTGGAATGGCTCGACGTGGGTGACGCTCGACACCCGAGCGGGGATCAACTTCGTCGCCGGCATTTCCCAGACCTTCACCATCACCTCGCCGGTGTCCGCCACCCGCTACCGGTGGCACATCACGGGGCTGCGCTACACCCAGTGCCACATGGGCACCCTGCGCATGTTCCGCCAGTCCGATGGCGTCGACGCGTGCTTCCACGAGTACGCGTGGATGGCCCCGGGCAATGACGGCACGTCCCAGATCTTCGTCGGCATCCATGGCTTCGAGCGCCAGGACGCCGACTACTACAACTGGGAGATCGCGGGCATGGATGGCTGGCTCGGTAGCTCGCGGTTCTACCAGCAGGCCGGCTTCCAAGGAAACCTCTACCTGCCGCTCTGGAATGCCGCCATCCCGTACTGGTTCATCGCGGATGGCCGCCGCGCTGTGGTGATCGCCAAGATTTCGAACCAGTACGAGATCGCCGCCTTCGGTCTGCTGGAACCCTACTACTCGCCGAACCACTGGCCGTACCCACTCTTCCTGGGCGGGTCGATGTCCCACGGCGAGTTCTCAATGTGGAATGACACGGACTACCGCTGGTCCCTGGCGGACAACCGCCACCGCATCCCGACCCACGCCGACACCGGAAACGCGCCAGTCGGCTCCGGGGAGCGCGATCCATGGGACACCCAACTGCGTGTCCGCAACCTCGACGGCGGCTGGAAGGCCGTCGAGGGCTCCTACCTCGACTCCACCGGGTCGACGCCCAACACGAACCTCCACATCATCTGGCCGACCAGGTGCGGGATGTCACTGCTGGACCCGGGCCCGGGCGCGACCTACGACCTGTGGCCGGTGATGCTCATGCTGGGTGATCTCGGGGGCGGGTTCAACACGCCGGGCCAGCTGCCGGGCGTCGCGCTGGTCACCGGCCAAGGCCTGACGGCCGAGACTCTCATCCGACAGGGTGCGGTCGACTGGATCGTCATCCCGAACGTGTTCCGCAACGACCGTGACGATTTCTGCGCCGTGAGGTTGGACTGATGGCCGCCTCCTACCAGACCGGGATCAGCAGCTCGCCCACGACCTTGCTACAGGCTCTGGTGACCTGGCTTTCGGGTCAGGGATGGACCGTGAACCAGTCCGCGCTGGACGGCGCCGGCTGGCGGGCCCACCTGGTGAAGGCGGGCAGCCTGAACGTGAACCTCCGTGCGGCCGAGAACGAGCGGATCTGGCGCCGCGGCACGAGCAACTACCACGACCTGGGAAACGGCGGATATGGGATCGGTCTCTACCTCGGAACGGACTGGAATGCTGGCAACGCCTGGTATGCGCAGCCGGGTGGCCCGGTTCGGCCGTACGACCTGAACACCTCCGGTTGCGGCATGAACCTGCCCCAGGGCTCAGTCGCCGCGTACCACTTCTTCGACGACGGGAACGACCACGTCACCGTCGTGGTCGAGCGCGCGCCGGGGATCTTCTGCCACATGGGGTGGGGACCGTCCATGGAACGGGCCTCGCTGCCGGAGCCGTTCCCCTACTTCTTCGCCAGTTCCAGCGCCAAACTCAACACTGCCGAGGCGGCCGACCTTCTTTCTGGCAATCGGCGCGGCATGGATCTGACCGCTTACCCGCCCATGTCCCATACGGACGAGGACTACTCGACGATCTCCGGCAGTATCGGTCAGACCCACTGCACCGCATTCGTCCGCGTCGACGCCGCTTCGTTCACCGGTCGGTGGATCGGCGACTGCAAGCCTGAGGACGAGGGCTTCGGCTGGACTGGCCGCCGCATGCGCGACGCCCTGAACAAGTGCCCTGACGCCCTGGGCGGCATGGAAGAGGGCGAGTACGTCAGCTACCAGTACCTCTGGGACCGAGGGACGAGCGGACCCGGCGACCGGACTCTGCAGAGTGCGTTCGGCGGAGCCCTGCTCCTGCCGTTGCACTGCTTCATGGAGACAGAGCCGCAGAACCGGTGGGCGCCGATCGGCTACCCGCCCACCGTGTGGTGGACCGAAGCCGTGGGCAACGGCTACAGCGCGGGCGACATCTACCAGCTGGGCGGGCAGAACTACATGCTGTTCCCGTTCTTTGCCGTGAAGAAGGCCGCCTGATGGCTGCCGCGGTCGGAATTCCGGCGCCCTTGGTCCTCGTCTCGGGCACGTCGTTCTCGACGGCCCTGTCCGCCGCCTCCTTGGGCTCGATCAGCGATCGGCCCCTGCACCGCCTTGGGATGAACGCGGGCGTTCGCGTGGCGCTGGCCGATCCGCGACCTGCCGCGTTCCAGATGTCAGGCGGGATCGCTCCGGCTCACGGCCTTGCTGTCCTCGGCCGCATCCACGTGGTTCCGCGCCGGTTGGACCTGGGCGCCGTGGTCTCCGAGCAGGAGGCGGAAGTTGAGGTTTGGAACGCGGACATCGGGCGCGCCCAGAGACTCGAGCAGATCACCGTCGCCGGTCCCGCGGGCATCGCGGTCGAGGACGACCTCGGCCAGCCCGTCCAGTTCCCAGCATCAGCGTCCCACATCTACCGGGTCAAGGTGCTCGGCAATGGCGACGCCCTGATCGACAACCTGGTCACGTGGCTGTTCTCGGGGCAGGATGCCGCCGGGACCAATCTGCGGCTGCTGGGCTTCCGGCTGATCCCGTTTCCGTTCCCGCCCAACTGGACCCAGCCCGTCACCGAGGCCCTTGGGTACATGACGGACGTGATTGTCTCCTACCGCGGCATGGAGCAGCGCATCCAGTTGCGCGCCGTCCCGGTGGGCACAATCCGCTACGCGACCCTGCTGGACGACTTGCGCGACGCCCAGATGGCCGGCGCCATTCTCTTTGGCAACCAGGCCCGCGCCTTCGGCGTGGGGCGCTGGCAGTTTCAGTCGCGCCTACTGCAGGACGCGAGTGCGGGCGACCACGAAGTCCTGTGCGAAACCTCCAATATCCCGTTCGAGCCGGGCGGGATGGTCCTGATCTGGGCCGACCCCTACCACTGGGAGGTGCAAACGATCGAGAGCGTGCTGCAGGGTCGCGTGGTCCTGGACTTCAGCCTCATCCAGTCCTGGTCCGCGGGCCAGACCATCGTCCTGCCGATCGTGGTCGGGCGCCTGTCCGATGACGAAGGCTTCACCTGGGACGCGCTTGCGATCGGTTCAACTTCCCTCACGTTTGACATCGACGGGTTCCGGCAATGAGCTATCTCGGATACGACGTCCTGGAACTCAACTACAACCGAGTCGGCGCATTCGAGGAGCGCCTGCGGCGGAAGTTCGTGCTCTTGAGCTCCAAGACCGGCCGACGCATCGCCGACGAACAGGGACCGGCGCCGGCCACGTCGCGCCCTTTCACGTGGACGGCCTTTGGCCGAGACGAGATGGCGGTCATGCGCTCGTTCCTCGACGCCCGCAAGGGGCGCGCCGTCCCGTTCTGGCTGCCGAGCTTCCAGTGGGACCTCGCCTTGGCCGAGGACATCGCCCAGAACCAGTCCGGCGCCACCATTAGATGGGTCAGGTACAAGCAGCAGATGTGGGGCACCACAGGCGCGCGTCGCCACCTGGCGATCTGGTCCCTTGGCGAGGGCGTCATGGACTACTGCCGGATCACTGGCGCGACCGACCCGGCCAACAACCTCACCGAGACCCTCACGCTCGACCCAGTTGCCCGGCGTGACTACTCGCGCTCCCAGACCGTGCTGTCGTTCCTGAAGCTCTGCCGCCTCGACGAGGACCGCATCGAGATCTCGTATCCGAGCCCCCAGGTGGCGGAGGCCACGATCCGCGTCCGCGAGCTCCCCCTGGAGGCGCCGCTGTGACCTACGACACCAGAGAGAAGAGTCGTTACCTGGGCCAGCCCGTCGAGGGCTTCCGGTTCGTTCAAGGGAGCAACCAGTGGTTCTACACGTCGGCGGACAGGGCGATCACCCTGCCCGCCGGCGTGTTCGCCCCCGAGGCCATCACCCGCAGCGAACTCGACTTCTCTCAGGAGGACACTGGCGAGACCATTGAACTGACGCTTCCGCGCGCCAATCCGGTGCCGGGGTTGTTCATCGGCGACCTGCCCTCGACGCCGGTCTGGGTGACGATCTACCGCGCCCACCGCGGCGAGGAATCGCTTGCCGTCACCATTTTCAGCGGCAAGGTCAATCGCGCGCGCTTCGAGGAATCCGAGGCCATCCTCACCGGCGCCAGCCTGATGGCCATGCTGGCGCGATCGGTGCCGATCTTGGCCATGCAGACGCCCTGCAACCACGTGCTCTACTCCGCAGCGTGCGGCGCCGATCCCACGGCCTGCCGGGACTTGGTCTCGGTCACCTCGGTCACAGGTGCAACCGTGGTCTCCAACGGGTTCGCCCTGCGCCCGAACCAGTGGTTTCGCGGCGGGCGCCTCGAGACCGCTTCGGGCGAAACCCGCTTCATCGTGGGCCACCAAGGCAATGTCGTCACCCTAATGTCCCCCCTGCCGGGCCTTTCGTCGCTGGATCAGGTCACGGCCTACTGGGGATGCGATCACCTCGAGGCCACGTGCCGGGACAAGTTCGGCAACCTCCCCAACCACCTGGGTTGGTCTCGGCTGCCTGGCCGCAATCCGTTTTCCGGAAGGATTGACTGATGGCCTTCTGGGTCCTGGCCTTAGTCTACATCGTCGGCACTGTGCTCTACGACGTGCTGCGTCCCAAGCCGCAGTTCGATTCGCCGACGCCATCCAGCCTCGGTGACTTCCAGTTCCCCACGATCGGCGAGGGACGCCCCATCCCGGTCGTCTGGGGTACGTGCAAGCTCTCGGGCCCGATGGTCACGTGGTACGGCGATCTGCAGATCCAGGCGATCACGAAGAAGGTCAAGACGGGGTTGTTCTCCTCCGAGGACGTGACCACCGGTTATCGGTACTACCTCGGCGCTCAATTGGTCCTGTGCAGCGGCGAAGTCGATGAGGTCCTGCAGGTCCGCTTTGATGACCGGGCGCCCCCCGCGGGCCGTGCTCACCTTCCGGGCCTGACCCAGGTCAACATCAATGCGCCCAACTTCTTTGGCGGCGAGGAATCCGAGGGTGGCGTGGTGGGCAGCATCTATGTCTACCACGGGACGCCCACCCAACCAGTGGACTCCTACCTCCAGGGTAGGTTGGGCAACGACCTCCCTGCCTGGCGGCACGTCTGTCACGCCGTGTTCCGGCACATCTATCTGGGCACAAGCCCGTACATCAAGGCTGTCTCGTTCGTCGTGCGCCGTTGCCCCAACGGCCTGGGATTGACCGGCGGCGCCGAGAACATCGACGGAGACGCCAACCCGGCAGCGATGATATACGACATCCTGATCTCGCCGGCCTCGGGCAACGGTCTCGGTCTGCCGGTGGGATTCCTGGACGTGGCCGCGTTCCGTTCCGTGGGGCAGACCCTGGCTGAAGAGGGCCTCGGGCTTTCCATGCTCCAAGATCGCGGGACCACGGCGAAGGACCTTGTGCTCGAGATCTTGCGTCACATCGACGGCGTCATGTACGTCGAGCCCACGACGGGGCTCCTGACTATCCGCCTGGTCCGCTACGACTACGACCTCGAGACGATCCCGGTGCTCGACGCGGACTCGTGCACGGTGAAGTCGTTCGCCCGGCCGTCGTGGGGCGATCTCAAGAACACAGTGCGGATCGGCTACGTCAGCCGCGATGCTGGGTTCATTGAAATGACCGCCCAAGCCCAGGACCTGGCGGGGATCGAAGTCCAAGGTGGCGAGGTCACCCTCCAGGATCTAACCCTGCGCGGGCTGTCCAACGCTACGACGGCCCAGCAGGCCGCTGCACGAGCGCTGGCCGCACTGGCCTATCCGCTGGCCACAATTACGATCGAGGCCGATCGCTCGGCCTGGGCCTTCAGGCCTGGGGCCGCGTTCAAACTGGTCTGGGATCCACTGGGTATCGATGGCATGGTGTGCCGAGCGGTTCGGGTAGGTACTGGCCGCCCCGATTCCGGGAAGATCGAGATCGAAGCCATGGAGGACATCTTCGCTGTCGACTGGACGGGCTACTCCACTCCGCCCGCGTCGGACTGGGAGGATCCCTCAGGTGATCCCCCAGCGCTAACCGACCAAGTGGCCCTGGCCGCTCCCTACGAGGCGACCAAGGACTACGGCCACGTGGGAGCCGACGTGCAGCTGGCCGTGACGATGGCGGCGCGCGGCGCGACAGGGATCTCCCTGGGGTACAAGGCCTACGTGGCCGATGGCCATGGCGGCTGGTCGCCGCCCGCCAACGTCCACTACTTCACCCCGTCAGGTGCCCTTAGCGCGGCAATCGACGAGCTCTCGGGCGAGATCGTTGTCGCCTCCGGCCTCGATACCGACCTCGTGGAGTCGGTCAGCGCCCAGGACTTCTCGCTCGGAGTCAACGTGGCCTGGCTCACCCATGGCGGGTTGGAGGAGTTCATCGCCTTCCAGAACGTGGTCCAGGGCGAAAGCGGGATCACGCTTCAGACGGTCGCCCGCGGTTGTCTGGACACGGCGCCCACGGCGTTCCCAGCTGGGACTCGCGTCTGGTTCATCTCCTACGGCAGCAGGATCGTGAACATCCGTGGGCCCGTGCCTCCGACCGAGACGGTTAACAACAATCTCCGCTTCCAGCCCTACAACAACCAGAGCGAGTATCTGTTCGCTTCGTGCGTGGATTCGCAGATGGTAGCTACCTCGCCAGCGCGATCGGCGAAGGTCTACTGTCCGACCGACGTGCGGTTCAACGGGCAGAGCTATCCGGCATCGATCACCGGCGCGCTCACCGTGTCCTGGTCGCACCGGAACCGGCTTGGGACGTGGAGCTACGCGAACTCGGGCCAGACGACCGCCCCTGAGGACGGCACTGAGTACGACATCCTGGTCTACGGGGAGTTTGGCACGCTTGTTCATACCGAGTCTGGGCTGACCGACACGTCCTGGACGTACAGTGCGGGACAGGAGATCGCTGAATCGGGGCTCGGACGCCTCAACAACCATCTGCGGGTGGTCATTCGGACGCACGGGGCGGAGCGAGCTCACGTGGCACTTTGCGACATCGAATGGGCGGGCGATCGCGTCTGACGCGAGCGCACCACCACAGCACAGACTATTCTTCAATCTGCCAAGGCAACCTTCGAAGCTGAAACCGCGCGCCTTCTACCCCGAAATTCCGCGGTATCCGTGGCGTGAAGCCGACCAGAAAGTCAATTGCAGCCAAATAGTAGCCGTAGGCCTCGGCAGCAGAGACAGAGGGTCCTTCACCCATTCTCATCTCGATAACTCGCTTAGTCGAAAGAAGATCCCCCAGCGCCCCCAAAGAATTTCTGTCACACCCCCCGTCGACAGACGCCGCCAATGTCACCAAATCATGCGTATGAGCATATCTATTCCCTTGATGCCTCACAACCAGCTTGATTGACTTCTCAACTGCTTGGTGCACGTCCCACACTGCAAGCCCGGAAGGGGTCTTCGTGTGCTGTGCAATCGAGCGCGCCGCCGACGACAGGTGCGCGACCACCGACTTGGCCAACTGCCCAGTCACATCATCTGGGTGCTGCACGTACAGGACACGAGAGTGGATCTTGCGCACTGCCGAACACATCTGGCGCACTTCCGCCAAATAGTCGTCATGCTCACGATTTCTTGCCGATTCGAGATTCGGGCACTTTTGCACCCATTGGCGCGGGTCCTCGTCGTCGTCTACTTCTACAGGAAATGTGACCCAGTACGTCCCGTCGTCGTTTTCACGCCGAATGGCAGTAGGTACAGACACAAGGAAGTAGTCGCCAAACATCCTTACTGCCGCAAGCAGACTCTCAGTTTGGGCATCAAGAGCCGCGCCGTACTTTCCATAATACCATCTCTGTATTGGCTTCACTATGCTGCGAAACCACTCGGCGCTCATGTAATCGCTCTTGTCGTAACCTTGAACTTCGATAATGGCATTTTTGATGAACAGGTCAGATGCAAGCATGAGGCGGTAAGGTATTGGCACATTTGCATCACAGAGATGTGCGTCTATCTCATCGAGCCACTCGTCAACGATTTCCCCAAACGCGGATTCCTCGCTTGATTCGTTCACTAAGCACCCCTACCTGACCCGAAGAATGATTCCCCCATTGGCCAGCCGGCAAGCGGCGCAACGGACTTGGCGCGGGTCGCGCCTTGCACGGACCGTGAAAAGGCCGACTGCCAGCATGACAGGTTTGCTATGCAGTCACCCCAAGTATCGCCCGAAACGCTCCCACTACTGACCGCCTTGGAGCCTGGCCGACCTCGACAAGGTTCTCAAACTCCTTTGGAAACGCCGGAATCTCCTCCCAGTCCATGCTCACGATCCTGTCGGAAAAGGGCTTGAATGCCGCTCCGATTTCCTCAATGAACGTGTCGTCGAACCAGATAGCGTTCTTGTGCAAATTTGCATTGATCTCCGTGAACTTCTCGCAGTACTGACGTCCGCGGACATCCATCGACTCGACACTATCCGCCTGCCGCCATTCAACGGCAGCCTTTCCTCGCGTTCTCACGACATCGGCGTTGGAATATGCCCACCACGACACCAAGAAGTTCTGCAATGCAAATTCAGCATCAATGACATCGGCGTAGAGCTTCTCTATCACGCGCACGCGTCGCGCGTGAAGATAGGTCTCATGCACATTCAACCGCGCGAGGTCTCTTGCCCAGTCTGCACGCAGTACTTCGAGATGTACCTCAAGTTCGTGCTCATGGTCTGATTTATCCCTATCAAGTCGATTGGCAAGCCACATCTTGAGCAAATAGCCGGCTATTGCGATTACCACGGAAGTCGCAGCTAGTTGTGCAAAAAGGTCTTTGAAAAATCCAGCCATTTTCGAACACGCTCCTTGGGGCCGCTGCATCCGCGGCCGGCTCTCATCTGTATCGCTCCTTGCTTCAGCAACGAAGACGGTTAGCGCGCTTGCGCCAGCAAGCGCCGTTACGGGCGGCTTCGTCTGCTGCAAGCTCTAGTTATGCCGACCTAGGCGACGACGTCATTGTCTCCTTTGGACCTGAGGCTATCTGCCCATGTCACCCCTGCGCGGATCTTCGCGAGGTACAACCCAAACTCATCGCGAAGCGCCTGATCGCCCACCATGTAGCCAAATAGCGACTCTAGCGCGTCGGCGACCAACAATGACGTAAGCCAGAGAATGTTCGCATGAAGTGGCGCGTCATCAATGTCTTTAAGCGTGAAATGGCCGCACTCGTCTTTCTTCAGATAGTGCGCCCGCAGGTCGGTCCACGTACCGTGAACGAACTGAGACATCATTCTCTGTACTCCGAGGTAATGTCGGTCACTCATGTCCAACATCTCCATCATTGACTTCACGCCTGGCAGCTTCTTCGTGCCCTCAATTGCAATTCTATCCATGTTTGCATCTGCTCTACTTTGTAATATTGAGTCCAGCATTCGCCGTTCAATCGCGAGCACCTCACCGCCACGGGCGGCGATGGACGCGTTGATTTCGTCTTCAAGCAGGATGTCCGCTTTCAGTCCGTCTGCCAAGTACCTTTGGAACCCATCAGCCGAGCCTTTGGGACTCGTCAGCCACTCAAGAACCAGAGCGGATTCCGCTATACAGCGACCAAGAATTGACGAGGATTCGCCGCCAAGACCGTTCGACGACAATTTCGCTATAGAATACATGAGTCTTCCACATCGACATGCCAGCCCACGCGCCACGGCCCTGTGGGCTTGAGGCCGCACGAGGTACCCTGTGGTCGCGGGCGCAATTGACCCAACGTCGATCGCCAAGATCCCGACGATCTTGAACCACTCAAAAAGGAGCGGCATTGGGTCCCCCTGCTGCTCGCATTGCGCCAGGAGATCGACGTCGAATTCGGGCATCTCCGGAAAGTCGCTGAGCATCGCCATCGCTCTCTTGTTCAACATGACACTTGTGCTTCAGCAGTAGGCGCGGTTGGCGCGGACCGTATCTCGCCAGCCCATCCTACTTCGTGGAAAGATAGGCCGCCCGATGCAAAGAGACGCTTGGCTCACTCAAGTCGTCGTAGGTGAATTCGGGTCCGAGTGCAGGCATTTCGCGAGGATCGACATAGTCATCCCAACCAAAAACGAGTTGGCGGCAATGCCCTATCGCGTAGTAGTGCGCATCATCGTCGGCGCTCGCGGCGATCCACTGCGGCAATTCGTCGGCGCTCGTGGCACCATAGAAATAGCTGCCTGGCGAATCGATCTCCCCCGTACATGCATCAAGTTGCCTCTGCAAGCTCCAGTGCTCCGCCGCATATTGACGGGCTGCGGTTGACGGTGCGGCGATTGCAAGCACTTCAATGTCACCGTAGCCTGAGCACCCTCGTAGCCGGTAGCGGCAACGGTAGATTCCCGGCGCGACGCGATCCCCGTTCTCGTCTTTGCAGTCCCAGGTGATGGTGTTGACACCAGCCGGGAGCCATTCCGTGGAAATCGTGCGAACCAGATATTCCGAATCCCCGCGGCGAGTAGGTGCCGCCCATATCTGAGCTGTAACGCTGTCGCGTTGGACCACAACCACAGACATGTTCGTCGATACAGTTGCTGGATTGGGATACGCTGCGTGCACGCCCGAAGTCAGCGGCGGTCCGACGGGGTCTGGTATGGCTTTGGGGCAGGCAAGCTGCCAGTCGTCTATGTCCTCGCTTATTAGGGCACCCATTTCGTCTGTTACTGTGATGCCAGAAAACGCCGGGTTAGGATCGGAGTCCTCGTTAGCGCAACCATACACGCCAATCGCAATGACGAGAGCCAGCAGTGCAATTGCAATGCGTGGCAACCCGACAGGATTACCGCAGCCCCGACGGAAACGCTTCCCGTAGTGCACTCCGATCACCGGTCGCCTCCGTCGTTTGAGTCTTTTCGATCGACGGACATTCTCGCCATCGCCCTTGCTGCCGGAGGGGAATTGCTACGGGCGTCCAATTCTGTTCACGGGTGCTGTCATAGAGAGTCGCTGGCTAGTCGGAACATCAGATCCGCCCCGCTTGAAATCGCCACGATCTTACCATTTCGCCGCTGTACTGCAAGCCCCCCAAAACCGCCCGACACTTCGACTTTTCACGGGGTAGATATTCAAGAGAAGGACACTCCGCGCTTTGAACGGAGCCCTGGTTTCGCCCCAGGAGTGACCATGTTCCGCCGCGAGGCGCTCGTGCTCGGCAGGTACAAGCGCGATCCCGACCGCTGGCAGACCGAGTTCGGCCGCTGGGTGGCCGATTTCGGCGTGCCTCGCATCGTCGCCGGCCTGGCCCACGACCCCGCCCTACGGATCACGAACCAGACGGTCTACGAGTGGCTCCAGGGGCATGCGCCCCAGCCGGCCCGGGCCATGGCCCTGGTCGAAATGTCCCAGGGCCGGCTCACCCTCGAGGCCATCTACGAGCACGGCCGACAGGTCAGGCAGTCAGATAGCGACTCCGGAGGCCCGCAATGAGGATCGACCTCCAGATTGATTCCGCCCCGCTGATCCTGCGCCTGGAGAACGGCCAACGCCGCCTGGCCTACGCCGTCGTCAACGCCATCAACGCCACCGCCAAGCGGATCCAGGCCACGGAGCGCCAGCACATCGAGCAGGAGTTCACGGTCCGCAAGAAGGACTTCGTTCTGCGCCAGGCCGCGGTCATCAAGCCTTTCGCCAACGTGCAGCAGGGCCGCCCCTACGCCGAGATCGGGGTCGGCCAGAAACCCCGCCTGCTACTGTCCGCCTTCGAGCGCGGAGCCGAACGCAAGCCGTTCACGCATGGCGCCAGGCGCGTCGCCGAGCCCGTGGTGGGTGGGCCCGCCCGCCCCCGGTTCACTGCGCCCGTCACTCCCGAACTGCGCGTCGGCCGACTCCGGTTCGACCCTACCAAGACCGGCCGACGCCGCGCCGGCGTCACGCGCACCAGAACCTACCTCGTGCCCGAGGTCGGCATCTTTCAGCGCACTGGCCCCAAGACCACACGCCTTGTCTACGCCTTCACGCGCGGCAAGAAGCTCGCGCCACGGCTGCGGTTCGTCGAGACGGCCGAGGAGGAAGCCGACCGCTGGTTCCGCGAGGAGATGGAGCGAGAGGTTCTCAACGCGATCGCGAGGTCACGCGGTGAGGGCCTGTGAAAGAAGGGCAAAAAGGGGATCGTTCACCCCTGCGGGGTGAATAGTCCGTAAGTCATTGCAGGATGGTTCCTTCCGGGGCCAACGACGGCGGGTGCCGGCGACCTCGGCTTTCATAGCGTGGGAGAGTCATGAAACAAGTTACCACCGACACCAAACGTTCCAGTACCGAAACGCCCCAGACGGCCGCGGACGCGCCGGAAACGGCTGCCACAGGCGATTCCACAGGCGCGGACTCCCCCGTCCGACTGCCGGGCAAGCTGGAACACTGGCACATCGACCGGCTCCGCCCCTACGAGCGGAACCCTCGGACCCACAGCCCAGAGCAGATCACCAAGATCGCCGCCAGCCTGCTCGAGTTCGGCTGGACGAACCCCATCCTGGTCGACGGCGACGCCGGGATCATCGCCGGCCACGGCCGGCTGCTGGCCGCCCGCGAGCTGGGGATGACCACGGTCCCGGTGATCGAGCTCACCCACCTGACCGAGGCCCAGAAGCGGGCCTACGTCATCGCCGACAACCGCCTGGCCCTCGATGCCGGCTGGGACGAGGACCTTCTAGCGGAGGAACTGAAGGCACTGGAGGGGCTCGACTTCAACCTCGAACTGACCGGGTTCGACCTGGACGAGCTGCATAATCTCCTCGACGACGAGACCGCCGAAGAGGTGCCCGCCCCCGAACCGCCCGAGGAGCCCACCAGCCAGCCGGGCGACCTGTGGGTCCTGGGCAACCACCGCCTGCTCTGCGGCGATAGCTGCGACCCGGCCGCCGTCGATCGGCTGCTGGGCGGCGCCAAGATCCACCTGGTGAACACCGACCCGCCCTACAACGTGAAGGTCGAGCCTCGGTCCAACAATGCCATCGCCGCCGGTCTGTCCAGCTTCCCGCCGGCGAGCAAGAGCGCCGTCGAGGCCTCCGACGCCAAGGGCATGCACCACCAAGGGTTCGATCTCGCGCGACACAAGACCAAGTCGAAGGCCACCGGGAAGATGCGCCCCAAGGATCGACCGCTGGCCAACGACTTCGTCTCGGACGAGGCCTTCGACGAGATGCTCCTCGCCTGGTTCGGGAACATCGCTCGCGTGCTGCAGCCCGGGCATTCGTTCTACATCTGGGGCGGCTACGCCAACTGCGCCAACTACCCTCCTGTGCTGAAGGCCTGCGGCCTGTATTTCAGCCAGGCGGTCATCTGGGTGAAGGAGCACCCCGTGCTCACGCGCAAGGACTTCATGGGCAACCACGAATGGGCGTTCTACGGCTGGCGCGAGGGAGCGGGCCACAACTTCTACGGTCCAACCAACGCTGTCGACGTCTGGGCGGTCAAGAAGGTCAACCCGCAGAGCATGGTCCACCTGACCGAGAAGCCGGTCGAGCTGGCGGTGCGCGCGATCCAGTACTCATCGAAGCCAGGCGAGAACGTGCTCGACCTGTTCGGCGGCAGCGGGTCCACCCTGATGGGCGCCGAACAGACGAGCCGGCATGCCTTCCTCATGGAGCTCGATCCCGCCTACACCGACGTGATCGTGATGCGCTGGCAGGAGGCCACGGGCCAGAAGGCCACGCTCGACGGCGATGGCCGGACCTTCGACGACATCGCAGCCGACCGCAGGGCTACGCGGGATGAGTAGGCGGTGGCCAGGGGAGCGAAGAAGGAGCTGATCTCCCAGCGCGAGTACGCTCGGCGGCGTGGGGTAACCCACGTCGCCGTTCAGCGCGCCGTGAATGCGGGTCGGATCTCAACCGTGAACGGGAAGATCGACCCCGCCCTTGCCGACCAGCAGTGGCAGGCGAACACCGACCAGAGCAAGCCCCGCAATCGGATCACGGGTAACCCGAAGCAGACCAAGACGCCGGGCGAGCCGTCCGAGCCCATGGACCTGGGCGCGGCCGACGAGGTCATCGGCGGGCCGTCCACCGCCAGCGGCTATGCCAAGGCCCGCGCCGCTCGAGAGCTTTACCAGGCGCAGCTCGCGAAGCTCGAACTGGATCGCCAGCGCGGCACCCTCGTGCGGGCCGACGAGGTCCGCCTCGGTGCGTTCAACATGGCCCGCAAGGCACGCGACCAGTTGATCGCCTTGCCCGAGCGCCTGGCCAGTGTGCTGGCTGCCATCCAGGAGCCCGCCGAGGTCCAACGCATCCTCGAGGAAGAGATCGAGCGTATCTGCCAGGAGATCGCAGATGCAGAACGGCCGTGACGTCTACGAATCCGCCTATCGGGCGGGCTGGCGGCCGGAGCCACGGTTGACGGTCAGCGCATGGGCCGACGAGCATCGCGTACTGGGCAACCGCTCAGGCCATGCGGCGGTCCACTGGCACACCGACACGACGCCGTACCTGCGCGAGATCATGGACGCCCTGGGGCCGCGATCGCCGGCCCGCCGGATCGTCTTCATGAAGGGCTCGCAGCTGGGCGGCACCGAGGCCGGCAACAACTGGCTCGGTTACGTCATGCACCATGCGCCAGGTCCGATCCTGGTTCTGCGTCCGACCGTGGACGAGGCGAGGCGGTTCAGCCGGCAGCGCCTCGACCCGATGATCGCCACCACACCGGTGCTGCGCGACCTGGTCCGCGAAGCCAGGTCCAGGGACGGCGGCAACAGCCTTCTCATCAAAGAATTCCCTGGCGGCGTCCTCTTCCTGACAGGATCGAACTCGGCTACCGGCGTCAAGTCGATGCCGATCCGCTGGCTCTTCTGCGACGAGATCGACGAGTACCCCGGCGACGTGGACGGCCAGGGTGACCCGATTGCACTCGCCGAGAAGCGCACCACCGGCCCCCTCTACTCGCGCCGCAAGGTGTTCCTGGTCTCGACGCCCACGATCAAGGGTATCTCCCGGATCGAGCGGGAATTCCTGGCCTCGGACCAGCGCCGGTACTTCGTCCCCTGCCCCGAGTGCGGACACTTCGACTGGATGCGGTGGGAGAACATCCGCTGGCAGGGCGACGACCCCAAGACCGCTGCCTTGGCTTGCGTCCACTGCGGCGTCTTGATCGAGGAGCGGTTCAAGACCCAGATGTTCGCCCAGGGCCAATGGCGCCCGACCGCCAAATGCAACGGCGAGACGGTCGGGTTCCACCTCTCCTCCCTCTACTCGCCGCTCGGCTGGCTGCCATGGTCGGCCACTGTCGCCGAGTTTCTGGAGTCGAAGGACAACCCGCTCCGCCTGAAGAACTGGATCAACAGCGTGCTGGGCGAGACCTGGGAAGAACGCGGGGAGACCGTCGACCCCGACAGCCTTCTTGCTCGGGCGGAGCGGTACGAGGCCGAGGTACCCAGCGGCGTGGGCGTGCTCGTGGCCGCGGTCGACGTGCAGGGCGACCGCCTCGAGTGCGCGGTGAAGGGATACGGCGCGGCCGAGGAGTCTTGGCTCGTCGCCTTCTCGCAGTTCCACGGTGATCCAGGGCGCGACCAGGTCTGGATGGACCTCGACCGCTTCCTGCGGACCGAGTTCACCCACGAGAGCGGTCAGAAGGTCCCGATCGCCTGCGTGGCCATCGACAGCGGCGGGCACCACTCCGAGCAAGTCTACCGTTTCTGCCGCGCCCGGATTGACCGCCGCGTGTTCGCCGTTCGCGGTGGTTCGGAGCGCGGCAAGCCGCTGGTCGGCCGCCCGTCCGATCACAACCGCTACCGGGCAAAGCTGTTCACCCTCTGCGTCGACACCGGCAAGGAGATCGTCTACTCGCGCCTGCGGATCGGGTCGCCAGGACCAGGCTGCTGCCACCTGCCTGAGTGGATCGACGCCGAATACTTGGCGCAGCTGACCGCCGAGAAGGCCATTCGCAAGTGGGTGAAGAACCGGGGCACGGTCCGCGAGTGGATCAAGACCCGCGACCGCAATGAGGCGCTCGACCTGGAGGTCTACTGCCTGGCCGCCCTCTACATCCTCGGGCCCGCATTCGTGAAGTCCCTGCCCGAGCGGGCGGCCGCATTGGGCCACCGGCAGGAGGTCCAGGCGGCAGCCGAGCCGGAGCCAGTCACAGCGATGCCACGGCGCGGGGGGTGGATCAATGGCTGGCGGGGGTAGCTCACGGCGGATTCCCGCGTTCCGGCTGACGGAACGGTCGCCAGAATCTGGCCCCAAACCGCCATTCCTCGCGCCCTATTCAACACGTTGCAAATAATACATTTAATGGTCGAATTGCCTTCCCATTCGGCCCGGAAAGCTCGTCACTGTAAATGCGACGGGCACGGGGCCCGGCGCCCGAAAGGAGAGCACCATGACGGTCAACGAGATGATTGAACGCCTGCAGGAGATCGCGGGCGACGGCTTTGGCGAGTGCGATCTGCGCCTCGCCTTCCAGCCCAGCTGGCCGCTGCAGTTCGAGGTCGGTGGGATCTCGGTCCCCGACGAACAGCCGGATGAAGGGGACCCGGTGATCTACGTCGTCGAGGGCAGCCACCCCGATGGCGACTCCCCCTACGCGCCCGCCTGGGTGTTCGCCCTGGCGCAGTAAGGAGGCCGGCCACGATGGCACCGAATCACGACCGACCCGCACGACTGCGCTTCAGCGACGGGATGGAGTTCGACGTCAGTGGCGACCTGCGGGTCGTCCACCGCCGCGACGGCTGGTACGTCGTCGGCCGCGGCATGCTCATCCCCGTCGCCGATCGCGAAGAAGGCGACAGCATGGTCGCCCAGATGAAGAACGAAGGAGGCAGCGACGATGCGCTACGGACCTGACGACAGGTTCTGGGTCGTGGTCGACCCGAAGCCCCATAGCACGCTCGACGACCTCGTGTTCGAGGCCTCGCTCCGCGACCTCGAGCTGCAATTCAAGGGCGGCCTTCAGATCGACGAGAACCCGACCCTGTTCACGGACCGCCAAGAGGCGCGCCTCGAAGCCTACGGGCGGCTGACCGCGATGCGGGCCAGCCAGGCCATCCTGCACGCCGGCCGTGAGAACCCCGACACCCGGATCGACCGCGTCGAGATCTACGGCGCTGATGGGACGCTGGTGTTCGCCGCGGACCTCCCGCAGGAGGTCGACTGACATGGCGACCAACGCGATCCCGCGATTCGGCATGCAGGCCCATCAGGTGTTCTGGAACGAGCGGGGCAGCATCGTCTGCGCCTGCTGCCACATCCCCTACCCCGGTTCCGACACCTGGATCTGGGAGCGGTGGCAAGAGATCACGGCCGCTGACATGGCGGAGATTGACCGCCAGGGCGGACGCGTGGCGTGCGAGGGTTGCGGCAAAGAGCCCAGCCGGATCGCGCGCCTAAACCCAAGCGAGAGGAACTGACCAATGAGCAAGACCACCAAGAAGTCAACGCGGGCCCGCAAGCCCGCCGCCGAGAGGCCGGCCGCCGAGACGAAGACCAAGGCTCCGCGCGAGGAACTCTGCGTGTTCGCCTTCCGGCTGACCGAGGCCGAGCGGGACGCCATCCACAAGGCAGCCGGGCCGGCGAAGGCATCGAAGTTCGCGCGCAACCTGCTGGTGGCGGCAGCCACGAGGGACGACGCCGCCGTCAAGGCGATCTTGAAGGAAATCCAGGCCGACGCGTAGCTCGCCGATCTTGGACGAGTACCGACGACCTCTCGGCTGGCCGAGGGGTCTGTCGGCTACAGGGGCTGTCCCGCAGTCACGCCAACGCGTTCCGGTCACTGCGATTACGGCCGATAGTGCCTGCTTCCAATTTGCGCGAGATGCCGCTACGATATGTCCTCCGGGAGGAACAGATGCGCCCGGGTCGACCACCGCGGGGGACCGAATTGCCCAATTCTACCGTTTACAACCGTCCGCGAAGCGCCTTTTGGCTGCTGGTGAACGAAAACGACGATGGCGGATACAACTTCATCGTCGCTGATGCCGTCATGCCTGTATTTCGGCATCACTTTAGCGAGCTCGAGGACGCCAGTCCGAAAGGATGGAAACTGGGAAACAATAGCACCATGAACATCTGGGTGCCGTCCGACCGTGTTCACAGAATCGACGTGAAGAAGATCCGACGCTGGGCCGAGTTTGCGGGAAACCAGTGTGTCTGGCTTGGCGTAGGCAAACTGCTACAGGGGCGCTTTCGCAGTACAGATCTCGAGTACTGCATTGCTGGCGACTTCAATTTCACGACAAATGACGGTGCGATCGACACCCGCAGCGCCCTCGGTCAGGCCGTATACCGCCTGAAGTACCATTTCGGCGAACTCGCGGCCGACGAGAAGCAACAGCACACCGAGATCATAGTCCAGACCTTGCGAGATACGCTCGCGCTATTGCCTCTTCGTCTTGGCCCGTTCTGGCTGGGCGGTGCACCCACGATCACCTCGATTCCTTCTCAAGCCGACTCCAGCCGGGTTGCGATCGCGTTCGCAAGACATCTTGCGCAACGGAGCGAACTGAGTTTCATATCACCGACGCTGACGGTCCCGAAGCCAAAGATGAAGGAATTGAGCATCGGGCAGAAGATAGACAAGTGGACGGAAATATATGCCCAGCCCGACGCCGTCGGCATCGACCCCGAGTCGGTCCGTGACAAGACGATCGTAATCGTTGATGACCTCTACCAATCCGGGATCACGATGTGGGCGTACGCGTCCTTTCTGAAGAAGCTCGGCGCGCGGCATGTCTTTGGCATTGTCTGCGTCAAGTCCATGAAGGACTCGGATAACCAATGATCACCCAGTTACTGCAATTCATCCAAGCGAAGGGGGCCGGAGAAGCCGCCCTAAGGCGCTACCTTGGCATTGTTGCCGCTCGCGGCCCCGAAGCCGCTCGTGACATCGCCTCTTCTGCACGCGCACTGGAGGACATGATCGGAGTCAAGGACGACGTCGCAAGGAACATAATCGAGGCCAAGGACTCTGCGCTCTTTCTTGCCGACGAACTTAGTGCTAGAGCCATCGACGTTGTTTGGATTGGAAGCTACTCCTACCCGGAACGGCTTCTCCGCATCCTTGGCCGCGATGCGCCATCTGTTCTCTTTGTGGCGGGCAACAAAGAAATCTTCGCTGCCCCAGCCGTTGGATTCTGTGGGTCGCGCAAGGCTTCTCCTAAGGGCTTGGAGATCACTGCGCAATGTTCCGCACAGCTCGCTTCCGATGGTACCTGCGTCGTTAGTGGCTATGCTCACGGTGTCGACATGGCAGCACATTGTGCATCCATCGAAAATGGCGGCACCACGGTCATCGTGCTTGTGGAAGGAATCGTACGTTTCCAGCCGAAACGCGAGATTGCCGAGCTACTTTCGCCGGCCAATCACGTTGTCGTGTCGCAATTCCCACCTGGACTGCCCTGGAGCGGCCGGAATGCAATGAAGCGCAACAGCACCATCATCGGATTGTCGGATGCGATGATACTTGTCGAATCTGGCCTTTCCGGTGGGACCTTTGCCGCAGGCGAGGAGACTCTCAAGAGAAGGCAGCCCTTGTTTGTGATCGATTACGCCGATCCCGACCCGTCTGCAGAGGCTAACCCGCATTTCATCGAAAGGGGTGGGGTGCCAATTCGCGGGAACAGAGACCGTGTACCCAATCTGACTAACGTGCGCGCTGCAGTCAGCAAGCAAGTATGGAGGAATGCGAGCACTGAAGAGTTGACTCTCTTCGACCCAAAGCCCGCCGCCGGAACGAACGGTGACGCGATCTGAACGGGATCAACGCAAATGGCGTTGTTTTCGCTATTCTCCTCATCCGTCTCGGCGACGAAAGGCATCGTCTAGCCTCCACGACCTTCATTGCAATTGAATCCGATGGTATGTCATGCCTGGGCTAATAATCTCATTTATCCCGTGCCTTCCGATCGACCAGGCGTCGTTTCTCTCCTTGAATACAATCGCAGTGAGAAGTGCGAGGAACTTCTCGGATGCTTCCAAGTCCCGCTGGCACGCCTCCTGATAGATTGGGCTGAACACCCCAGTCCAATCGGGATCGTAATCCAGCTCACGATTAGTATCGATTAGCATATTGAGAAATACTTTCATATTCGCGAGGGCGCCTGCGCCGAGCCGCTTACTGCACCCATCAAAGAAAGACTGATATGGCAGATTTCGAATTTCCTCATATCGACCTTCCGAATCGACGGCATACAGCATGCGATTCCTCCAGAACTTCCCACCAGTTCACGGTCAACCCGCGCCAGTAGAGCGAAGTGCGCCTCAAGATGACATCGATCAGCATACCACGCCGGGACATCAGACGACACGCGTCCTGTTCACCCTTTCACCTTTCACCCCCCCGGTCTCATATGCGCGCGCAGGGACGTAGAGAAATCCGCGCGCGGGTAGGTGAAAGGGGAAAGGGAGAGAGAGTGTGTTTGTATGTAATAGGTTACAGCTATCCCGCTTCACCCCTTTTCACCCCCTGCGAGATGGGGGTGAAATGGTGAAAGAGCCTGCATGTGGCTGACCAACAGCCGCTTGCGGCTCTTGTGGTCGTGACGGTTTCACCTTTGGGGTGATCACCGCTCGGGACTGCGGCTCACCAATCGATAAGTTCGGGCCGTGGTGCCGCGAGCACACGCGGTCCGAATGATAATATCGCCGCGCTGCTCGAGGGTGGACACGAGCACATGGAAGGTCTTGGCGTCGACCTTCATGCGCTTCAGCAGGACGCTGTGTGGAAGTTCACCACCAGGCGACCCGCCCAGCTTCTTGAGGATCTTCAGACATTCGGCGTGGAATGGATTGTCGGCGACATGGGACTGGGCCATGAACAACATGCGCCGAGCCTGGTGAGTGACGAACTGCCGCGCCCATGTAGTGGCCGCGACTCCGATCTCGGGTGCGAGGTGGTTCTCGCTGATCGCGTAGAGCAGTGCAAGCTTCCGCGCGTGCTCACTGACGCGGCCCCAGACCGTCGTGCCTGCTTCGTCATCCGCTGCCTCAGCTCGCGCGTACTCGGCCTCAGCCTCAAGGCGTGTCTCGACCAGGACCCGCTTGGCCTCTTCCGTCTGAGGCACGACCTGGGGCTCGGGATGCCAATTCTCGAGGTTGCCCGCACCGGGTCGGAAGTCGGCCCACCACTTGGCGGTTTCCAGGATGCGACCCGGCAGCGGCTTCAACTTTGGCTCCTGACCCGGCGAGCGCCCCCCGCAGTCAAGGATGATCATGCGGGCGAAGAACCCATTGGTCAGCATCCGGTCCGAAAGCGCTTCGTAGTAGTGATTTGGAATGGCCGTTCCGTACACCACGAGACAAGGCTGATCGATTGCTCCAGGCGCCTCGCGGCCCGCCTTGCGCCGCATCGGGAAGACCGAATCGGCCGACGAGTAGATCGTCAGCATCGTGCCCATGATATTCTCGTGCCGCGCGTCGCGTGACTTGTTGATCGACTGCAACATCCCGTCGATCTCGTCAGTCTGGAAGAGCATGCACGGCTCTGTGCAAAGGGCGTCCTGAATGCCCTCTCCCGAGGCGAACCTCCCGCCAAGCTGATGAGACAGCCCGACCGCGTGCAGGATCTCGGTGTTGAGCTTGCGAGGCCGATCCTTGCCGGCCGCCGAGTGAGCCAATCCGAGCAGGTAGACGTTCGTCCGGTTGTTGCCCGGATCTCTGACCTTTCGCCCGGCCAGTGTCGCCTGCAGCGCCAAGGCGCCGGCGAAGCTCATCACGAGGTTCGGATACGGGGCGGTGGCAAGACAGTGGTCCATGACCTCGGACACGAAGCCGGGGATCCGAAATAGCTCGTCGGGCATCGGGCCGGGATCGCGAGCCTCGTCGGGTGCTTCATCGACCGGGACCGTCTCGGTGTCCTGCCCCCAGTGGTTCTCCGCCACCGCGACGGCAACCTGGTCGGGCTCATACCGAGCGACGCTGGCGGCAATCCGCTCGACCTCGCGGTCCTTCAGCGGCGGCCGGCAGCGGTCCTGATTGGCTCGGGCCAGGGCGGCCACGATCTCCTGCTGGCTCATCCCCACCCGCCGCATGGCGCCGCCCAGGCGGGCCAACGTGACGTTCCGGTGCCCGGTCGGTATGATGTTGCCACCGGCAGCCGCGGCCGCGCCCTGGGGCGCCAGGGGCGCGCCGTGGGCCGCAACGGACCCGTCCCCGGGGGCGCTGGTCGGCTCCTGGGCGAACAAGTCCGCCCCGCCATCCACCTGCGCCACGAGCCACTCCGGGGGCTCCGGCAGGTCAGCCGGCCCCACCTCGAAGTTCCCGGCCCACTGGTACGGCCTGCCGCCCACGATGGACGGCGGCAGCACGATGTATCCACCGTTGGCCCTGGTGTCGACCTTCGGCGCAAGCCGGCTGGCGGTGTTGTTCCAACATTTGCCCGGCGGTTGCCGGAAGAGGTGGTGTCGGCCGCCGCGAGGCGTCCGCGAGAACGGGCCGGCGCCCAGCGCCTTCTGGTCATCGCCAGGCCAGGGGTTGTCCGCACCGTCGACGTCCACGACCAGCAGACCCGCGGTCGGCATGCCGATATTCGCCTCCGGCCGCGCCGCCCACCAGGCCTCGATCTGACCCGGATCCGTCGTGGCGTCCAGGAACCCATGGGCCGTCGCCGGAGCCTTTCCGCCGGGAATGCACGGAAAGACCGGGTAGCCGAGCGCCGCGTATCTCAGCGCCTCCTGCAGCAATGCCATTCTGGACTCGCCCATGCACACCCGATTCCGCGTCAGAAGGGAAGGTCGTCATCGTCCAGCGTGTCGTAGCTCCGCCCCGCGTTGTCGGACGCGGCACCCACCGGCACAAGGTCATCGTCCATCCCCGGCTCCCGCCACGGCGGACGATCGCCCAACTCGTAGCCCACGATCCGCGGGAACTGCTCGCCGACCACCGTCCGCACGGTGATCGTGTCGGTCTCACACAATGCGCCGTCTTGAGCCCGCGCCGCCGCCTCGGCCGACGTCAGCGGAATCGGCGCGTTCGACCTGCGCCGCCACCACGATTCGGCCTTGTGGCGGGCCCACCCATCGTGCTCGAAGCAAATCCACTCGTTGACGTACTGGTGGAAGCCGACCTGGTACTCGACCCGCAGCGTCTTGGGCGCATCTTCGGGCGCGCCCTTCTTCGTGTGGACGCTGTAGAAGACCTCGCGGACCTCGTGTACCGCCGTCGTGACCTCACCCGACAGGATGCCTTCAGTGGACGCCGTGGCCGCGTGCTGCTGCCGTTCCGGTGGCGGGAACTCGTATCCGCAGTCTGGGCACACGGTGTACCCCGTGGCGATCAGACTCTGGCACTTGGGGCATTGCTTCGCTGGAGCCTCGCCACCACCGCGCTGCTGGACGGCCTGGATCCGAATGGCGTCGACTGGCCCGTGTCGCAGCACATTGCCCCCAAAGTCCAGGACCAGGCAGTTCTCCTTGCCATCGCAGAGTCGGAATCCTCGCCCGACCATCTGGTAGTATAGGCCTGGCGAGAGTGTCGGCCGCACCATGGCCACGCAGTCGATGTTCGGCGCATCGAACCCCGTGGTCAGCACGTTGACATTAACCAGGTACTTGATCCGGCCTGCCTTGAACTCCGCCAGGACGCGGTCGCGCTCCTCGCTTGCCGTCTCGCCGAACACCGTGGCCACCGGCTCGCTCGCCATCCTTCCCAGCACCGCGGCGACGTGCTCCGCGTGCCTGATCCCTGTGGTGAACACCAGTACCGACTTGCGGGCCGGGGTCTGGTCGACGATCTCCCGGCACGCCGCCTCCACGAGTTCGTTGGTGTCCATCAATTCCTCGGCCTCGCCGGCGATGAACTCCCCCGCGCGGACGTGCAATCCCGACGTATCCAGCGGTTGCGCAGCGCCCTTGGTCACCAACGGGCACAGGTAGCCCTGGATGATCAGTTCCTTAACGCCGATCTCGTAGCAGACCTCATTCAGAATATTGCCGGGCTCGCAGATCATCCCGCTCTTCATCCGGAACGGCGTCGCAGTCAACCCGATCACCCGCAGGTTGGGGTTCACCTTGCGGGCATCGTCCAGGAACGTCCGGTACATTCCATCCCCATCGGGCGGGATCATGTGCGCTTCGTCGATGATCACCAGGTCGAAGGCGTCGAGCTCGCAGGCACGCCGGTACACCGACTGGATCCCCGCGATGATAATCGGGTGCTCAGTGTCCCGGCTCTTGAGGCCCGCCGAGTAGATCCCGGTTTTCATCCACATCTCGGGCGCCACGACCTGGATCTTCTCCAGCGCCTGCTCGAGCAGCTCCTTGACGTGAGCCAGAATCAGAACGCGGCCGCCCCATCGCCCCACAGCATCCCGGCAAACCGTGGCCATGACCGGGGTCTTGCCGCCGCCCGTGGGGATCACGACGCACGGGTTATCGTCGCGTTCGCGCAGGTGGCGGTAGATCGCTGCGACGGCCTCCTGCTGGTAGGGCCTGAGCTCAAGCATCTCGGCTCTCGCCCGTCTTCGGCCGCCGCCCTTCGCGCAGGCACTGTTTGCACTCGCGCCCGACTCCGAGATGACCACTCTTGCGCTTGTTGAACTCGCCCAACTCCTTGATCTGGCCGCAGTACGAACAGACCATGCAGTCCGCGTTCGTGTCCTGGCCGATCCCGATGAAGAGCATCGGGCTCTCCTTCACAACCTCCCAGTCCAGGCGCCGGATACAGAACCAGCGGTCGTCAACGCCCAGCGCCTTCGTGAGTGCATCGCACACCAGGTCGACGACGTTCACGGCATCGCCGCGGTGATTCGGCTTCTGGACGAGGATGTCGATCCAGACCTTGTTGTGCGCGACGTGGTGGCCCTTGAGCCCGTCGCGGATCAGACATACGATTTCATCCCTCTTCGCTCGACTCTCGCGCCGCAGAGCAATATGCCCAGTCCGCCTGTGCGCGTAGATGTGGTTCTTGGAGGCCGCGTAGCTGAACGGGATTGCGACGCGGGTAAACCACAGCAGATTGGGGCCTTCCTGATCGAACCACGTGATCGCCCTCTTCGCCTCATGGTTCGTCTGAGCACCTGCCTCCCGCGACTCCGCCTTCCTTCTCTTGCCGCTGGCGAGGTTGCGTACTCGCTGCGGGTCCGAAGGCCGATGATCTCGGGCCCAGAGCTTCTTTCGCAGAAGGTCCCGCTTCTCAGAGCACTGCGGGCAGTAGTGCTGAACGGGGCCACTCCTCTCAGCTTCCCGCCCGCAGTCTTTGCAGATAATCAACTTCATCGGCGGGCCCAAGGCGGCGTGTTCGAGGTCTCCTGCTGGGGAGCGCCCGCCGCGGCATCCTTGCGCCCGTAGCCGCGGATCTCGTTGACCACGTCGCCCGTATCGTCGCGCTTCTTGCACTTGACCGTGATCTGCAGAGGCAGGTTGTGCAGTTCGAGCGAGTCCTTCGGCTGCAGCACGCCGACCGCCCGGCAGATCGCCGACAGTTCACCCTGGGCGATCTGGACGGCCTGGCGGTTGGGGTTGTCGAGGTTCAGCCGGGACCACAACAGCCGGTTCTTGAACGGACCGTCGATGACCTGAAAGGTCAGTTCCAGGTAGTGGCCGGCGCCGCTCCTGGTCGGCTTCATCTGCGAATCGGTGATGACCGTCATGTACTTGCCCGCGGGCAGCGGCTCGAAGTCGGTCGCGGGGTCGACGTTGTTGGCATCGAAGCCATTGAGGTTCGCCATGGCTACTTCGCTCCTTTGGTCTTGCCGCCCTGGGGCGCGCTGACGGGTTCGGGCTGGATGTGCTGGGCGTAGACGTTCCAGTCCAGCGGCATCTCATCGGGAAGGGCGAGGCGGTTCTTGGCCATGTGGGCGGGTCGCTCGACCGTGCGCAGGACGCGCTCACCAGTGCCGATGCCCTGGTTGCGCTTGCGATCGAAGCCCTCGTCGGTCTGCTTGGTGAAGACCTTGAACGTGGCGAACATGACCTCGTCGCACCACTCCTGCAGGACCTGGGAAGCCAGGCGGTGCAGGCGCGGCGTGTAGCGGTCGTAGGAGTCCGTCTCGGGGTTCTCGAAGCGCTCGATGCGGGCGTGGGCAATCAGGATCGTCGTCATGCCCTTGTCGGTGCGCAGAGCCGACAAGCCCTCGATGAACTCGCGCCATTGTGTCAGGGCGAACACGTAGCCCTTGGCGTAACCGATGTCCTCGATGCTCTCGACGTTGCGCTTGCGGCAGATCTCGGCCCAGATCAGCCGCTCCAGCCAGTCCAGCGAGTCGACCACGACGGTTCGATAGGAGTGCTGTTCGGTGTAGAGCTCCGACAGGGCCTGCATGGCCTGGTCGAACGTCGTGGCGACAGGGAACTTGGCGCAGTCGATCTCGCCAAGGCCGTCCTCGGTCTGGATGAACACCGGATCGGGGGCGCACGCGGCAAACGTCGACTTGCCGATGCCGTGGGTGCCGTAGAGCATCACCCGCCTAGGCGCCGGACTGCGTCCGCTGGTCACTTGCTGCAAGAGGTTCACGATCGATCTCCTTTCGGCCCGGGTTGGCGGGGAAGCGGGCGGACCCAGGGAGTCCCGACGCGCCCGGGCGATGACGCGTCACGCCATTCCGCCCACTTCCACCTGTGTCAGATCCAGTCGAGGGTGCGGATGTCCTCGTAGCCGGTGAGCCACTCGTCCTTGTCTCGGCAATCCATCAGGCGAGCGATCGCCTCTTCGTTCTCCTTCTGGGCCATGCCGAGGACTTCCTCGCTCACGCGCCAGACGCCCGTGCGCAGCGGCTCGCGCTTCTCGACAGCGATCAGGTAGACGGGAAGCATCTCGCCGGTGAGGGTGGCGGTCAGTGACCGGTAGAAGGCCAGCTGGTGCGCGTAGCTGTAGGCGCGGGCATCCGTTTGCAGCCAGTCGAGGTTGTCGCAGGTCTTCAGGTCGACGATCCCGCGCTCGGGATTCAGCCAGTCCAGGCGCGCCTGACAGGGCACGCCGCAGTACTCACCGCGGATCACGCCCTCGGCGATGCCGTCTGCCAGCAGTCCAGCGGCATGCTGATGAGACTGCACCGACGCATTGAGGCTCTCGATCAGGGCCGCCTGCTCGTCGTCGAGCACGGGCTTCCCCTGTTCCTCCGCCCAATCCTGGAAGGCCTTGGTCCGGCTGCCGAACGGCTGACCGGTCTTGGGGTTGATCGGGCCACCGAAGGCGTAGCCCTGCTCGTAGGCTTCACGGCCCTCGAGGATCAGGACGTGAGCGGCTCGACCGAGGATGTACGCCGGGCGGTCCTGGTCTTTCACCAGTCCGAGTTCCTTCTTGTGGAAGAGCAGCGGGTTGCGCCGGAACTCGGTCAGCCGGTGGCTGGACAGGTACTTGCCGGCCTGGGCGTGGTACACATCGGCCGGCTCACAGATCAGGTCCTGGACGCACCACGCGCGTCGCTTGAATACGCCCGGCAGGTTCATGCGCTGAGATCCTCCGCTTCCGTTTTGGGCATGGGCTCGGCGCGACTGACCTTGAAGGCCGCCTCGCCGAATTCCCTGATGGCAAAGCCCGTGAAGATGCGACTGATGTCCTGGCCGACGATCGTGTCGGCGTCGATCACGCATGCGTGCTTGTCGGTGTCGAAGCAGTACTTCGCATCGAGCCGGACGCGCGAGGCGCCGTGCAGGCCTTCGACCGCGAGCACGGCCAGAAGCAGCGTGCTTTCGATCTCGTCCGCGGGTGCCGAGGCCTCGAACTCGTAGCGGTGGACTTCGCGGTTCATCGTCTCTCCTCGATTCGCGGGTCGTCGGCTGTCTGGTGGTTACTTACCCGGTCCCTCGCTGGGGTGTCGGGGCTCGCCGAGGTATTCCCGCAGCCCTCTGTCCTCGAAGATCTTCCGGAGGTTGGCCAGGCCCTTCTCGTAGAGCGAGCTGCGCGGCACACCCAGATCGCGAGCGATCTCGGCCACGGTTCGCGTCTGCAGGCGACGGGCGAGATCGCGCAACTCGGCGGGCAGATCGTCGAGGGCCAGCGACATGTCGAGCTTCAGATCGCCGCGTTCGGTTTCCGGGCGGTCGTGGCGCTCCACTTCCTGGTCGTAGGTGTCCTGACTGAGGATCTCGTCGAGGCCGCGCGGCTGGCCGTCCTGGTCCTCGACCTGCGCGTCGAGGGGACACACCTGCCGGCGGTAGTCGCGCTTCTCTTGCCGTCGATGGCGGATCAGGTTGGAGATCTTGCGGTCGACGATGCGTGACACAAAGGTGCTGAGTGCCGCCCGGTCGGGGTCGTACTTGCCCAAGCGGCGCAGCAGGTCCAGCATCATGTCCTGCTGCAGGTCGTCGTAGTCGTCGCGGGTAAATCCGTACTTGCCGATCAACTGCCAGGCTTTATGGCGAATGACATCTCGTGCGTATCCCTCGAGGACACGCTGCTTCGCGTTCTCCATCGGAACCTCGCTTGAGGCCGCGGAGAGGCGCGAGGATGTCGCACGGAGCAGCGCGTAGACCGGCGTGGCAGAGGCACACGTGGATCGCCGTTACGGCGACACCCACATGCACCTCCACCTTGTGGCCGGTTGTATGTCTGGTGACGATCAGTCAGAGAGGGGGTCGGGGCAGCCGGCCCCGCGGCTTAGGCTGCCGCCTCCTCCACCTGCATGAGGAAGGGCAGCCCGTGCCGCACTTCCAGGCGCCGGACGGTCGCGTTGCCGAGGGAGGCGAACGTGGCCATGAGCTCCTGGATGTTGGGCTTCAGTTCGAAGTCGGTCAGCCCGGCTTCGGGACGACATCCGTTGCTGGCGCCGAATTTCACGTCCCGAATGACTTTGGGCTTGGGCTTAAGCACAGGCATGCCATCGCGGATCACGAGCCCTTCGATGGTGCCGAAGTTGAGTTTCTGCATCATCTCGACGAGCTCGGTTTGGGCCGGCAAGAGCGTGGACTTCCTGGGAGACGTCATGCTGGTTCCTTCCTGCTGTTGGCGACCTGGGGACAACCTGTGTGTAACGTGTGTACTAAACACTAAACACTGCGCGCGAAAAAAATTTCGGTACTCGCAGCTAGAACAACCTCGGCTCCGGCGACCGTTCCAGGATCAGGCCGAGTTCGGCCAGCCGGATCTGCATCGCCTGCGCTGAAACCTCAAAATCCTGGGCCATCTGTCGGGCCACCTCGACTGTGGGCCGTTCGTCATCTCCCAGTCCCCAGCGGGCTTTCAGGTCAGCGATCTCGGCGCCGGCGACGTACGGCTCCCGCGAGCCATGCCTGGCCTCCCACTGGGCGAACACCATGGCCTTCGGCATCAGCAGATTCCCGGCGAAGCAGTCCGCCTGCCATTCCAACGGACTCTTGTCGCCCGACCGGCAGATCACCGGGCGATCATCGCCTGCGAACATGGCTGCTTGCCCTTCGGCGGACAGGTACCGCTGGCGATGCAGTTCCCAGTGGCCGACCTCATGCGCAACGGTGAACCGGTACCGCCCCAACTTGGACGGGAACACGGAGGGATCGAGAGACTGGTCGATCTTCACCTCGCGCGACCTGAACCAGGTCGCACCCAATACGTCGGGAACATTCAGCAACTCCGGCAGATCGTCGATGTCGAACGCGAGGCCTAGGTGAGCCTCGAGAATCTCTTCAACTGGTACCGGCGGCTGGATGCTTACATGATACCTCCTGGCGTAGTCGGCCAACAAGGCCTGCGCGCCGTCTTCGATCGTTTTCCGGGGGACAAAGCCGTGGATAGATCCGTGGACAAGGTCGCTCTTACGCGCCATGCGATCCTCCCGCCAGCGATGTGTTCAGGATTTCTTGTTCAGGTACCGCTTGATTCGCTCAAGATCATCAACGGTGAGGCCGCGGTCGCGCGCCGTCCGCAGTAGGTCCGCCATCGCCCTGGGCTCGGACTTGATGATCTTGTCGAGTTCGGGATCGGTCTTGTCAGCTAGAGCGAGCAATTCGTCGGCATCGACGCCGAGCAGCTCTGCCATCTTGATGATGTGCTCCGCCTTCGGGGGGTCGAATACTCCAAGTTCGATCTTGCTCAGGAACGTAGCGCTTATTCCGACCCTCAGGGCGAATTGCCGCAGCGAGAAGGAGGGGTCGTCCGCCTTCTTAGCCTCGCGGAGGTCCCGAATCCGCTGACCGAACTCCGTGTTTCTTGCCATCTTTCACCTCCCCACGGGGGCCGGGCAGCCCGGGCGCCCTGCTCGGTTTGTCGGACTCCGTCGCCGATGAGTGTTTAGTATATACTACACATTACACAACCGCAAGGGTCGCCGGTGTCCCACATGTCCCAAGCCCGTGTCCCAACTGTCCAACGCGTTGTTAAATATTATCTTATGGCATCTCGGCCATGGCCTGACCTGCGCCAGAATCCGCCTTCAGCTGCCGCCACATCACCCGCTGCTTCCGCCAATCCGGCACCGAGGCGATGGGCCTCACTGCCTTCTCCTGGATCGCATCGCGCCGCCCGGCCGACCGCGGGAGGTACAGGATCTCCTCCTGGATGTCCGGCGCGAGTAGCAACAGGCTCATGATCTGGGTCATCCGCGCCCGGGTCACCAGCGCGAGGCGGGCTAGTTCCGCGTAGTCGGTGACCTCCCCCATCCGGCAGAGGTCATCCATGTGCAGCGCTACCGCGAGCAGACGAGATACTCGCGGCACGCTGCCGAGCGTAGGCTGAGGCTCCTCCACACCCTCACGAATCTCCTTCCGCCCCCGCCTCGTGCTGCGGAAGTGGACGGCCTTGGTGATCTTCAGCGGCAGGGTCATGCGTTCGCCTCCGCAACTTCCCGCGACAGGGTCTCGATGCCGGCTGGGTGGAACGTCACCGCGACGGTACCCTTGTCGCCGTCGTAGTCCACCCGCTGGACCAGAAGGTTCAACACCCGCGCTTGCTCGCGAAGCGTGAGCGTCTCCCAAACGGGGTCAAACGCCGCCAACGCCCGGGCGGCCTCGTTCTCGTCGATCATGCCGCGCTCCAACCGAGTCAGTTCTTCCCGCACTTGGGTGAGACGGTCCTCGGTCCCTCGGACGCGATCCACCAGGTCGGCCATCCGGTCCGTGTTGGCGCCCACGGTTCCGATCGAACCCGCCAGCTCGCGCATCTGGGCGTTGTGGCGACGCAACTCACGTTCCAGAGACGCCTTCTCGCTCGCGAGCTCTTCGACGCGGGCTTTCGCCTCGGCACGTGCCGAGCCCAGGGTCTCGACCAGCAGGGCCGGGTCCAGCCCGACACCGCGCACCTGATCGACCACGAACCGCTCAATTTCACCTGCGGGAATCGATTTCGATGGGCAGTTGTGCCAGCCGCGCTTCTGCGCGTTCGCGCACACGTAGTATCGATAGCGCTTGTCCTGCTTGGTCGCGTGCGTTGGCACCATGGCGCAGTTGCACGGCACGCAGTTGATCAGGCCCTTGAGGATCGCGCCGAACTGGTTGCGGACGTGGGCTCCGCCCGCGGCGCCATTGCGCTTGAGCATCTGTCTGACTCGGCGGAACGTCTCCTCGTCCACGATCGCTGGATGCTCGCCATCGTGGATCTCGTCCTTGTAGGTCAGATGACCGGTGTACAGGACGTTAGTCAGCAGGCTGTACAGGCTGTGCTTGTTGAACGGCGAGCCACCAGATTCGCGCTCCTTCTTGTTGATCCATCGCTTGTTGGTCCACCCCCGCGCGTCCAACTCTTTGATGGTGGCGATCAGGGACTGGCGATCCAGGTAGATCTCGTAGATCGCCCGCACGCGCGCCGCCTCGTCCTCGTTCACGACCAGGCGCCCGCCGCGGGAATCGACGTCGTAGCCGAGGATCGGCCGCCCACCGGACCATTTCCCCTTGCGACGGGCCGCCGCGATCTTGTCGCGCGTCCGCTCGGAGATGATTTCCCGCTCGAATTGCGCGAACGACAACAGGATGTTCAGCGTGAGCCGGCCCATCGAGCTGGTCGTGTTGAACTGCTGGGTCACCGAGACGAACGAGACGCCACGCTGCTCGAGGGCCTCCATGATCCGGGTGAAGTCCAGAAGGCTGCGCGACATCCGGTCGACCTTGTACACCACGACGCAGTCGATCTGCCCAGACTCGACGCCGGCCATCAGACGCTTGAGCGCCGGGCGCTCCATGTTGCCGCCCGTGTAGCCGCCGTCATCAAAGCGGTCGGGCAGGCAGATCCACCCCTCGCTCTTCTGGCTGGCGACGAACGCCTCGCCAGCCTCGCGCTGGGCGTCGAGGCTGTTGAACTCCTGCTCGAGCCCTTCCTCGGTGCTCTTGCGGGTGTAGATGGCGCACCGGATCCTCGGCGCCTCGGTTCTCCTACCGGCCATCAGCGCACCCCTTGTCGCGCAAGTTGAAGAAGTGGAACCCATTCCAATGGGTGCCCGTGACCTTCTTGGCTACGGCGCTCAAGGTCCGGTAGATGTCGCCCTCGTACTCAAACCCCTTTGGTAGGACCCGCACCGCAATCGTCTGATTCTTGTACCGGCGCGTGATGACTGCGCCCGGCATGGGCAGGCGGTCGTCCTGGGGCAACTCGATCGGAGCGTTGGTTGTCTGGCCGCCCGGGACCAAGGGGCGCGGCCGGGGCGCGGTCAGCCGAATGTCAGACTCGGTGGCCAGTTCCCGGGCCCGCTGTTTGGCCCGCTCGGAGAGGCCACCCTCCTGGTTCGCCTGGAGCCGCCAGATGATGCGGCGGATCAGGAACTCCTTGTGCCGGGACGCCGTGTCCTCGCCGAAGACCTGGGCGTACTTTCGCCGCAGTTCAGGCACGGTCATGCGCCCCAGTGCAGCAATTTCTTTGCCGATGTTCAGCGCCATGCTGCATCTCCTCTCATGTTCTCGGCTCTGTAAACCTGGACACATGAGGGTCGCCGGGCGCGGACACATCAAGGGCTTTCTGGCCGGTGGAAATGGGCGCGGAATCGCGTGCTCTGGGCGCATCCCTGCGTGCAGCACAGGCGCGATGAACGCCGCGGCCGAGGATAGCTGCGACCTCGCGGCGGCGTTGCGTTGGCGTCAAATCATCGGGGATTGAATGAGACAAGAGTTGCCTCCGGGTAGCGGTAACACCATTGGTGTTTACTTACCCGGGGGCAATGCGATGTGTCGGGACTCGCGCCGCCGCAGAGACTCAGAAACCAAGGGATCTCTGTCCGCCAGGTTCGTTGCGACCGATGCTGTCCCAGATACGACTCCCAAGCGGGTGCTTGGTGGCATAAATCAAGTGGTACATCAAGGCACGCTTTCCATTTCGGATAGCGTACGCGTTTGCCGTTTCGTTCTGATATCCTAGTCGTTCCAATTTCGACCTCATGAAGTCGATGAGCTTTATCACATCTCTGGTCTGCCCTACTACGTCACGCCAGGACTTGTCCCCGACGACGCGGTCGATGACCGCGTGGTAGCTTGCCTTCCCCAGATTTCTCTTAATAGATCCCGTATGGAAGTTCACAATGAAGTCCATGCGCTTGCGCTCGCCGAGCTTTTCCAAAGTTGCCCAATCTAGTGCACTGGGCGCGAATGGATCGACTAGCGCAATATTGAGACCGTACTCGGGCACGAGATCCATGACCTGATCGATGACCACATTGCAATTCCCGTGAATGACTTCAACACGATCGCCAGCGCGAGAGGTCCTGGCGCGCAGCGCGTCGATATTCTTCTCGTCTATGTCGCAGAAGATCAGTTTGGTGAACGGTGCGTACTTATGATCGAGAGCCAGGAGCGGACTGCCACTGACGATTTCTTCGGTCTCGCGAACAAGGGCCATTCCAGGACCGCTGAAGAGGTCGATGTACGCAGCTCCACCCTGGCCTCTTGGCGGCAGGTATTTGCTTCGCACGGCCTGTGTTGCTTCGACATAACGCGCAACGTATGTGTGCTTGTCCTTCGCCCATGCCCCAACACATTGTACGGGAAGTCCATCGCTCGCTGTGCGGTAAGGGCAATTGCCGTTTCCTGTTCTCTGTTTCCGGTAGTCACAGCCTCGACAGGTCATTCCACATCTCCGTTCCATGTTCAGAATGATACAGGCATGTCATCCCATGTGCGGCCATCGAGATCTCTCCCAGTTTGTTTCTTCCTGGTGCCGCCCCATTGTTTGAAGAAAAACGGCACAGCCGACGCGTTGCACTGGTCGCGTATATCCTTGACCCATTCTGGCCTCATAGGTCTTGCGCCTGGACCTGACTCACCGCCGACTATCACCCAATCAATTCCGTCGAGATTAATTTTCTGCAGTGGGCCCAGCAGCGGCTCGAGCGACAAGAAGCGCACGGCCGCCGGGACGCGAGCGAGATCGTCAATTCGGCTGATGTACTTCGAATTCTCAACGCTCACGCCCATCCAGATGTTGGATGACCACTCGAGATCGGGAGCCATCTCAATCAATCTCTCAGAGCGCTTGGTCAGGACCTGGTAGGTGTGCCAATCGGCTCTTCGCATTACCTCAAAGACCCGCTGAATGTACGCAGTCGGAACTTTTTCATGAAAAAGATCACTCATAGAATTTACGAAAACCATTCGAGGCTTCTTCCAGCGAATAGGTATGCCCAGAGTCTTGGGATGGACTCGGACCTTGAAGCCCTCTCGGTAGTTGGGTTGGCCCATTCCCTGCAATCGCTTGGACATTCGCTCGGCATAACAGTTCTTGCACCCATCGCTCAGCTTGGTGCATCCAGTTACTGGGTTCCAGGTCGCCTCGGTCCATTCAATTGTAGATCCGACCGCCATCTATTTGTCCTTTTCAGAGAACCCGTTGCGCTTGATTACAGACACCGTCAGGGTACGGTATTGACCGTGAATTTGACCAGAAGCATGTTCCTCGGTGGGCGCGATGAAAGCCCGTGCACACTCCGTCATTGTGACTGTTCCGATCGGTCTGCGATCCATTCTCCGCCTGCTAAACACGGGACCCCTGTTCAACAGAGATTCCGAGAGTTTCATCGGCACCGTACGGGCTCCGGGCGTGACCCCTAACGGTTCCCACCGAGCCCCAAACTCTCCCTCCGAAACCAGAGAATCCGGCCCCAGCCGCCAGAACGGCCTAAACCGTTGCCGGAACTGCGTATAAACGCAAAACCCGGAAGCTCTCGCCTCCGGGCCACACCGCTAACCAGATGGTTAGCCGAATTCCGCTGAAAAAGGATTGGCTCCCCGGGTAGGGCTCGAACCTACAACCCTGCGGTTAACAGCCGCATGCTC
>JADHED010000343.1_pt1 | contig 60268 bp, 47 predicted proteins | sample 8952041 | NCBI WGS metagenome assembly JADHED01 (sample SAMN16124423, study PRJNA663239) | bioreactor sludge metagenome | isolation source: sludge (control) | place: India:Bengaluru | collected 2018-09-08 | reverse complement strand
GGCCTAGCTGAAATTGAAAATCCAAGCATAACCAGGCTAAAAGATCAGGCTTTTTGGGCAAACATTCAAAATCAAAGAGTCGAGTTTTTAAAATTGCTTCTGAAATTCTCAAAAGGAAAAAGGAACAAAAAATATGCAGAAATTATAAACACAGCGCTCACACAACTTGATCATAATTTGCCTGTAGAAATCAGCAATATGTTTGAGAATTATGTTTCCAACAATATTATCTTTTCAGAATTGAGAAAAAAACTATCACTAGGCAATCAACTTGTCATATAGTTCAATAACGGCCTTCACGCTTGAATATTTCATGATTTCATCATTAGGAATTTGTATCCCATATTCATTCTCAATAGCAACAATTACTGACACATGACTTAGGCTATCCCATTTGGGGTGTACAATAATAGCAGAGTTCTCATCTAATGTTTCTTTTTTGCACTCTAGTGCTTCCGACAGCAAATCATATGGGGCTTTAAACTTAGCTTTGTCCATTCAAAATGGTTTTTAATGAATTAATATCAACTTTTGCATTAGTATTTCTAGGCAATTCTTTTATTGGATGAAAATAAGATGGTATTTTATACGGCTCTAGTAACGTCTCTAAATTATCTCGTAAACCCTTCTCTTCAAAACCTTCATCTTCAATAAATGTATGGATTGCATTATCACTCAGTAATGAAACACAACGTTTTTTCAAGAGTCTTTGAATATGACTATCAATTTCGCCTAAATCAATTCGATGTCCCCTTAGTTTAATCTGATTATCTTTTCTGTTTCGAAAATATAATTTACCTTTTATTTCATTTACAATATCTCCTGTAACAAAAGCTCTAACAGGTTTTCCTCCAATAGTAATTTGAGTAAAGGATGTATTTGCAGAATTGAGATATCCGTGACCAATATACTCTCCATAGATTATTAATTCTTTGGCGGCATCTTCCTCTAAAGGAGAAAAACTCAAATTCCAGCCGGGTATAGCACTACCTATACTCGTGTTTTCTTGAATAAAGTCTAAATAATTTCCTTTATTTATCTCAACATAGGTACAGAACAACGTGCCTTCTGTTGGACCATAAGTATTGAATATAGTCATATTAGGGTTTTTAGAAAATAAAAACTCTAGTTGATATTGATATAAAGATTCCCCGCAAAAGCTCATTATCCTAATTGATGATAGGCTCACAGGTTTCGATTTATCAGCCCTCATCATAAAATCAATAACTGACGGTACAGAGTGCCACACTGTTATTTTTTGAGACTCAATTGAAACTGAAGGTCTTAGCTTGTCACCTTGATTGGCAATCGAAATTAGAGTTGCACCAGAGCAAAGGGATGTAAAAATATCAACAATACTTAGATCAAAACTAAGGAAAGAATATTGTGCCCACTTATCATTCTGAGTTAAACGGTACGCGCTTATGGACCACTCTAGAAATTTACTTAACGCTTTACGTTGAATGATAACCCCTTTGGGATCTCCTGTTGAACCCGAAGTAAAAATAACATAAGCGATAGATTCACTTGAAATGGATTCGGGATTGTATCGAAATATTTCCTCAGGAACCGAATCAGATAAAATATCAAAAAGGCTTATCTGACTAACATCATTTAATCCTTCTATCAGTTCAGATGTTTCATTTATTATTAAATCACAGCCAAAAGTCGACGCGATAAATTGTTTTCTTGAAATAGGTGAATCAGGATAAAGAGGACAATAGCTTCCGCCAATCATTTGAACGGCAACAATGGTTGCATAGGCATAGGAACCCTGTCCGATATTTAATACAACTTTCTTATATTCTTTAGATTTAAGAAAAGATGCAATTTTTAAAGCCACCTTTAAAAACTCAGAATAAGTTATAGATTTCGCATTCTCAACAATGCAAATATGATCAGGATTTTCCTGTGCTTGTTGTAAAATGAGCTTAATAAAGTCAAACATTCACGATGATTTTGAGTGCACATGAAAATAATAAAATTAAGTTCGTTTTACAAATTGAATTAGTTGCTAATGCCCTCTAATATTATTGCTAGAGTTCCCTATTTGTAATCCTATATAATCTGCCCAATCTTGCACCATCTTTCTCTTTCTTCTTGGAACTGCGCTCTATCACATACTGCGTCAACATTATTACGGTGGGCATCAGCTTATTGACGATCTATTACTTCATGTCTATAACTAAGTTTCTCTTTTAGATTGGTCATCGCGAACGTCCTAAAACCGTGACCAGTCGCTTTACCTTTGTATCCCATTCGGTACAGACTGGAAATAATAGCATTTTCATTTATGGGCTTATTGGGGTAATCGGGTTACGTAATATGTATTCTGAATGATCGTGTAGCTTAAAGAGTTTCTTTAGGATAGTAATTGTTTGATCTACTATAGGCACAATGTAAAGGTTCAGCATAATGTTTACCGATTAAGGTCTTAACTTCAGATAGTGTTTCCATTATTATAATGAAATCATTATACTAAATAAAATGAATACACAATGAACCATTCTTCAAATAACAGGTTTGTAACAGCATTGTAGCGAATTCTAAATTAATATTAGGCAAAAAACACATTGTATAGTAGAATAACACCCATTACATTTACATTACTTATTTACAATTTATGCGTATCGTATTACTATTTTCTTTATCACTTTTCTTTAGTTTGGATATTTCAGCCCAGAATTATACCACACAACATAAAATTGAAACTATCGTCGCACAGCGCAGTATTTACCTGAATGGGGGTGCTAGGGCTTCAATGGGCGGAAAGTCTCGAGTTACCATTCCGGTTCATTTGCCTAAAAATACAGTACGATGGTATTATAGCTTCTCGACAAGTCCAGGCGAAAGCGGAACTGACAACTTGAATTTGCTGCTGCAACTTTCATCAATGGTGGTTGCTCCAGCAGGTATAACAAGAACAGCCTTATCAAATGTGCAGATACCTGCAGGCTCTGCAAGTATTGATGTCTATTTAATGAATCAGGCTAATGCTGATGCTTTTCTACAAAAAATAGACAATAATGGTGGTACCTTTTATTACAACAGAGATGGTTCTGTGTTTAATACCCGCCAGGCTATAGTTCCTGTAAATGCAAATCTCAACTATCCATTGTATCTAGGCGTGAAAAATCCAAGCACAATAAATGGTATTAATGTCACTATTGAAGTCGTGGCCGAAACATCCGAAGAAGTCTACCAGGATGAATGGATAAGTGAAAGCACGGATAAAGTCTTTGAAGACTGTATAAATAGCTTCAGTATAAACGATGCTGCTCATGAACAGATATGTAATTGTTTTAAAGACAAAGTAATAGCGGCTTATACGCCTTCATCTTTCAGTAAGCTGTCAAATAGCGACTTAAATAAATTATATAGTGATAACATAAAAAGCTGTGCAGAACAAAGTGGACACGCTTCTGTTCTTCAAAAAGATAAACGTATAAGGGAATTAGGTGAACTTATAAAAGGACAGAGTATTACTAAGGATTATACAAATCAGGAAAAATCACTCTTAGAACTACTCACCTTGGGAGTAGATAATTATCTTGTGTACAATTCTCTCGCTTATTGTCAACTATGTTTAAAAAAATATGACGAGGCCAAAAAGAACCTTACAATTGGCCTCGGGAAGAACCCCACTGACCTTTTCTTACTTGGCAATCTCGGAGATTATTATTTATTGACCAACCAATACGACCAGGCAATTCAGATATTCATTCAGTATAAAAATGAAAAGTTAGAAGACAAAAGGCGTTTTAAAGAAGCTGTCGCAAGTGATCTAAAAGAGTTTGAACGACTTGGTTTAAGCAATGATGATTTTATTAAGGTAAGAAAAGAACTGCGAATCAATTAGTTGTGTAACTATTACAACCTTAACGCAGATATTAGTTAAAGTTGGTTGTATAAAGTCTTTTTAGTAAGTTTAGTAAAGAAACAACATGAAACTCCAAGGAACTATCATCACTGCTATGTTGTCGATATTGCTTCTGGCATGCAACAATGTAAACGACACAAAAAAAACAGTTGACAATATAACGCCTGTACCAAACGTTAACACCCACCTAAATGTTTTTGAAAACATAGAACATGTTCGAAGTAGTTTATCTAGTGTTGGTATTGGTACGCTGTGTGAGTGGAAAGAAGATGGTATGGGTGGGTATATGAGTATAACTAGCTATTATCAAATCGAAGGTGACAATAGCAGTATGCCGAATAACCTAGCATACTATCTAGAAAGTACTAAAAGCGACAAAATCGAATCCATAAAATTGGTATTTAACCTCAATAATTCTGAAGCAAAAATATTGGCAATTGAAAAATATAAAGACGTTGCTTTGCAAACGTTCAAAAAATTAGACATTCCTTTTTCAGAGGAGTTGCAAAATGCGATATTTAACCTAAAGGAATATTCTGCTCAAATTGATAATGTTCAAATTATCCATAACCTACAGCAGTCTAATATCAAAACTTGGGTTTTAACTATTAAGCCTGTGTAATCGCTAAAGATACTTAAACTATGAAACAAAAAATTCAGTGTTTATACCGGTTTTTTTGTGATTGTTTAATATTAAATTTGGTTTAAAAGTGAATTGCATGAAAACTAATAAAGGATTTGGTTTCGTGAACCTTGCCAAAAAATCCTTAGCTGTAATAAGCGCTGCTATCGCCTCGCTCGGAAATAAGGATGTTATTGCTCAAACCATACCAGTCATTGACGAAGGCAAAACTACTCGCTATGAAGAATATCAAAAGAAGATACTAAAGCCTAAACTGGTTTTGAAGGTTAATTTCAACAACCCCGGGAATAGCTTGCTAGCGATGCACCGTTCACATTCATCACACCGTTCCCATTCATCGCACTCGTCACATCGTTCTCATTATTCATCTTCTAGCTATTCACCATCATATTCAACCCCGACATACACACCTTCTTCACCGTCGCATTCAACTCCAACACCTTCACATACTACACCTTCGAAGTCGCAATCTAATTCACTATATAGCACAAGCCCATCGTCAAATACAGAATCTTTACTAGAATACTTTGAGCTAGGAAGCAGGACGCTTTATAAGGGCTGTCAAGGAACGGACGTTCAAGAATTACAGCAACTTTTGATTGAAATTAAATTAAGCACACCAACAACCGGATATTTTGGTACACAAACAGAAGAAGCTGTGAAGAAGTTTCAAACGGCAAATGAATTTAAGCCAGATGGGATTGTCAATGCCAAAATTATTGCAGCTATTAAAAAGAAGAAAAGTGAATTATAAAATAGTTGATAGCACTATTGAACTTCTTATTGATGAAAGCATTTACAGTATAGATGTCTTACATAAGTGTTTTTATTGGTATAGTTCTGGCTATGACATAACGATATTGCGTTCCGACATAGCAGATGGATGTCTGCAAGTCCAAATTAGCCCCAAAAATAAGTCTAATGAATTTGAAGCAGATTGTCTTATTTCTAGGATAAAACAAGACCTCATTGACTATAAACTTAGGGATATTGTTACAAAAGAAACTCAATCTATAAGAGAATTAATTATTGCGAAGGCATTTGCTTACTACAACCTAGATACTAATCCGGCGACAGATGTTTCCGACCCAGTTGGCTTTAATCCTAATCATGTAAATGGATAACCTCCCTGTAAAGAATACCAGAAAGTTTAAAACTGAAGGGCATTATAATAATTCTTCATCGTACCATTTACTGCCTTTTCGGTTTCATCGAATAACTAGTTTAAAGGAGGTGTTAGTAAATGAAATTGGTGATTTCTTGTTAGTTCCAATAGGGACGGCCAAAGCTATCATTACAAAAAGCTTTACTCGTAATGAGAACGAAGAACTATATGGAGATTTAATCGCTAACTTTTTTATATCAGAAACTCCAATCCCTGAGTTGTTGGACGTTTTAGCGGTTCGATATAGAACAAGAAAATCCTTTCTAGATTATTTCACATCACTTCACATATTTGTCATAACACTTAGATGCGAACACACCTGCCATTATTGCCAAGTATCTAGAGTCAATAAAGATATAGAAGCATTTAATATGCAAAAGCACCATATTGATGCTGGGATTGATTTAATGATGAAATCGCCAAACCCGGATATTACTATGGAATTTCAAGGTGGTGAAGCATTACTTGCTTTTGATAAAATTATCTATGCCGTAGAAAGAACTAAAGTTGAAGCACCAAAGCATAATAAAAAAATTTCTTATGTAATCTGTACGAATCTCGCTCCATTAACAGACGATATACTACATTATTGTAAAAACAATAATATCCTAATTTCGACTTCGTTGGATGGGCCGGACTATATTCATAATCAGAACCGTCATAGACCTCAAAAAAATAGCTATAAACTAGCCATTGATGGGATAAGAAAATGTCGAGAAACTCTAGGAGAAGATAACGTGTCTGCACTTTTGACAACAACAGCCCTTTCTCTGAAGTATCCATTTGAAATAGTTGACGAATATTACTCACAAGGATTTAGAAATATTTTCCTACGTCCAATCAGCCCCTATGGTTTTGCTACTCATAATGACAAGAAGAATAAATACGAAACATTAACATTTCTAGATTTCTATAAAACAGCACTTGGACGAATTATCGAATATAATTTACAAGGACAATTTTATCGTGAGGATTACGCTAGCATCATTCTTAAAAAGGTATTAACACCTTTCCCTGTAGGGTATGTTGACCTTCAGTCTCCGGCAGGGATGATAAATAATGTAATAGTATTCAATTATGATGGGAAAGTGTATGCCACAGATGAATCTAGAATGTTAGCGGAAATGAACGACTATACATTCTTACTTGGTACAGTAGAAGACAGCTATGAAGATATTTTCTATGGCGCTAAGGCTTTAGAGCTATCAGAGTATTGGTTAAATGAAACATTGCCGGGATGCTCGGAGTGTGCATTTCAAGGATATTGTGGGTCAGACCCTGTATTTAATTATGCAACACAAGGAAGCCTTGTGGGTTTCAGACCAACGAGCGCTTTCTGCCAAAAGAACATGGAAATTATCCGCTACCTATTTGAGTTAATGGATAGCGACAAACGTATAGAAAAAATATTTAAAAGTTGGATAGTAGGTAGAACATAATGATATTAAAAACCAAAGGCATATCATCAAATATAATTTCTCCAATCGTTGGTCGTGTCACGCGAATGCCATCGAATAATGACGGTGTTAGTATTCTTCTTGTAGATGATGATGCAGGTGTAAATTATTTCGATAGATATTCAGGTGTCCTATCATCTTTAGGTTATAGGGAAATAGGAAATATTCCACAAGTACATTCTATACCAGATTTAAATCATCTTAGTGAAGGGGATATTGTTGTTATAAATGCTGATGGCGTAATAAATACGTTATACCGTGTCAATTCAAATCACAATTCAATATTGGTAACGGAGAGGTGTAATAGCAATTGTCTTATGTGCTCGCAGCCACCCAAAGACAAAAATGATATTGAGTATTTGTCTGCTATTCATGAACAATTAATACCCTTAATTCCAAAAGATTGTATTGAATTAGGGATTACTGGTGGTGAGCCGACATTATTAGGAAGTCGCTTTTTCAAGCTACTTGAACTTATCAAGGTGCATTTGCCCGAAACAGAGATACATTGTTTGACCAATGGGAGAACTTTTGCATGGAATAATATGGTTAGGGAGCTTGAGAAGCTAAATTATCAAAAACTAATGCTAGGCATTCCTATTTATTCCGATTATCACGCAATACATGATTATGTTGTTCAGGCAAAAGATGCTTTCAATCAAACCATTAGGGGCCTTTATAATCTAGCAGAAATAGGTCAACGCATCGAGCTGCGGATTGTATTGCACAAGCAAACTGTTCCACGGTTGACCAAGCTAGCAAAGTACATTTACAAGAACTTGCCATTTGTTGAGCATGTAGCTTTTATGGGGTTGGAATATATCGGCTATACACCGCATAATATTAATAAACTTTGGATAGACCCTTTTGATTATAATAACGACTTAGAAGAAGCTGTAGAATATCTATCATCATTCGGCATGAATGTGTCAATCTATAACTCGCAACTCTGTGTTATGCCTGAAAACTTATGGCAATATGCGCGAAAGTCAATTTCCGATTGGAAAAATGAATATTTACCGGAATGCCAGCAATGTACAATGTTAAATGAATGCGGCGGCTTATTTACTTGGAATTTAAAAAAGTATAGTACACATATAAAAGCATTAACATAATCGCCATAATTATAAAAGTGAAAATCTTAGCTTACTCGATATTGTAGTCCTCATACTACCATTCTATGTATTAGTGGGAATGGATGACCTACAACTCTATATTCAGCTATGTTAGCTAAAACAATCGGACATCAAGGCAGTAAAATATGAATCACTTCTTCTCAATCTCACTCAGCAAATTAAGTATGAGTTCATTTTGTGTAGTCAATCTTTTCAAAAGTTGCGTATTCTCAACAAGAATCGTTGACTCTAATACATTCAATCTTTCTATTAGTATGTGATGCTCGCGCTCGATCTTCGCCCGTTCTTCAAGTAACTTAATATATCGTTGCTCTAAATCAGGATTATCATGTTTTACCACTAAACTGCTAGTGTCATGAATATGTGTATCAAGTAGCATATTGCCATATCCTAACGTCTGCTGATTATAGCTTTTATATACTTCTAGATCAATGGAAAAGCCTTTACTAACCGCATCCAAAAACTTATCGCTCATTGCCTTTTCACCTTTCTCTATCCGGCTTACCGTAGTTTGTGATCGTTGTATACGTTTGGCGAATTCCTCCTGGTTAAGCCCCGTACTCCCCCTGAACTTCTTTAAATCGAACGTTTTCATAAAATTATCAGGAATGCACTATGCTTTTTTCATGATTTTCAATGCTTTATTATGCCTTTTCATTACTTTTGCGAAAAACATACTCCTTTCAAATGTACAATATTTTAGAAAATATGACAATACTTCAGATAGAATAGGCAATAATTAGGCATAAATAAGAACAACAAACTATACATGGGACAAACAACAAACTACCGATTCAAACTCAGAGAATGGCTCAACAAACACAATGCAGAAAGCAAGCGACTGGTTATCAATAATTTAATAAAAACAAGCGGCCAGAGCCGATATACCATCAGGCGAATCATGTATATGAAAAGAGATGATGCCAGCTATGTTCGCAAAGAAACGATTGAAGCTATATGTAAGATCCTTGATAAAGACACCTCAGATTTTGAATACCCTACAATCAAAAAGTAATGAATTCCGAAAAAGCACAAGTGCTGGAATTATACCAATCCCTTTCTGCACTACAACCCAAATACCACGAATTATACAGAGCATTAGAAAAACAATACGAATCTTGCCAATGCTACGCTTGCAAACTGCGATTAATTGCTTTTGGAATGGAAGTAACTTCCTTAAACTCCAATGTCAGTCATCTGGAAGCACAATTGTTACCTCCTCTAATTGGTATACTTGATAAGCTAACAATCAAATACAAGATCAGTAATGATCAGGTATTCATACTGAATTAAGTTTCACTTTTCGCAATCTATTTACCACGCTCCGATAGCCAGTCTATTGGAAGCTAAATATTTGTAGCCTATAATGGTCACCAACCCGACTGCAGACACACAAGATTTTTTTGAGAAGCGAATGGCATTACTTGGCATAAGTAATGATATGCTTGATATTGAATTGTATACTGACAGTATTGAGAATTGCCAATACCATAACATCCCTAATACAAGAAAGGAGTACAGCATTTTTAGGGCAAATGATAAAGGGATTGGCATTCTACTCTATACAATCAGGGGAGAAGTACATTGGTTCAGAAGTCTTGAAGGCAAGCAGAAAACCAGGGAATATTATCAGACTCGTTTATTGCATCCTAAAAAAAGGAAAGATAGCTCAGTACAGAAGTATGACATTCCCAAAGGACAAAAGACGCTTCCTTTTTTCCCTCCGCTATTACTTAGGCATTTTGAATCAGGTGAAACTATTGAAACATTGTACCTTACAGAAGGACATTTTAAGGCTTTTAAAGCTACAATGCACGGGATTCTTTGTGTAGGGTTACCTTCCATCACTTGCTTACGTGATAAGGATGGACTCATGCACAATGACATCATTGCATTGATTAAAAAATGCCAGGTGCAAAGGGTGGTGTGGCTACATGACGGAGACTGTCGTAATATAACATCCAAGGAAATAACAGACCAAACTGACCTTAGTACAAGGCCGTACATTTTTTATAAGAGTGTAGAGGCTTTTTATGACCTCATGAGTAAGGAGGGTATTCGCTTGTACTTCGCCCATATCAACTCCCATGAAGTGACGGGAAATCCAAAAGGAATTGACGACTTACTATGCTCACTAAATGAATCTGAACAACAGGAAGCAGCTAAAGAGTTTAATGACTTTAGGGTACAGAAATCGGGGACATATACAGGTGTTTACCTGACACGAATAGACGTAACACGTTCTACCCGCTCTGTATTTCAATATTTCATGTTGGATAATGTGGATGATTTCTATCATTTTCATCTAGAGCAACGGCCTGAATTGAAGGATGTACAATTCAAATTCTTCGGCACTACCTATCAGTATGATCATGGTTCTAATAAATGTGTGATTGTAACACCTAGAAGTGCAGCCAATTACTTCCGGGTAGGCGATACCTATTATCAATATGTTGAAATACCTGATCAATGGAACACCCTCATAAAAACCTTTGAACGCAGGGAACGCAAAACTATACTGGAAGATAACGGCAAAGAAATATTTGAGCATATACACAAGTACACATCCTTTTGTAATGTACCGAGCCATACAGACTATCAGCAGGTGATACATAATTGTTATAACCTATATCATCCTTTTGATTGGCAACCCTCCGAAGAAGATAGTTCTTGTCCTCACACGCTAGGCTTCATCAAACATATATTTGGCTCGGAGAGCATATTACTTAATCTTGACGATGCCAATAGCGCTATCGAAAGATGGGAATTAGGGCTGGACTATTTACAATTGCTGTTTCAAAAACCACAGCAGGTACTACCCATACTTTGCTTAATAAGTAAGGAACGACAAACTGGTAAAACCACTTTCGGTGACTGGCTTAAAGAGCTATACAAAGAGAATATGGCTATAGTAGGTAATGCAGACTTAAAAAGTGAATTTAATGCGCACTGGATTAGTAAGCTGATTGTTATGGTTGACGAAACAAAGGTTGATCAGGAAGTGGTAGTTGAAAGGCTCAAAGCGTTATCTACAGCAAAATCTGCTATTTGGAACAGTAAAGGTAAAGACCAGAAGAGCATACCAACTTTTGCCAAGTTCATCCTAATCTCTAACAGGGAAGAAGATTTTATTCGCATTGACAAACATGAGATACGCTTTTGGGTAATTCGCGTACCTAAACTAACAGAAGAAACACTAGACGTTAAGCTGCTTCGAAAAATGATAGATGAAATACCCAATTTTTTGAACTACTTGTGTACTAGAAAAATCAAGGCACCGGAAAAAGAACGCCATTGGTTTGAAAGCCGTCTACTTGTAACTGAGGCACTGCAGTCAATAGTTGCTCACAGCAAGATTACTGTTGAGAAGCAAATTGAGATAGCTATAACAGAACTATTTGAATCCAGCGGCGAACAGGTCATCACAATGCCATTAACCGATTTAGCTGTGCTTGTAAAACAACAAAACAAAAGCTACGTGAGTGAAGTACTGAATCGAATGGGATATAAATCTTCAGAATATCCATCCTCAAAGTATTTTCCACGTATCAGCGAAAGACGTGAATCAACGGGTGAAATACATCTTTGCTGTGAATATGTGAAATTCAAGGGAAGGTTCTATACTTTCAATCGTAAAGATTTCACTACATCTCCGGAAGGTATTATTGAAGGCTAAATAACGAGACTGAGGAGTCTAGTCTAATTTCAACCAAGCTATGCGTGCTCGTTTATCATCTCCATTAACAACAATAGAAGCCCATGTATGTGTGACCTCATCAAAGGCTGATACACCTACCATAGCGTAATGGTCATCATTTCTTTTCTGTGGTGCTCCCCATGCGTAACTCTTTTCAATCTTGCCGTTTATCATTTTTGCATACAACAGTATTAGCATCTGATATTGTAAGTAGTGCATGAGTTTTTGCCTTCTCCGGTTTATCTACATTCTCTTCAAGATCGTTGAATATAAGATAATCCGCTCTTGGTACTAGTGAAGTAAATGACAAGCCAATTGTTGAGCGTATACGCCCCTTGCGTCGATCCAACATATAACACAAATCATAAGAAAGGCCGTTTTTAAAAACTGCTCCCATGTCTCCACGAGGTGTTACAAGGCTGATCCTGGCTCCTATCTGAGAATACGCGGAACCCATGCCCCAAGCCAATAATAGGGTTAATAATAGAAGTTTTTTTCAAGGATATAAATTTTAGTGGCTATAAAACTAATATGTTCATTCAAAAATCCAAGAATGAATATGTATATGCAATACAGAAAGTAATTGCATGCAACTTAAGCGGCTTCTAATAAAAAAGGCCTATTCGTAAAAAAATGCAAGCTTGATTAACAAGCTTGCATTTAAATTACATTACTTGAACTACCGATTAAGTATCAATTTCTGAATGTTGACTGCTTTACCATCAAAGAATGTGGTACAGAGCAATACATTAGAGCTGATATTATTATCAAGTTCAACTTTTTCTGTGCCACTACCCGAAGCTTTGATTTGCTTACGTAATAGCACTTTGCCGGTTAAATCTGTGAAGACAAACTCAACTATACCTGATGATTGAGGAATAGCATAAAAAAGATTTACGACCCCTGTCGTAGGGTTTGGAGAAATTCTGACACTAGCAACATTTTCTATAACTATTGGCTTAATAGTTGTTGTTCCAATTTTATTGTGCAAATCACTATCTCCACATTGTAAGATGCTATTTAACGAAACAAAGTAGAAACTATCTGTTAATGGTTCATCTATAAATATCGAATCCTGTGGTATTACAAATGGCATACGTCTAGTCATTACTGTATCCAACCTGCTGGTAGTATCGATATCGCAATTAGATAATGAGTCTTGTAAACCAGCATTAATGATACCAAAGTATATGTCGTTGTTGCCTACATCAGCATTACCTGCCATATACAGGTGATTATTCAGATTGCCAAAACTTGCCACATTTCTGTCTAGACTTTGAACAGAAATACTGTTATTTAAAGTAAACCATGTAGATATAGGAATAGATGCTGTGGCAAATGAACTAACATGCGAGATAAAATGATGCATTGTTGGCGCCAAAGTTGGCTTTTCATAGTCATAAAGTGTATTTGCCGGCACATTTGTGATAAACATTTCGTCGTGCGATACAGGTATCATACATGATGTATTACTATGAGATGCTGCGGGTGTACCATTGCTTACGATGCGTACTTCCGGCAATGCACCATTTGAGGCATTGCAACGGAACAAATATTGGCGTAGTCCGGATGCCGCACCCCAACCATCTGCAACATATGATGTAACTAACACCTTATTATTCTTGACAAATACTTTTACAGGCCAATCACTATCAATAGTATTAACACTGCCTGAATCGCTACCTGTAGTGTAGGCAATATCGTAGTAGTTTGACCATACAATTGTACCCAATGGGCCGGAATATGGATTGAACTTCATTACAACCTGATCATAATAGGTAGTACTATTAGGGCTACCACTATACATAAGGCCTATTACATATACATTATTGCTATCTGTCGCAACATTCATAAACCCATCAGATTGACCTTTACTCATTGGCATTACCTCTGTATAGGTTTGTGTCAGATTGGGTTGAAATACTGCTAATAATGCATCGCTTGACGCAGGCATATTATTGTGTATACCTACAGCAACCAGATCGCCATTAGCAGTTTCGCAAACACCATTGAATTCTTCGCCACCCTGATTGTGGTTGATATTTCGGACAAAATTCTGGTTGAGCATATTACCGTTGATATCAAAACGGTAAATAGCAGCAGTACTATGCTCATATATTTTGCCTCTGTTTGCTACACCTACTACTACAATGTCTTCATTTTGAGTGATAATCATTTCCCGTAGAAAATCATTACTATCAGTACCCCATTGTTTTTGCCATATAATGTTACCGGTGGGCGATACTCGCATCAGCAGGTTGTCTGCATTGGTGACATCGTTGTTACTATCAAGATCATAAATGTAACCGGCAATAATGCTTGAACCATCGGAAAGGGCTTTTACAGAACGGGCCAGTTCGTGCCTGGGGCCACCGATGTAAAAATGTGCCATTTGGGCATTTGCGGTGTATGCGCACATTGCCGCTGCGCATAAGGAAAGGATTTTTTGTTTCATTTTTGATATCTTTTTAGGTTAAGATTGTTTCAAACATAACATTCCTACTTAATTAATTTCTATAGAACTTGTCCTTATCGTACTGAATAATGTAACTATACTCCCTCACATAATATTCCTTTCCACAACAGACTACATGCTTAGGGTTGGTATAATATGAATATCGCAATAACCACATTGAGCTTTCTATTAAAATAACCAAACATGCACAATAAATCTACAACTATTGTTATTTGGTAAAATAATACCAATTACCTTTAATATGCATACTTTCAGAACACTTTGTGCTTAGCTCTACATCCAGAGTGTCATTTGGATACTGTACCCAAATAATAGTCGTATCATTAATTTCAAATAACACGCAACGATGGAATGGATATGTAGAGACTGATTCTGCGCCACTCTTTTTAAATATTCTCAAAACATCTTTGGTGTACTCTTTCATGCTATCAAGAATGTCTTTGTCGTTATACCCTCTTTGCTTAGCAATATTTACAAGTCCAACATACTTATACTTAGCCTTTGAGCTAAATATATCTTCATACTGAGTATTATCAAGTTGCACATAGACATTATTAGGTCTGTTATTCGTATCGTTTATTGTAATGTATTCATAATAATCATCGTAACGACTATGAATACTAACTCCAATTAATTTATCAATTGACTCTCCACTTAGACTGTCAATCATCGAATTAATTGAATATTTCTGTTGTACGACAGGCTTCTCAGTACATGACGCTGCTACTCCAAATAGCACTGCAATCAACATCTTATTCATAACAAAATTATTAATCTAGTAAATTAATAACTATCACTTATTGCTTTCCGAACTGTTGGCGAATCAAAAAAGTAGCACGTCTTTGATATTAGAATTTTCACTCTTAACATTTACTGCCTTATTAATACTTGCTTTATTGATGCAACATACTTTTCAATCTCTTCTGAATTAGCAGTAGTATCATTAAATCCCCTTACAACTTTAAAGAGTATTACGTTATCGAATGAAATCCATTCTTCTTTTTTAGTAAAACTATCAGTTTTCATGAATTTTAGGCTTTGATAAGATTCAACCAAAACGTACGGAGTTGATGTATCATTACGTGGAATACTTCCTATAGACTCATACATCTTGCTTAACCCACCTTGTGTGTTTTTAATATAGTAACGATTGTCTAGTATTCCGTCAAGGCTTTTCTGTTTTGTAAATAGTATACCATTGGGGGGTAAATTAAGTTGTACTCTACCACCATCATAAGTTGGCTGTTCTCCATTTTTTGAATCGAATACTACTATCGCCCAACCCTTGAAATTATTCGGAAAAACGTAGTCAACTTTTTCTGCCATTTTACATGATAGAAGACAATTTAACAGAATATAAACTGTTACAAGGATTGCTGAACTTTTCATATTATCTATAGTTTGTGATTATTCTAGGACCTTGTACATCGGTACCTGTTGAGCTTTTAGCAGGATTTAACCCCTTGAATACTTTGTTCCACTCTTCTGGGGTATATCTTTTGCCATTATTAAGAATCGCAGATTTAAAAGTATTGTCCTCGTTAAATTCGATATAGAACGAAAACCTAGACATTCCCTCAAAAGCTGTTCCTAAAAGCTCAGCTTCAGGACCATACCAACTCTCATTATCGACACCAGAAACTCCTAAAAATAACATATTCCCTTTTTCATCAGTAAGGTAAGTTTCATTCGATGGATATCTATCACCATAAACTTCACCCGTAACCTTATATTGACCCTTTTGCGTAGTAGGAGTGAATTGCGCACTTACTTTAACATCTATATTACCTGGATTATACCCCCATAATAATGCTGCATCCGTTCCTTGAATCTGGAAAAACAATTTACCCTTATCAAATGTCACGGGTTCCTGATTTCGTGTCCTTGCCGTTCCCGACACTAAAGGTTTGCCCCCAGGTTGCCAAATAGAGGTGGTTGTATATAATTTTTGCTGGATTAGTTTAGAAGTAGATAAATCTAAAGCAATTTCAGTTCCAATTCGAAAATTCTCATTGGCTTTTACAAAAGAAATTGGATCACCAAATTGTCGATTTTCTCCGTCCCCTCTGTAACCTCCACCAAATGAATTAAATGGTGCGAAAGAAACTGAGTGTATAGAGATTTTTTCAAGCCCTTCTAACTCCCTCGAATCTATAACTCTATTTTCAGAAAAAGCATAAGTACTATTCCATGGGTAGGAATGACTTAGTGGGTCAACAGACCAAAACCTTCCGATTCGTGGATCATATCCTCTATACTTGAAATCTATGTGATTTCCCTTACCTGCTATTTCATTAGAATTTAACTGCCCATTATAACCAAATTTATAAACACTATCCGCTACTTCATTATGCCATTCCTTCATTATCTGCCCGAACGGATAATAACCTTGTGCGCTACTAATATCTGGCAAATAATAATCATAGCTGCTTGCACCTCCACCTGGGTTATGGCCAGTCTTTCTATCTAACACAGTAACCAATACATTGCCGGTTTGATCGGTAAATTCGTAGTTTCTGTAACCAAGTATTCTTCCCAAAGTCAGCTCACCAGTGTGCGAGTTCCCGTATGGCTCTTTTACACTAGCATCTATCAAATCGTTATACCTATTATCGTACCATACAGCGGGGCTACTCAATCCCGTTATTGGTGTAATACTGGTATTCACATTGTACGTTTGCCTGTATATACTATCTGGATAGTTCTGCACTCCAAGTCTACCACTACCGTAAATGTGATGCTCCGCAAGGTTTGTAGTATCTACTACAGGGCCGAAAGTATAGATATTCATTACATCCATTGGCGGCAGTCCTACATTGTATGTACCGTTGATACCTATACGCGCATTGTAATAATCAAATGCTATCACGTCTTCTGCATTTGCCAAAATGGTATCCAGCACTTCTACATCCGTAGCATTCGCGAGCCAGTCTGTCAGCACATTATCAGGGTCTGCTTTGTATACTACCTGCATTCGGTCACTCAGCGTAGTATTTTCTGCCAACCAATCGCCTGTTGTAGCCCAGCCATCCAAAAACTCCATCACCTGCGATTGCTCGGCATTCGCATGCACGAGGTTCTGCATTTGTGCCGTAAACGTACTGCCCGCGCCTCTCAGGTTGGTAGATTCAAATATCACATCGTCTTGCATGGCTGCATGATAAAATGCCTGAGCCTGCGGGTTAACACCCGGATCCATTACTATTGTCTGAATTGCACCTACAACAGCGGGTTGCTGATTATTCAGCTTCATCCATTTGTAGAGTGTATCTGCATTCTGTACATGTACCGGTGTTCTGGTACCTTCCATACCCAGGTCTATCCACATCTGGTCAAGCACCATACCCGGTAATTGTTCATCAAAATGCTCTAATAGTTTCTTACCTTCTACAGTGTAGTTCAGTACTTCATCTACAAGGTTTGCAGCCTCAGTAGGCGAACCCATCAATGTATTACTGAATATCTGTGGTGCAGCACTTGCGTCATAGGCCTGCAGATCATTCAGATAGTCTGCAGCCGATACACCGGTCAGGATATTACTATACCATGCAGGGCTGTTCTGGAAATAAAAACTTCCCGGCTTATCAGTCTGTCCATCTACCCATGGAGCCATATTACCAACAGCTACATCGGCAAAGCCTTTTACATAACTACCGGTTACGGCTACAGCGTTCACAAACTTAGGGAAGTTGGTATGAGTATGTATACCTGTATTAGCCAGTTTTATCAGTGATATTTTTGAGAAAACTGTATTAAACTTATACGTGGTCAAAATGTTACCACTGGCATCCCTCACATAGTATTCACCGACATGGCCTTCATTACCACCGCCGATATTGGTTACCATATCTTTGCGGACACGGTTTCCCTGCCCATCATAGTCATACCACAGTTTCTTTTTAGGCGATGAAGTCAGGAAGTCTACACTACGTAGCTTACCATACAGGTTCCATTCCATTTTCAGATTAGCCTGATTATCCTGTATCATATTACCAATAGCATCGTAGGTATAATTGCCTGATACTTGCCCTTTCTGGAAGTCTGTACCTCCGCCGATATTATTAACAACATCATCCGCATAGCCTAAACGGTTTGTATTCGATGCATAGTTATAATGTATGCTATCAATTTTAGCAACAGTAGACGCACCATTATAACGTGTCAACCATGTCAGGTTGCCATCCAGATCATATTTATAGTTGTTTGCAAATTTAGCCGTACCGGTAGCAGTGAGGCTGCTTTCCGTAATACTTTCATAAGCAGTTTTTACCAATCGCTGTGCCTGGTCATACGTATAGTTTGCGCGGAGATTATCATCTGCACCACCACTATTTGAAACACCGCGAATAGCTGTAGTAGTACGTGCAATATTCCCATTATATAATCCTTGTGCCGGGCCACCAAAATTGAAGCCATTAACGGTATTTACAATCGCTTTGTAATCATTATTAAAGTAATCGATTGTGTGCGCCATTGCATCTCTTGCATAGGTGACGCTACCTGTTGCACCATCCGGTAGCATTTGCTTATCTGTACGTAACACATCTCCATTCACGGTTTTCAGCCAGCCCTGTATTGTATATGCATAGTCAAGGCTCTGAATTTGGTTATTACCGATCTTAGTATTGGCCAGCGGTCCGTGTTTGTAATAGGTATAACTTGCATCCCTATTCCATATCAAACCATCATTACTTGTCTCTGCTAATATGATACGATTATCTGCATCGTATTGATAACGTTGATAAAACTGGTCAGGACGTCCATGATTATAACTGATCATATTCACCTTACTGCTTATCTGGTCATAGTCATAATCAACACGTTTATATTGCTGCTTGGACTGCAACATAGAAGGACAGTTGTACGATACAGTTTTCACATTGCCAACAGCATCATAACTATAATAGGTTACAAAATGAGGAGTTGGGTCTGCACCACCACTGTAGTCCGCAGCTTTAGATAAATAATAAGTTACTGTACTTACCCTGTTCAGCAGATTATCCTGTGTACTTAGGTTTTCCCCTGTTATAGCACCTATATCAGTCTTCATGGTATCGTATGTTGTAACAACAACATCATACCTTGTTTGTGTCTTCACATACCGTATTAGCGTATCAGTCGGATAGTTCTCATCATTGAATGAGTTTTCGACATACACAGGTGCAGAAGCATTCGGTGCAGTCAATACAACTTCGCCGGACTCTTTCGGCCTGCTAAGCTCATCGTATAAAGTATAACTAAACTTACCGAGCGCTTTCTGTTTATCATTTTGTGAGAAAGCAAGCCTTCCTGCTGCATCATAATAAAAATTCGTCGTTCCCCCATCAGGCGTTATTTGCTTACGCAACAGATTACGGGAATCATAAGTATAAGTCGTCACTTTTGTATGCGCTGCATTACCTGATGCATCCACACCAGCAGGAGGAACTGTACGCTGCAGATTACCATTGAGATCATAATAATACAGTGTTACCATATTCTTAGCGTTCTTGGTGCAAAGCAGTAAGGTATCTCTTGTATTATTCAATAGGTGACTATACATTTTATTACTATGGCTCGCAACAGTCGAATCAAAATAAAATGCGTAACGGGCTTTACCAGCCAGAATAGCCTGCTCCTGTATCAGATACTCGCAATCAATGCTATCTAGACAGTTTTGTGAGCCCGGCTTATTGTATAAAACTACATCCTGTACACGCTGGCCATACCCCAAAACAAAACTTGCATAACCTCTGCATGGTATAACTTCTGCTGTATTACCATCGTAGTGCATATATGCTGTAAAACGTTTGAGACTATCGGTACCTGGACCTATTCTAACTGAATCCAGTTTAAGGGTGTTTATATCGAAAGGAGAGTTAATCGGAGGTTCCAAATAAGCATTGTATAAATTATTAGAAGCATCGAAATAACGGTACCAATGAACACCATTTGCCTTACGATATACTTTTAGATTTGAGTTGATTACCTGTGTATTAGAGGTTCCGGCTAAGAAGAGTTTGTAAGATCCCAACTGACCGCTTACTGAACTGAATATACTATTCAGTCTTGTTGTGCCGGGGTGCGTACTTTGATCAGAAGTACAGATATACAAGTCTCTTTTATTCTCACCGCACATAGGGTCATCATATTTTAGTGCCTTAGTACTTACTCCAGCGAGCCTGAATTTTAAATTATACGCATCAATAGAATCACGAATATCATTACGTGACTTACCTTCTAACGCATATACATAAGCAAGGTAGTTTTGCTTATTGGTGCTGCCATAGTCGTCTGTACGATACAGTTGTGCATCTTTCAGCAGGAATGAATTAGAACAAATACTGATATAACTTTTCAGATTCGCTAGCAGGCTCGCATGGGCATAGGCATTCGCGTAACTTCCCGTGTAAGTAAATGCACTATCCACATACATCAGGTTCTTACCATTATAAAGACCTGCAATATCCTTACTAAAACTACCGTAAGTTGTAATATACGGCGTAGGAGTACATGTCGTACTCCTCAACACTTTTAAAGCATCGGTCGGTAAATAATGAACGGTTGCGCCTGCATTTCCGCCCAACGTTATCAGATCATTCTTGCAACGTAACACCGAGTCATAAGGCACTACGCTGAAATCCAAACCTATATGTGTAATGCCTGTACCATAATACTTAATACGTGTATCAATGATTTTTCTGGATGTATATCGTCCTATCCTGTCAACAATAGAATCTGCAATAGCATCGCTGCTTGTATAGTACCGTATAAATGCAAAATGATTAGGCAATTCAACAGAGTCGCTCACTGCGCAACCTTTCATCAGGTTAATGTATTCATAATAGGTATGGCGTTTATTGAGTTTGTAATTAAGATAGTTGGTCAACGTAATGTCTGCGAACGGATGATTACCTGCATCATCATATCCATAAGTGGCTTTATCAGCTTTGAATGCTTTTAAGGCATTTTTAATATCAACGCAGGTCAAACATGCAAGTGGCAATTTATTACCAGGCTGCACCATCAGCGGAATATCCCTGCTCCAGATATAATAACGTCTGCTGACTGTTGTAACACCACTTACATAATAATCTGCGACAGCAGTATACTGGGAGGCATAACCGGTATGTAAGCCATCATCATCATTCAAGCAGCTCACATCATTCACGGCCAAACTACTAGCAGTATCCAAATATGGCGAACTGCTTGACTTACGTTTGAAATAGAAAGAAATACTTGTACTTGTACTAGGCTTAGTAATTTTTAGTTTTACATATTTCAGGAAGAAAGTGCTTGAGTATTTTATGGTGTCTAAAAACCCTTCCACCCATACAGGATCGGAATTGCTTGACAGTCCAAGTTTAGCCGCAATTTTATTCTCAAAACTGTTAGTTGCATTCAGATTGATGGTTTGATAACCACTACCCGCATAATCGGCATCCATGACAACCGACTTCACTTCGCTCCTGTTGAGGAAAGATTTCAGATCAGAATATAATTCAGGACGCCCACAATCATACGTATATTCTTCCTCATCTTTATCCGTATTATAAGCTACCAGGAAGCTGTGACAAAGATCATTCACAGAAACATTTACATCAGTAAGTGCTGTCTTAATAACAGCTGGAGTTAATTCACTACCTAGTCCCACGTAATAAAGCAATCTGCTTTTGATCAATGCAAGTGTATCTTGGTTTATTGAACAATTGACGAGTTTTCTGACAATCGCTTCCACCGCTCCGATTGCTAAAGAATCATTCGTCTTATTAATAAGCGAATCCGTAATATTTGATGGCGGCGGATTAAATCCGGAAGGGTTGTAACTCGGATCCATTGAATTATTAAATACATCCTTCAGCCAACTAGGCATGTTAATATCCGATGCAATTGTATTGCTGTTAGAACTGAACAGTCTTGGGAATACTGCCGGTTCTACGAGCGTCATACGTGCAGATGTACAAGGTGCGCAAGTTGCACTTGTGCTATCTAATGCTTTCTGAAGAATATATGACCGATTGCCTAAATACAAACTCTTAAGAGCCTCAAAATATTGTTGTTTTACCGGTGAGTCAACAAACTGTGTATTCAATATTTCATTAGCATATAGAAACTTGGCATTATGCTGTACTTCCTGGCCATTACCAGCTGCACAATATGCCTGCTCTAAAGCTATCTTATCGATACGTTTATCCGTATTATTCTTCATGAACGACAAGCGATTTTTAATACCCGGCTTATCAGTACTGTTTGCTTTTATATACAATGGATCATGTGCTATAATCGAATCAAGCACAAAACGATTGCCCTGTACGGCTTGTTTTTGTGTCTGGAAGGATTTTAGTTCCTCTATATATTCTCCATCATCACAAAATGCTGTTTTACAAAATTCAGGATGCAATGGCAGCAATGCTTTAGCAATATCTTCATTGAATATGTAGATAAATGTATCTACCGGCAGATTTTTTATGTTTGTATAAGTACGGCCATCTTTGATAACACTGGCAGGCATCGTGATACAATCATCCTGGTAACGGAATTTTACACAAGATGGATGCAAAACGGTATTGGGAAGGGAGTAAACTACACAAGGAGAATATGCAGTTGTACATGATTGAACTCCTGTAAAGATTGAATTCGCATTAGTTGCCAAGGGGATTCTTACAGTATGAACCCAGATACCCGAAGAGTCAAAGCATACTGAATCCATCTCGAAGCTTCCTGAAGAAGTTTTTCCATATTGACCATATTTCGCACCTGGATAGAGTTCCTGTGTCATCCTATATTTACGATTACCACAGGTATCTTTGACAATGTTATTGACACACGGTACACCTGCATTCTCCACACTCGTGCGAATGAATGATTTTTCGTTCGGTGAACATTGTGCTGCTTCTAACGCCAATACACCCTGTCTTACCCGATAGTTAACTTCATAACGGTTAAACAAAAGACTTTTATTTACAGTGTGATTGCCTTTTGACAATGGATACAGGTTGGCTGTAGAACTGTAATAATCGAACCCAGCAGGCATAGATGTTACAACCGAATCAAATCCAAGTATACCCGTTGTCTTTGGAATACGTGGTATACCACATTCATCCGTTGCACTGAAGTCGTAATTAGCACGCGCCAATACGCTTATATTACCACAACCTAAACTATACGCCGGTATTTTTACCTTATATTGAATACTATGATCGCCATCTATCTCAACATAGAATTTCTTATTGATGGAAATTCCATTCGCACTAACATTCTGTTGCACACCATTTAAAATATTTGAACAAAACGGAGCTGTATTTTGGCCCCCAATACTTTCTATCGGTGTGGTACTGCTTGGTAAGCCAATTAGTCCAGTCGCAATAGGTTTGCCTGCAGGATTACTGATTATAAAACTACTCTGCAAATTGGGGTCCATCGTTACCTTCTTCGGGAAACTCGAAGGCACACCTGCTTCATTCTTAAAGTAAAAATCCAACTCTCCATCTAATGGCTCAGTATATTCATAACGTGTACCGTGTAAGGTCCATAGTTGATGGTCGTAGCCTGCACCGCCCTGCCATAACAATCTATTGTCCGGTGAATAGATCGATTGAATAATAGGGTAACCTTTAGCATCCGGCACGAATTTCTGTACACCAGCAGTATCTGTATTGGCAGAAGAATAATAATTGCCTGCAACAGAAGTACCTAGCAGTGGTGGCAATGAATCTGGTTGGCTGCATGACACCCTGTCATAATCTGATGGATGATAAGGACGAGAGCTTCCTACTTTAACAATATCATCCCTATAACCTAAATAAGTCTGTTGCAATGGGGTCGGCAACGTTTGAATGGCCGGATGTCCTTCATAGTCATATGACTTATCCAGTGCAATGATGTACAAGCTGTCCGTATTAATCTTTGTTTGCGTTTGCCTGCCCCTGAGTGATCCATCGAAATAATTAATAACGTGCTTATATTTACCCTCTTCTGCAAAATTGATTGTATACTGCCAGTTAAGGCTATCACCCATATGTGCCGAAGGGATTAGGTAGGCTCTGCCTATATCGGTAGCTGAGACGGTACCCGCGTCTGCGGTATTCCATGCCCCGTATATTACATCTCTGTAATTCGTCTGAGTTGGACGCACAGTACGTATGCGATACACAATAGCACCACCTTCGTACACCAGCGGAATATCATATGTATTTTCTTTCAAGCGTACGCGAGTACTGTTCTTGCGAAAATCATACGGGATATTTCCACTGAATGAACTGGATTGAAAAAAGTGAGATCCTGTATGCGTACCGAAATCATAGCGATAGTCATCCACGTAAGTCCATTCCAATTCATATTCCAATGGCTGAATCTCATTAGTGAGAGACATACTTGTCCCCCACTTTATATGCAGGTTATTATCACTATTCGTAAGATAGGATACTGCATATATTGGAATACTGCTTATTGATGTTGTATTATACTCATCCGTGATTATACCTGTCTCCACATAGAAGTTCTTAGCTAAAGAACCTATTGGAACAGTGACAGGTGTGGTTCCACTTATATCTTCAACCTTTGCAATATTGGCTTTGAAGCGATGATAACCTGAAAATTTAAAAACAGCAGCATCTGTGTAGGGTTTTAATGAATCCGGATCATAGCTTATTTCCAAAGCTATCGTCTTGGTAGCGGCCATCGAACCACCGGCATACTGTTGACGGTCTATTAAGTCAATTGTCACCCAATACTTATACTTAGCAACAATAAAAGGCGTATCTGATTTAACAATGCCTATACGCACATAATCCAAAGTACTTTTGAAAACACCGTTATTATAGGTAGTTGCACTTGTAGTGTTAGGAAATAATTCATCTTCTACGGCTGGCATGGAATATGGATAACTACTGCCTGCAGCAATAACTTGACTATATGCTATTTGCTTTTTGCTGTTCGGCAGCAAATTAAAATTCTGTGCGAAAGAAAACTGGCATACCAGTAATGTAATCAGGGATAATATTAGTTTTCTGTACATAGTACGTAACCTTTATTTGGTTAAAGTATTTAGTTGATACTTGGCATACCTGCCACTCAATACAATTTTTTTATCGGTACTCAGCTTAAAAAAACGGCTGTGATCGAACATCCTGTCATCTATACTGAACTTGAAATGTTGCATTTCATAAACCTGCACTACGTCTGCCTCTCCTGGAACAGGCGTCTCCATCCTTAGTGACAGCAATTGTAAGCCGTCTTTACGGACCGTCATTACCATCTTTGACTTATATGGCGCAGTCATGTTCAGTTCAATTACATAATTACTTGTTCCACCCTGCAACATATTTACTTTGCCGTATCGCCTGATAACGGAGTCAGGGAGAGGTATTACATTACCTGCTGTTTCCTGCAAAGGCATACCCATCTTTTTCTTTAAAACTTCCACTTCAAAAACAGCTGCACTTTGTTCTCGAAAGTTCAACTTACAGTAGTATCCCTTTAATACTGCTGAGATGTAATAATTATTACTATCAATGTAATTATTCCCCTGCTTGTATAGTTTTCCTTTAGCACAATCATTCAATCCCTCATTCTGTCTTCTGCAAACCGTATAATCGTAACTGATCACTTTCAGATTATTGGCATCCCGTATTTTCCCTAATAGTAATACAGGGTCTGTTTCCTGCGCATATAGTATAGCAGGAAACAACAAAAAGCCTATTATCATTCCTAAACCTTTCTTCATCTTATTTCTTTGTATTTGAACGCCTGCTTTCACTTACAGTCTGAATGCCTCGGTCTGTTTCTTTCTTAACACGCACCAGCAATCCTTCCTGGTCGTATTCATAGAAAGTGGTGAAATTATTTTCATCGTGCTGTGCTGTTAATTTGAATGATATAGGATCATATACATAAGATTTCATGTTCGCATCAATCGGGATCATGCGTATATCATCAAAATAAGCACCTGCCGGCAATGTGAGATACAAGTATTGTATAGATTGTGGCGTAACATACTCCGCTTTATACCATCCGTCTACACTACCTGTTTTCAATACAAATGGATAAGTAGTAGTCGAAGACATCATGGAATTGGTATAAGCAAACCCAATATTACTTAACACGTTGCTTGCTGAACCAGATACAGGCTTAAACCAGAAGCTGATAACATACTTCCTGTTCTGGTCAAGCCTGAACAATTCTGCATTTACCAATAAGTAAAACAAACTCAACGGTTCACTATTACGTGTCTGGCTACCTATAGAGAATGTTCTGCTGGCACTAAACCTCATGGAATAATTACCGCTATGCGAAGCTGCAGAAGTGATAGAATCCCCATTATTTACCAAAGCATATTGTCTGTAATCCTGTCCATACCTATCATTGCGAACCTTTGTCATATCAAGTGTCTTATGATAAGATTGAGCAACTGGTGTTTTATGGTAATAAGTATTCTTATACAGGAAGTACAGATTTTTAGGCAATAACATACTATAGTCTTCAAAACCTTCAAAGAAGAAGCTCCGCTGCTGTACATTATTTGCAACAGCTGTAGGTAACGACTTATTATAGCCGTATTGCACTGCCGTACGTTTACCTGTTGACGGATCCCAGCCATAGTTCTGGCTTTGACCAGGAAGAGGATAAACCCTATTAGCAGTCGCATCTAATTCTTCAAGTACGTTACCAAACACATCATATTTAGTTACGGCACGCGTCTTCTTCCAATATGGAGCTTCTGCACCTGTTGTATTCAAGATGGTATATTTACTTGCTGAACCATTGACATTTCCCCAAAAAGGATGAGTCTTGATTGAATAAGCGCCATCTGTTTTTACATTATTTGTATAGGTCCTGTTATCAATATAGATATACTGAGTTGAAGGACGGAAATTCCCTCTGTGTCCAAGGACGTACCTGTTTAAGACCTGTTTGTTGGCGCTATCAATATCAACTGGCAACATATGCGGATGGTAAACCCCTTCAGGTGCAGCATACCAGGTAGTTGTATCCGTTGCAATCGACCCATAAGGTGTTGCTACATCTGTAAATTCCTGCACACCGACATTCAACACTTTTGTAAATGCACTACTGCCGGAAGACCCACCCAACAAATCATTAATGCTGTTTGTGTAAGGATTCTGTGCCATTGTCGTTTGCTGTACAAATTTGTCAAGCATATTTCTTCGCGCAGACCTAAGTATCCTTACTGTGACATCTTTCACAAAATCACCACCATCCAGCCCGCCAGGCCATAATGAAGCACCGCTGCTATTTTGTAATGCACGCAGTGCTACCCATTTAGTATTAGACGACGGAGGAGGAGTAGGCGGCATATATGCTGTTACTCGGTATGGGGAAGTCGCCATAACACTTGGGATGAATTGATAATCTTCCATAATCCAACCTTTCACTTGGTAGAGTGTGTTATCAAAACCGGCTTTATATGTCAGCAATACTTCATCACCAGCGAAGAAATTCTTTGAGTTTAAATGGAGTTTACCATAAAGAGAGCCAGACTCAATAATGAGTGAGTCAGATTTTTCCTCGAAACCAACATGCATATACGCTGGTCCCATTTTTTCATATGCCCAATATGCCGGGTATTTCAGGTCATAGATATCTGTATTGTACTCATTATTTGTTTTGGACAACAATACACCACCAGTTTCACTGTCAAAAATTACATTCTGTGTTGTTGTCACTGCACCATGATCCATTTTCTTGACCGATTCTAATATACCATATCGCTGTACAATCTTTGTTGTAACCATAGTCCTGAAAGTTTCTGATTCCTCTTTCTCAGGTATGAACATGGTTGGTATTGGTACAGGGAAGACACCAAACATTACAACATTCAGGTTCATACTGATGTTACGCTTATATGTCCTATTATAGCGTTCCCTTGTATCTACCGTAAAGTCTGTTTCAACACCCAAAGTCGTACTATCAATTGCGTAGGTATTAATCGTTCCCCTATTACGTTTTAATGCAAGAACTTTGTTATATAGCTTCTCATCTTTTTCCCGGTATTTATAATATACACTGGAAACAGGTTCGGGCGTTACCACGCTGCCGTTTGATTTTAAAATAGTATTACTAATACTCTTTGGTTTACCATGCATATCATTAAAGCGTAAGACATATCCTTGAAACACTTTTACCTCTGTAGATTTTTTGCTATAACCATTATGTTTTGTAGGGGGCGGATTTTCCTTATCGGTATATTCCACTTCAATCGGGTAATCTTTTGCTGTATAGAATTCATAATCTTCGTATGATTGTGAAGACCGTCCTTCCGCGATATGTATACTGCTAACTCTTATATTACTATAACCTACAATAGCAGGAGGAAAGAATGACTCACCAAATGGCGCCTCTTGGAAGAACTCTATTTTAGGTAACAATCTACCGGCTTCAGCGGTATACGGCACAGGCATTCTGAATGGATTTTCATCACCACCATAAGTTGGTTCATAACTTGCGACACCGCTACTTACCATTCCATACTTGTCATCAATTTTTGTATAGTTATAGTTTTTACCATAGTCTGCATCCGCATTCGCACTACTGCCTGTTAATGATTGCCAAGAATCTGATAATGTTAACTGTTTTACCCTAATACCTCCACCCTTTTTAGTCAACCCTGGTCTATGAAGCCTGATAAAAGATTTATCAATATCGATATCTCTACCGATATGTTTCTTTTCAACCAGGCGTACAATCGGATTTTCATGGATAGAACCTAACTCACCCAATGCATCCAACAATGCTTTACCAATTTTTATTCCCCCTTCGTCACCATTGAGATAACCCGGATATATAACATGTTGTAAGTAACAGCGTCCATTATTAATACCATAAATAGTAGCAGGGTGTAACAATGACGGATGATTCCCCGGATGTTCCTTCCTGATTTTTATATAACAATAGCTGGTATCATCACTACATTTATCAATCGCATCTATATGCGCAAATCCTTTTAAATGTTCATATTTGCCGGAACCACTGATATCCAATGCAAAACTATAATACAGATAATCTGTACCCTCCAAATAATTATCTCTCATCGAAAGGCTACTAATTTCTCTGGCAGGTATCCGCTTAAAATACAGGTAGTCGTTAACTGTATTTAAATCCTCATATAGCTTCGTCTGATTATCTTTTTTTGTTGAATTGCCGACCCCTTCTATATGAAACATCTGCATCGTTCGCTTATCCTGTATGAATGAGTAATCATCACTTTCGTACGCTACATTTATCTTTCCGCCAGACGGAAGAATAATTTCAGTCAGATTCCACGGAGCTTTATCAGCATCTAGGTTTGCTCCATCCTGCGCAGTATAAGGAAATTCGTAATTACTTAGCTTACTGTCTTTCGTGTGATCTTTATAATTACCCCACCTGTCTTTATCTGCAAAATTATAATCCGGGTTTGCTCCCGCATAATTGAACACATACGGACTCAGCAAGTTTTTATCTGACTTCCCATAACGGAAATAGATACGCTTGAGTGTTAATTTCCCAATAGAGCTATTAGGTAAATTACTATTCGGGACTTTTTTACACAAACTGGTATCATACTCAAAGATGACAGTTTTAATCGGCGTTGCATTGTTACCATTTATATACCTATCGTGCTTATTATATTGTTTAATGGAATCCAGTTTATAGGAATAGCCCGCAACGGAAAGTGGATTATCCAGATCAGTATTATCAAAAGAATATTTAGACCCATTATATATGCTATTTGTCACACCACGTCCGTCCTTTCTTTTAGAAACATAAAACTCTGCAACATAGTTTTTGGATTCTATTGCACGTACATGCCATTGTTCACGAGAACCAATCATGTAACTACCTTTATCATCCTGACTATCAGACCAGAAGCCTGGATTGTATTGTGCTTTATCACCTTCATAAGGTGTACGCCAGCGATAATCGTTATCCCATAATGTATAATTCATCTTTACCCAGCCCCCCATATCATCATCAGTAGGACCATCTCCCAATACATCTACATAATCAGTTGCCAATACTGAGCTTAATAAATAGCTGTGTGCATATGCAGGTGTCGTAGTAGAACTATAGAACTTTTCCTTGGGTCTGTTATTATCCTTCGTATCATCAGATCCTGCACTGAAGCTCACCAAACCTGTTGCTAAATCTGCCCCACTTTTATCTACACTGAATGTAACCTCACGACTCAGATTATTCATAGCAGGTATACCATATACATAACGTCTTCCATCCGGTAATGTTTGTGTAAACTCACTGATATGTGTTGACTGAGGTTTATCTGCTTTTCCTGCACTGTAGCGATTTTTTACAATCGCTGCACCGGGTTTATAAAACGCTGTGTCAGAAGTATTTTCGCCAAACTTATCATAATGACGGATTTTCGCATCTTGTGCGACATCTGTAATTGATGCTTCCTCTGCTGTGAGATATGTAATCAGGTTAGCTCGTGTTGTACGATCTATAACAGTACCTGTATTGTAAACATTTGCATTTCCAAACTTAGATGGAAGCGATCCAACGTCGCCACTTTTACCTTTTAACGTCGCCATATTCTCCGTTAAATAAATTGGCGCATCACTGAAAATATTTGCTGCCTGTTGATTATTATAGGTAAGTTCTCCGCCTTGTTTGAAGAATGCTTTTTCATACAATGAATTCTGCTCATTGCCTCGGAAATTTAATCGCTTCCATGGACCAGAGTTGACCTCATTGTCTACCAAAGAAATATCAGTTCCCACCTCTACAAGATTACCGATACCGGCTTCTGTTAAGACACTGGTGATATCACTCTTGGGGGACTTGATCTCGGGATCAAAAACACTTCCGATATCATTACGAAATGGGCGAAATATTCCTCCGGTTCCCTGGCCACATACAGAATACACATCATAAGTCATAGACGCCAATGGAAGGTTCTCCATAGTTTTATTATACCGTCCATCTTTCTCCCTACTGAAATCCAAAATCGCCGTAGAAGGAGCATTTTCAGCATATAAATAACCGTAACCGGGCTTTGAACCATCCTTCTCAAACTTCAGCGTACTCTTCTGAATACTCATAAAAGCATTGGGGAAAGTATAGAACAACTCACCACCCACTCTAGCCTGAAATTCAAATGAACTTAAAGAACTTGGATTCGTTACAACAGCTACATAATTCTGTAAGCCAATAGGTATAGTACCACTGTAGGAAAGTGGCACGGGGAGTGCATTAAACTGTCCATTTACACCAAATGCGACATCTTTCATGCCAGACCTACTATTGAATCCTGTACCAATAGAACCACTACCACCGACTCCTATATCATTACTAACACTATTGGGTATCTTAAATCCTGCATTTAAATCGATATCAGCACCCGCTTGAGAACCGACTCCCATACTTACACCAGCATTGAAGAATGGCATAGTAATAGACGCATCTGTACTAATGCCAATGCTGGTTCCTTTATAATTATTAAATTGTATATAGTTTTTGAACCCAAGCGACAATCGGGTATCTACGCCCCCCAATTCAAAACCGATACTTATACCTGTACCTACTTTGAAGTTTTTCTCATCTTCAATATTGAGTTCCTTATCAATGGTCTCTCCGTTGAAATCATCAGGCAAACCGCGTACTGCACGGCTGATATTGCCAGGATTAATATTCCAGCCAAGCCCTACCCAACTAGCTTCCTGCTCAATACCTATACCGCTGTGATAACTGATATTAACCGGGTAACCTTCAATATCCAACAATGGTATATTGTAGTTGAAATCCCCCGTAAACATATCTACCATTTCCGTAGTGCCGATAGGCTCAAAACTCTGCACCTCTGGTTGAGATGGCCCACTTGTCAAGGCATAGCTATACAACGGAAAACCCAACTGGTATACCATCGATACCAATAATGTCTTTGCAGTGATTCGTAAGAGGGTCTTTTTCATATGTACTAATTCGTTTTTACTGATATACCCGGTAATGCAGATAATTCATCTTTTGAAAACCCGGCTTTTATTAGTGGTGTATGTGTGTATCGGTCGTTAAATATTAATTGTATGTCTTCTTTACCATAATCTCCGGCAAATCCCACAACGATTGTATTATAAGGAGACAAGCCATAATTATCTTCATATACATAGGTGGAAGGCATCTGCTCAAATGCCCCCGCTTTCAATACAATATCATTGGCAGCCTGCTGCTGATAATACATAACCCGCTGCTCTGCACCGGCATTCTGTGTTATACGTTCACTAATCGTCTGCTCTGATGCATTACGCGGATAAATATTGACAAGAAAGAAAACATGCCCATTCATCGCATCCATCCGTTTTTTGTACCCATCCGTAATCCCCTGCTCCATCTCCTTATAATATTGCCTGCTGGCCAAATATTCAGCTGGTGCAAATTGAATACGATACTCATATGCACCAACAGTCACAGTTTTCAATAGACCATGCTCTGCATCTTCCATGTATTCCATGTACGCCACAGGGCTTAATGTCTTTCGTCCACCGCAGGAAGACAGCAATATTGTTGTCAACAATAAACCGCTAATTACCTTTCTCATATTTACTGTTCAGATACTTAATTAAATCATCTGTCATGTCAATTCCTTTATCGCCGTACAATACAGTTCCAGCACCATTTGCCCCAACCAACAACCTGATATTGCGTTCCTTACCGTATTGCTCCAACAATGGATTGAGTCGCTCCCATATTTTCTCGCTAATACTCCTGTTCGATTGCTCATAATATTGCTGAAATGCGTACTGCACATATTGTAATTGCGAATCCAATCTCGGTGTAGGAGTACCTAAAGCTGCTTTTTTTATCATCTTCAGACTATCGGACACTGACTTTATCCGTTGCAAATCAACATTTGCCTGCTTATCCAAATCTTTTTTCATCTGGTATCCGCTAACTAGCTTTCCAATATCAATGTAAGCTACATCGGCAGGCTTCATTAACTGCCAACAAAACGCTGCTACAATCAACAATACCATGGCTGATAACACTGTCAACCATGTATAAACCTTACTTATCAACTTTTTGTCCATCTATCAGAATTGGGTTTAAATATTTAAACGGCACTACAAATACTTTTTTGTCTTTATTCATCAATTGCAGGTTATAGTTCCTGCCATGACCAAGCTTTACTTTTTCGTATAACGGTATGATGAAATAGTTGTCACCATTGTGCATCCCTATCATCGACTGAGGAACTTCTATAGGTGTATTTTGTTCATCTATAATTTTCACATGGAGGCTGTCATACATCCTATCCGATGTATACTTCAGTTTAATCTCTCCGGTCGCCGTAATCCTTGATTCACCATAGTGTCCGGCGAAATCATAATAAGACTGTTCGGCATTATATTCCTTTAGCAGGCTATCTTCTATAATAGTAAACCTCCACGCTTCAGCACCACCTAGTAGTATACCTTTGTAATAAGCATCTACCGTCCAGGCATAAGGCTGAAATTTCACAAATGGTTTTGCTGTTGCAGGATAGATCATACTGGTTGACATCACCTGATTATCCTGGTACACAGGATTGTTCCGATTAATAGCATTTTCATTATTCTGCCCTTCTTTCACTTCTGCTATCCTGATACGATAGGTTAACTGACTGGCAAACGGATAGTTTACTACCCACGAAAACATTGGGTTCAACTCGTATAGTTTTGCATTATTCTCCGGCTCTATCAGATTGATGAGAAAAATATCATTCACGGTTTGATACGTACACTCACTGATCGGCTCACCGGCATCATATTCAGGATTGATGGTCTTTAATGATACGGTTACACAATACTCATATGTACCCTGTGGCAGTTTACCATAATCTTTGAATAATTCCTTTAATCCATTGTCTGAAAAACTCCATACTGCCGATGATCCTCTTTCTTTACCAATCGGATTATTACCCGGCTGCAATCGGATGTTCAGGCTATAACTTGCCTTGAGTGCTGAATTACGATAGTGAATACTACCCTGGATTGCAACATCTTTACTACTACCTGTATTATTCAGGATTTCATAATTAAATACATTCTCCGGGTTTAACTCAACACCATCAATTTGAGCAAGGTTTACAACAAGGGATGTGCCTTGCGCTTTGCCTTGCCAGCTTATTGCCACAATCAACAGCAGCAATAAGGTGCTGACTCTTTGGATTATTGGTTTTCTGATTCGCATATCAATACTATTATGGCTGTTATTTCTTTTTAAACTTTGGTGTTTGTGTCTTAAACCTGCATTGCATGCCTAACTGTCCAAACCATATATTTTTTACAGCCGTTGTCTCATTGGCGCGTATGCCTGCGTAACGACATTGAGTATATACAGTGAATGGCAATTTTTCAAAACGGTAATTCAGTCCCAGTGTTGTTGCCCTTCGCTGTAATCCGAATCCTGCATAGGCGATTTCTTGTCCCAGATTAACCATCAATTGTTTTGTTATTCTTTTACTACCACTCACACCACCAAATACCACGCTGTTGGTCAGCATCGTACCATCCGGCATATAATAAGGCTGTGACGACCATCCGCTATTGGCTGTAAATGTCAACTTGGTTGATGTGTATATATAACTTGCCTGTAGCGTATGTGACTGATAAGAGAGCGTGTCTACCGTACTTTTATTACGGTTATAACTCAGCATAAACCTATGGTTAGCAGGCTTACGTTTAAACTGGTACGTTGCCCTGGCTATCCAGACAGAACCGAAAACAGGGCGTTGCGCAATGGCAAATGTGTCTTCCGCTCTTCTGAATGTACTAAATGGCTTATACGATACTAAGAGGTTAGGGTATTGTTTTGATTTGGTCTGCAAATCAAAACCCCATTTCGTGTTATAACCTGTACTGTAAAAGGTGCTTTGTTGTACCCTGTTGAATTGTATGCCTGCTTTCAGAAATGATTTAAACAAAGAAAAGTCAGTAGCCAATGTATACCTCTCTATACCTGCTCTTGTATAAGGCAAGGCATTATTTTCAAACTGCTTTCCTACATGCTCCCATTCTGCTTTCAGGTGTACGGGCATCTTTGGCAACTCATATTGTAAGCCGGATTTAATGGCTGTATGATGCAGGTCTATATCACTATTGGCACGGGTATTTTTATATGAATACGCCGCTTCTGACTCCATCTGCAAACCCTTCACAATTGTACCGCTATGTGTCAGGCTCACGATATGTACCGGTTGTCTGAAGCTGGGTATAGACAAATCCGTTTTTGTAAATGAAGGGTCGTCTAAAATCTGCTTGGTTGGTGTATACCCATAATAGATGAGGTCTATTTTCTGCTTGCCAACTCGTTTTAAATCTAGTTTCAATAAGTAAGTGTTATACCTGTCTACATCTCCGTTCCTGGAAACATATTCCGTTTTACCTGCTGTTAGTCCTACTGTAAACAGGCTCAGATCATAGCCGAAGTTTAAGCCTTTCAGTGTTTGTCCTGAGATGGTGTAATTTGACTCGTAGTCATTGAGTATACCTATGTTCAGCTTCGTTAAACCACTAAGAAATGATTTTGCTTTGGATTCAGGCAGTATATTGCCGGCAGCTTTCACCAATGACTTGTAGGAATAGTCCTTACTACCCGTTGCTTCCTGTATTTTTGAATAGTTCAGGCTGGAATCGAAATACTGTGCATTCCGATACTGGTCTAATAGTTTTTGATACTTTGTAATCTTTGTCTGTGTTTCCTGCATTTGTCGGTAACGCTGCTTTATTGCATCCTTATCCTTCCTGAGTTTCGCTGCCGTAGCGCTATCTGTACCCGCTGCCAATTCTTCTACATCACCACCGCTTACCATGAGTTTATCTCCACTGATGCGATAATTCGACTGAAACTGGTGAGCTGATAATACTTGTTGTTGTTGCAACTGGTTGAGCAATGCGGTCGTGCCATTGGTCATACTTTGTCCCGATTCCCCTACACGCTCGTACATGCCTTTGTAATTACCTACTTCCTTATTCAGTTTTTCCTTTTGTTTCTCCAGGTCATACCGCACTCTGATATAACTCGCTTTAGCCTTCCTGTTTCTGTCCTGTGTTGTGTAATACCCTTCTATCGCTACCGGCATATTCAATATCTCTGTATGCAGGTCGCTTCTCAGTTCCTGATAATTATTATCCTGTGCAGAATTAGGTTCCTGTCCGTTACTGAAATTGCCAATAATGTCTATACTTCCTTCTATCTCTTCTTGTTGATCGTTATCCTTTGCATTCGCTTTTTTGAACTGAGAACTTACAGAGGTAAATTGCGGCAGGTCTGTTTTCAGCAGTGATGCCGGATTGTTTTTTAGCAGATCTGTCTCGGTATTCGCTTGGTTAACCATTTCTGCACGTTCGTGTTGCTCATAATACCCCAGAAACCAGTTGTGGTAGTAGAGTGCATTATATACTGTATTACCCTTTTTAACGATTGTGCTTGTTACACCAGATTGTTTTGATGCGTTTTTACCGGTTAGATTAGCAGCTTGCTGTATTCTTTTATCGTCTTGTGAAATAGGAGATAACCGCTTCAAACGGTTGGTGACCAAGCCTGTTCTTTTACCTGTTACAAAAGACTTATTCAGACTTTGTCTTAGTCCCGAATAAGCAGGCAATATGCTGTCTATATTGTACGTGTAGGTTTCTGCGTAGATTGTCTTGGATTCATCATACAATACTACCGTAGTACCGTAAAATCCCGGGGGTAATTGGTTAAACCTTTTGATGGCTTCTAGGAAAGTATATTCGATTTTGTATGCTTTAGAGTTCTTCTCAAGGTTTAACTCAATATGGTGTATCCCTTTTCTCAACTTTACTTTATCAAATACAAGATCATATACACAAATGCTGTCCACTGCATTGTATTGATAGCATCTTAGCCGAACAGATGCTTTTATCTCTGTGGGAATAGAAAAACTGAGTGGCTGGTAAACGTATTTTTGTTCGGCGTGTAATGGATCAAGGGAAAACCGCACAACGCTATTTGCTTGCTGCGCAAAGCACAGGCTGCTTACAATAGTAAGCCCAAACAACAAATAATAGCGCCAAACAGCTCGCATTGGCATAACAGTTTATGGTATAGCAATGACAATATGCCATTACTTTGAAACAATCAATTTGTGCATACTAATCCAGTAAGCAAGCACAGGGTTAATACCGGTGTTTGGCTCTTAAAGATTGTAGCGTTTGTTTGTACCCTGGATTAGAATATCGGAGAAGAACTGAATTTCATTTTCTCATGGTCTAGCAAGCATTTTGGGTAAATGCTGTCTTCATTCAATATTGCTAATAGTTTGTGTTTGTTCTACAATTATACAAATAGTTTGTTAAAAAAAAGTAGTACGGCTAGTTTTATTTTGTAGAATTTTCACTACGTCAGGCAAAACTGGTCATACCCGCATTTTCACTTGTCCTAACAATAAAAGCACTGGCAAAAACAACAATTATTTAATACCTAAAAATTCTACTTATAAAAATTTACACTGTCTAAGTCACTGCAATTATCACATTACCGCTACAAACTCATTTATATTCTCTAAACTAATTTTTCTCTATTTTTACTACTCTAACAACTTTGGGTACGCCATCATCTTTTCTTATATCTCTTACTCCGTGTTTTATCAGCCAAGCTTTAAAATCTTGTACGTCTTCTGCTACAAAATGTACAATCTGCCCGTTTTTCAACGAGATAATAAACGTATCAATACTGAATGAAAATGCGGAAAGCTCATCGGCTTCATGGTCGAACTTGGGATAGCTACTTGTATTCATGATTATTCTTCAAATTCTAACTGACAATAGGTAGTTGCATTAATTTTCAAAGCCTCAAATCGACATCTGGTCTGCAGTTGTTGCATTTATCATATTCATAATGTTTTCAGGTGGTTCTTTTAAAGAAAAGACCCCATCCAGATGCAATGCAGATGCAAATTGCAAATCTGCTTCATCGATATAGTAACCAATAACTTTTGTTGATATTGCCTGTTGCTTAATGGAATTGATAACTGTAATATCTCCTTCTGCCAGCATACAAAGATTAATAAGACATATGTCCGGATAGTTTGTAGTAAGCTGCAAAGCAGCATGCAGCAAGGGTAAGCTAGAGGTACTGATCGGAATGGAACAGCCATTATCTTTTAACAGACAGGATAATCCCTCCAGATACAGCATTTTGTTTTCAACTATGGCTATAGTAGTGGTTATCATGGATATTGGGTACTTTTGCTGCTAAAGTAAGGCCTGTTTCCAAAAATGCAATATGGTAAAAGTTGTATTTTACCTGAAAACTATTGTATTTTACCAGAAATATATGATGGCTTAAACCGCATCAAAATTCTCATTCAATGTCCCATTTAGGAAAGAACATATCCAGCTTACGCAATTTTCGTCGCATCCCACAAAAAGACATGGCTGCCCGTTTGCAAATTTCACAGCAGGAATATTCAAGGATGGAAAGTAAAGAAGAGATTGACGAAGAATGGTTGAATAGAATTGCTACAATACTGGATTTTCCCGTAGAAGCTATCAAAAACATGGATAGTGCAGCTACCTTCCAGACTGTCTACCAGCAAACAGGCAATAACGGTAATGGCTTTTACGTGAACTCTAACGAAAAAGTAATAGAAATGTATGAACGCTTGCTGAAAGAAAAAGATGCGGTCATTGAAATGCAAAAAGGTATTATAGAGATGTATAAAGAGTCCAAAAAATCCTAATCACCAACTTTTGAAGTAAATAGATTAAATCACACCCGTTATCGGGATCATATCGATACTACTTCAAACAAAACAATTATAAAGGATAGGCATAAAGCCTATCCTTTATAATTAGTGTAGCTATAAACTAGTTTGCAAAGCAGATATACTCAGATCATTGGGTGGTGCAAATCTACCCTGTGCATGTGCCACGCCGTCCTCCACGCGTACCAATATATCTACATCATGCGCGTAGGTTTGTCCTCCTCTGAACTTACCGTCCTTCGTAGCATGGAATATACCTATAATAGAAGTAGGCTTACTGGATTTGATCAATTGCTTAAATGCCTGTTCATCCAATCCGGCATCACTGACACTATCGATAAACACATATTGATACGTACTCAGATGAGCAGGCAGTTTATTCGCAAAATCCAATCCCGGCACATCCGCATGATTACGTTTTACCTTATCCTGTAAGGTATAACCATGCCCTTCTTCAAATGCGCAATACAGTACCCTGCCATGCTTCGTTAATTCCTTGGCAAAATCTATCGCCACTGTTGACTTACCTTGTTTAGGCTTGCCATATATCATGGCTGAAAACCCGGGTTCAGGGTCACCCAAAAGCTTTCGGTACTTACCCGCTAGTCCCATTGTTTTAAATCTCTTGCTGACCAATTCTTTTGCAGATATGATCTGCACATCTTGTGATGCAATAGTTGACGATGTTTCTTCAACTCCGTTTAAACCACCACCTGTATGCTTATGCTGATTTCTACCTGCTTTCTTCAGACGCATATCTATCAACTCTGTTTCTATATCATACTGTTCCGCCCCTCCTAGCGCAGCGGGCTTTGCCAGCTTTGCAGGATTACGGATCATACTCATAGTAAGTTGCTTTCTTTCCATCAACTTAAGTGCAATCGCCTTACAAAGCGATGGAGCAACTGTATCTTCAAATGCCCTTTCCAATTCTTCATCAGAAAGATTCTTTACATTCTCTTCCATGAGCTTATATACAACTGCATTTTGTGCCCTGGTAAATCCGTCTAGCCCTTCTTCACATGCACAACCCATGACTGCGATTTCACCGATACCATTCAGGCTATAGGTACTGACATCTACTACTTCTGTTTCTCTGTCTATATAGGCTTTGATAGCGGTATATGCTTTACGTACCTCCCGGATATACCTATCGCCTTTCAATCGTCCCTCTGCTTCCGCTTTTTCAATTCGGCGTAACAGTTTTTCTGCTCGTTCATGCCATCCTTTCATGCCTGATATATTGATGTACTCCATTAGAATTCCTACACCTACAGACTTTTCTACACTATGCGCTATCTCATCATAGACTTTTAGGCGAACATCCGGAATAACCAGGTGCAGGCTACCGGCTTCACTTGCCTCATGCACTGCTACACGCAAGCTTGCATTCATAGCTGCTATTTCCGCGTGATAAGGGGAGTCCCTGATAACTTTGCGCTCTACAATGGCTTTATTAAATGCACGCCATATAGCTAGTAGCTGAACATAGCTCTTGTCTTTGTCGTGCAGTGAAAGGTATTTTTTGACAAGCGCGATATCAGACGGTATATGCGACACCTGCTCCGATTGATACTTTATTTTTTCCTTTCTCTTTGGTTTGGGCTTTGCTGCTTTCTTAGGCGCTGCTACTTTGGGCTTTGTAACCGGTTTCGGTTGCTTGGTCGGCGCTGCTTTTTTTGTCTTGGTTTTAGATAGCTTTTCTTCCTGGCTATTCAGGCTTTTTAAGAACAAATCAAATGTCTCCCTGATTTCCGGGGACTTATCTATATTCTGTGGCTCTTTCCCCTGCTTGGTTACTTTATTAATAAACTGGTAGGTGGCTTCAAAATCCTCGTCCTTTTCAACGATGTGCATGTAATTACCTATCTGCTGAAAATAATTCGTTCGGTTTAGTTTCATCTTCATACTATTTGTGTTATGCTGCTAATCTTAGTTTGAGTCTTAGTTTAAGTTTGAGTGCTTCTGCTTCGAGCTGGAGTAGTTCTAATTCCTGGTCACTAGCTTGGTATGATCCCTCGGGTTCAGGCATCCTGATAGGCTTGCGCCTGTGATACACCGTAACTTGTTTTTCCATTTGGCTGAACTGGTGGCGGCTTATCATCACAGAACAAGTATGCTTGTCCTGTATAATGCCTACAAAGTTTTCTATGGCTGCAATATCCAGTTGCGCTACCATCTTGTCTGACACGCGATTGAAATTGTTACCGTCAACTATTGCTAATAAATCCTTATCGAGGTAAATATCACCCGCTACTTTGCGTGCCATCGGAACAATGACTTTATAACCGGTCGGCTGCCTGATAAAACCGATGCCGGTGCTGGTCACAATCGAATGTCCTACCGTAAGCGATTTAATAAGCGGCAGCGCTTTGATGACAGGTATACTCACTTTATCCTGCACCTGCTCATCCATCACCCAGTTATCCGGTAGTAGAATACCTTTTTCAATCTTGCCGTCCAGTGTGGTATAGTTTACCAGCTTCCCCCTGAAATCACTGAATGCCTGCAAGAGGTTGCCCGTTACGATATGTCGGGTTTTTCTGTCCGCATTATTCTGCTGGATGTATACGCCCCAATTTTGCAGTATCTGCTCAGGTCCTATTCTTGGCAGTTCCGCGCTTGCACCGATGATCTTATCAATGTCTTCAAAAGATGCCGGGATGGCAAAATATTTATTACTGTTTGCCAGCGCGAAACGCAACTTGATTTTAGAAGGCAGAAAAGGATTCTTGCGTTTCCAATCAATTACAAAGCCTAAGAATACAGTAGGCACATATTCCATATAGCCACTACCCGTACTTATCGGAAAACTCAGGTTACGCCCGATGTAGAAAAACTTAAACAGCTTTTCGAGATAAAATTTTCTGGCTGCCGCTTTGTCCAGCAATTGCTTCATCGCTTTCCCATGCGCTTCTTCTATCTCTTTTTCGCGCTGGTGATAATAGGCTTCTCTTTCGCTGTCGGTCTTGAGCCGCTGAAATTTCTTCTCTAGGTTAATACGCTTGGCCAACTCATGGTAGCGTTCACCCAGTTCCTTCGCTTCAATATCCGCTGCCATCGCCGTCTCTTCGTTATAATCACGGATGATATCCTGCTGTATTTTTAGGGCATCTTCTCCTTGTAGTGATTCCTTTAGCAGGTTATCCAATTCTGTTGCCGTAAATGGTTTGCGCAACACATTGGCATGTACCGTTTCTAAAATGCTATCCTCGCTGAATACACTACCTGAACCACCGCCTACTTTCACGACTTTGCTATTCAATGTTTCCGCTTCCAAGTTCATGGCTTCCATCTCCAGATCATAATCTCCGATCTGTTGCAGATAGGACACATAATCATTATAACGCTCTGTTATCTCCGCATAAAACTCCTGCTGCATTTTTACAGATAATACAGCCACACGCCCGCTTACTTTATGTGCTGCATTCTCCATGACCTGTGCATCCCCTTGTTCGCTATCTGTTGTATTCTTTAGCTTCAATGGGTCATCCAACATCCTATTGATTGTTGGGTTTTCCAATAAGTATTCTTTCACAACCCTGTCTCCGTATTTATTCAGAAAATCAGGTACATCCAAAATCTTGCTGGATTGCTTTTGATTAGAGGCTGTGTTGGCATCCAGTGATTTCAGCTTTTTTTGCAGCATCATCATCAACCGGAGCTCTGCCGGAATAGCTGAAGTCATATAATCATAAATAGGCTTCAGTAATTGACCCGTACGATTGATACGGCCTCGCTTCTGCACCTCGGTATTAATATCCAGTTCCGCCTGTAGCACAATCATAACCCTTTGCCTCACTTTGTCTTTTGGCACTTTGGAAGTAGGAATCGCATGTGCCGATGCACCCGTACTACCACTCTGGTTGATAAGCAGTACGTCTACTTCATTATTATTAAACTCCCGAAAAGCATCGTTGGTATTTATCTTCTTACGTAATGCCACAATCGCTTTACGCACTGTATTGTTTTTATTGCCTTCGGGTAAAAGCTCATTCATCGGGTCATCCGCCTCCAGCCACTGTAATTCATATTTACGCCCGGTCACTTCTGCAACCCTATAGCCTGCCGCTTTTATCTTTTGTACCACTACATCAATCGGTGAAATAGATATACCGGTGGCTATCTCATCTATACGTTTACGGATACCGAAGTATACAGCCTGTGCTTCAGGCGATAGTTCTGTAATCTCAAAAGCTTTGTAAACAGGTTCTCCGTTAGGGCTTTTTTCAGTATAGCGCATCACCCCATCTAAACCTCTGCGCAATACTTCGGAAAAATCAGGCATGATAACAGAACCATCACTTACCGGCAATCCTTTCTCGTCCGTCATGTCTTCCAAAAAACTACCCATCGTAGAAGAAAATGCGATAACAGGCTTTTTGCCTTCTTTCAGTCTTTCGATGGCTCGTTCAGCCACCGATGCTGCTTTGATGGAAAAGAGCATCTGGTTGATGATATTAAATACCTTACTGAAATAAGGGGTATTGTCTACCCCTGCTTTATTTGTGCCATCACGCATACCCACTGCTTTACCGTCTGCGACAGCTATGGTATCTAATTCTTCAACGACCGAATCGATATAGTCTTTTTGAAAACTGATGATATCGCGGATAATACCTGTAATATTATCAGCAATCGCAGCGTGTTCCTGTGCCTTGTCCTGTAGAGTGATATAGTTCACTTCTACTCCTTCAAAACTTCTTTCCCTGCGTATCATCTGTCCTTCAGCTACGAGTTGCGAAGACAATACTTCCTGCAATGCCACACCTCCGCGCTGTATCGCTTCTACTAATTGGTCACGGCTCATATTACAATCCGAGATGGCAGTCTTTACCGCATAGATGGGCATATTATCAGGGCGTTTCGCAAAAGTGGCAGAGAGGTAGACTACGCCGCTAGCCTGTGCTATAACGCCTTGCAGGAAATTACCCGTATTGGATGAACCACTGCTGTTATGAGATTCATCCATGATGAAGATAGTATCTCTGGCGATCGCACTTAAAAATGCCGGCTTTTCGGGCTTTTTTTCAGGACTATTAAACTGACTATATGTACCGATAGCAAAATCAAATCCTGCGGGTAGTTTTTCCGATTTGAATGCAGCCGTTTGCTCTGCATAGGGTAATGCCTGATAGATGACATTACCGTCTTCGTCTTTGATATCGGTCTTACTTTCCCTGCCATTGACAATAAAGGGACGCAAATGGCCAGATCCAATTGCATAGAGGTCACGGTATAAATCCGAGAACAGGTTCGCTTTCTCCGTTAAAAATATGGGCTTTAGTCCCTGGTGGTGTGCATAGCGCAACATGGCTGCAGCCACACGTCCCTTACCGATACCTGTCTGATCGCCGATAATCATTCCTTGTCCCCTTGCCTCGATATTGTATATCCCCATCATCACCGCATCCGTCTGTTCTGCTGACAGGGCTTTACATAATGCTGTCTTCGTTGGATAACCCAAGCGGTCGCGCACGAAATTATCCGTATCGCCACCTACAGCTTCTTTGATAGCTGCCAATGCTTCCTGCGTCTCAAAAGCCATGCTGTCCGGCACTTGTGTGTCCAGTACGATGCAGGCATTCGATGAGGGCTGATAGGGGGCTCCTAAGTCGCCCTCATGCTTTGGCTTTTGCTGATCTATCAGGCGTAATATTTTATTCAGTTCCTGATCGACACGCTCCTGTAAATCACGGGTATGATAGCGGGTATCTTCTATCAGTACCGGCTTATAGCCCGCATCCTGTAATTGCTGTATGCGCAGGAATAGTAACGATTTGGACGAACCGGTAATGAAATATTTGAACACACCGCCTTCTGACATTTTAATGATGCCGATATTACAGGTCTTCGCTAATGCCTCCGCATCTTCATTAAAAGCAACAAAGGTTTCAGGGGTTTCAAGCAGGTAGAGCGCATCTGCTTTATTCTCTTTATACTGCTTGTATTGTTCATACAAAGCATCATGATCTACTATGTCATCATCCTCATTGCCTTGCAGAGATCCCTTATGTTTTGTTTGAAACAAGGGCTTTAGTTCTTTTGATAATTGCAGCAGGGTATCTTTTTGTAAAGACTGTAGTTTTCGCCTGATACCATTCAACTGATTGCCTGCATGAACAATCGTTTTAAGGTAGGTAAGTCTTGCATCCTGGCTTAGTTTCATACGGGGATAATCCACTAGTACTTCATCGCTTACGATAATGTCCATCGTCATCGCCAGCCTGACATTGTAGTTGTGGATGATTTTCAGGCATTGCTGCCTGAATGCACGCCGTGACAATTCCTTTATTCCGGTATCGGTATATGGATTATCCGGGTAGGCATCGTACACGTTCGCACCTAAAAAAGTGTTAAACAGCATAACATATTCTGTCTTATATGGCAGCTCATAGGCAATACCTTTTGCCAATTGCATTTTGTAAACCTGTTCTTCCGAAGTCAAAAATTTTTCTAAAGGGATTTCCCAAAGCTGCTTATCAGGCATACCTTTATTTACGCGTGTTACAGGATTTGAATTGGCGGCATCATCTGTAAGGATGAAACGAATACCCATTGTTTGTAGCATTTGGATAAGTCTTGTCACTTCAGCCTCGTCCAATGCGGTATATTCAATATAAACACCATCACAGAGGAATGTAGTTTTACTGATACCAGGCAACGAATGCTTCAAAAAACCTGCATCTTTTCCGTAGACCTCATAATAGTTTTCAGTTCGTAGTAATATCAATGCGCCATTATATAATTCCTGCAATGGCAGGTATTGTTCGGTGTATGTCATGGCGTACCCGCTATCTGATTCCTCCATGCCATCCAGCGATTTGCCACGTAGGGCTTGTAATAATCTTCTTGCTTCCGTACTCATATCTTGGTTTGAATTAATATTGTGTTGCTGTATTGTTGCTTGTGGTTGTACATCGTCGGATTTTTTCCACTGCATAGCTGTCATTACACGTTGGAATAATTCGTCAAAACTGTGTAAGACCCTGTCGATGGCAGGATTGTAAATAGGTGCTGCTCCGACAGGTTCACGCTTTCTGCCTGCAATTAGTATCAGCCTGGTATTAAATGCTGTTCCCTGACGTGCATACAGTTCTTTTCCATCTAGCAGGATTACATCTGCTACATGGTAGTGGTGGTAGAGATAGTTAAAGAAGATGCGGTTCTTACCCGCCTGTATACGTCCTTTACTGTCCCATGCTGTATGCCCGCCGATAATGATAGCTGCTTTACCATCCATTGCCATCGTATCTAATGCGTAGATAGCCATCAGGTGTTCCAGTATCGCAATAGGGTAACCATTGATAACTACTGCTTTATCCAGCTTGCCAAAAGGCGGATTGGTGAGCACTGCCATAAATCTTTGTTGCACATCAAAGAAAGGCTGGCCGCCATCATGGCTCCAGACATTGGCAAAACCTTGCTGGCGGAGGTTCATGCGTCGTTGGTCATCTACTTCATTGACATACACTCGTTCCGGCATTGCAGCGACCGTTAAAAGACCATTCCCCGCCGAAGGTTCAAACGCATAGCCACCTTTCAACTGCAGTTTATCTATACCACAGAAAACACCCATCAGATAACCAATGGGTGCAGGGGTACTGTATTGTTGTAGTAATATGCTCTGCGAGGTGCGATGAGACAGATTGACTTGTGCCGCATAGAGTTGCACCATCTGCCCGTACTTTTCCTCCGTAGTACTTTCTTTTTGCAGCGCAATGTTTCGTGCAGTGTTTACAATCGCCAGTTCCGTTAATTCCTTTACTTCGTTTTGATCAGCAATACCCATGGCTGCAGCTCGTGACTCAAGGCTGCGCTTAGTTTGCTTCGTATGGGTTCGCAAATCGTTTTCTACTGACCGGACATACGCCTTTTGTTTCGTCGTCATCTTCATCATATCAAGCTGTTATTTTGATTGTTCCTGCCCTATATGACGAATGAGAAAAAAAAAGCTACGATGGTTCCAATGCCTGCAATAGCTCCCCCCATATTATCGGTGTTATCATTGATGGCTTTAACAACACTATCCGCCTTCTTTTTAGCCGATTGTGTTATTTGTGCTGCTGCAAATACCACATCCCTTACTGCGTCAGGTGTGCTGCTCCATACATATTGTTTAAACTCAGCCATCGTTATTTTTCCGTCTTTTACCGAATCAACAGCAGGGTTCTGACTGGCAATCAAAGAGGCAGGCAGTTTGCCGGTTGCAAAAACATAGTGGTCTCCTTGCCCTACTGCAGCTGGAAAGAAGGTAACCAGGTATACATCAAAATAGCTGTGCATCTTTCCCCTATATGGCGCGAAATACTTTTTTACTTCATCCAACTGTTGCAGGTGATTATACTTCAGTACGTTCTGCGGCGCACCGGGAAAACCGGAGGCTTTTGTCCATTGCAATATGCCTGCCGCTATCAGTCTTTTGTTTTTAATATTCTGTGCTTTGGCATTTAAGCGGCTTTCGGCATACATCACCTGCATCAGCCAGTTCGGGTCTATACCCAGCCATGCAGCGATAGTTATTACTTTCTGTCCAAATGCCTCACGTACGGACGCAGGTATATTGGGGTGGTCGATATGAATGAGTTTCATCGAATACGATATAATGAATCTGATAATGATTGTTTAGGACAAGGAATACTGTCGATTGAACAGGAGATCAAATGCACCTCCCTGCCCGCAGAATTTTAAGATATGCCTGCTGGTCTCGTCTTTCTTACCTGCTGATAATTGCGAGGAACGAATGACATGTACTAAGCCGGTTGTATCTGCAATCGGTGTTTTATAAAAACTATAATTAGGGCCCGTGTTGTAAGCACTCATGACTTTATCCAGCCGCAGGACATTACCATCAATAAACTTAGGGTGCTGACATAAGTAATGTAAATACAGCGATCCCATCAGCACATTAAACTCCGCACCTTCTTGTGTGTCGGATGCCGCGAGTGCAAACGCAGCATCCGCATGTATGGTTTCGCCTTTCCCATAAGCTTTAAAAAACTTGCGGATAATCGGAGTAGCCCGTACTACCACTTGCTGTGGCGCAGCCCAACGTTTACCGTCTGAATACATCTTCCCATCGAGATAATCCAGGCAGGCCGCGATCGTAGTCTTGCCTATCTGCATTAAGCCCACATGTGCTGTATTGGAGGTTTTCTGGTTGCCCCCGCTTTCGACTGCTGCCTTAGCTACCAGTAATGTAACAGGTAAACCTGTTACGCCTGCTGCCTGTTTGAAATAAGGCAGCCAGTTTGTTTTGATACGGTCAAAGAACTGAAACATCGCGTCCCTTGAAAAAGGATTGGCTGCATTGATAGAAGGGAAAGTCTGTATTCTTAAAAACATTTTTAAGGTATTGTTTTAACTGCTCTTAGGTTTATATCTATTCAAAGGTTTAGCGGTCGCTGTCTTACGGGTTGGTTTACCTTTGGGTATCGCTTTTCTTTGCGGTGCTTGCTTGACAACCGGCCTCCGAACTACAACTGCTTTTCCGGTAATGATTTGTTTATACAATGTTTCTGATACTTCAGTCACGTTGTATCTGCTTCGTAAGGCCGTCAAAGTCATTGTCCCGAAATACCCCGTCGCAGGAACACCAATACGCCGCTGTACTTCCTTTACATAGGAGTTGGTCATTCCCATGCGCAGCGGAAATATTTTGCCATTCCCGTTCGGAGCTGCTTTTACAGCATTAGTTTTCACCAGAGCAGGCATCGGTGCTTGCGGTGGGGTAAGGGGTTGATGCATAGCTCCGGGACGATAGTTCACCGGCTGACTCATTCGATTATCAAAACGTGCTTGCTTTGGGTTGTAAGCTCCCGGACGGTAAGCAGTGGATTGATTCACCATTGCCCCCGATGTTCGCATCGATGGCTTGCCGCCCGGTAAAAATGGTTGCTGCGTTCGCATCACCGGCTTAGGTTGATTTCGTACAACAGGAGGCATACTACTATGCTGTCTCGTATAACCTGTGCTATCAATTTCACTACCGCTTTCATAACCTCCGGCCTCATCCTCACTAAAGTCCTGTCCATCATCCTGCGACACTGCACTCTGTTCATCTGCTGTATCGTCAATCTGCCTTTCATCAGCACCCTCATCACTCGTTTCTACAACACGCTGCACTACTGGCGTATATGACGGTGCAGGATTCGGGTTGATCTGTCCGGGTGCAACGGTTTCTTCAGGCGGTACTTTGGCATCATCACCTGTAGTATTTAAAGGTGGCAGTGCTGTCGTGCTTGTTGCAGCCGAAGCCTTCTTGTTCACTCCTGCCAGCAGTAACAATACACCTGCCCCGATGCCCAATGGCAACAATAGATTTTTTTTAGTTGTTTCTTTCATCGCTGCAATTGAATAATCCGTGAATAATAAATAGCTGCGTTAGGATTTTTGAAATACACCCTTTGCATTAGTTCCTTTCGGCTAAAAATCCATAACCATGGGTGCTTGCGTTTATAGAAAACAACTTGTGTCATCGTGTCACGCGTACTGATATGTAAGAACTGTTTGTCCAGCAAAGCATAGCCTGAGACGTCATAATAACTATCGTGGTAGCTAAACACACGAAAACGCAGGCTATCACCTGTTGTCTTCAGATAATGAAAACCTATTGTTCCAATTTGCTTGGGAACAAAAACAATGCTATCCCTAAGCGTAGATGTAAGTGATTGCTGTAAGCCGAAACTTGTCGTACTGACTGTCTGCACAGAACGTGGCTTAATGCCCATTGTCTTCATCTCTCCATAAAGCTGCGGGAACATACGTAACAACTCTTGTTGCCTGAGTTGCAATACACCTGTTTGCGAAGCGATGCGTCCGTTAGCAAGCAGTATTTGCTCTTGGGTCTGTAGTAAGACTTCCTGATTGCTACCCAGCCTTGTTATCTCCTTGTGCATCGTCCTTACCTGGCGTATCAGCAGCAGCAATGCTGCGATTATCACCAATAGCCATACTATCGGGGATTTGAATATTTTTAGTAGTGTCATCATTGATTTTTTGAAAAGAGTAGGTTGTTAAGAACATATAGATCACGGTACCTGCCACACGTATTGCTGCCTGCATATAGGGAGAAAAACCCATCGCCTCAATGAGCTCATAATGTTCATTGATAAGAATGCAGCAACCGTACAATACCGTATGGAATAACCATCTCCAAACATATTTCTTTGGAGTAGCTGCCGTGAGCCTGCGGATAAAATCAGTATGAGGTGTCATCGTATCTGTTTAAACAAAACAAGCCGGGAAGGACTTGCCATTCCCGGCTTGTAAGAATATTAGCTTTGCGGAACGCCCGGCTTCAGGCGGTAGTCCACGATTATTTTTTCAGGATAGTTACCTGTAAATCCACCATTGAGTATAATACCATTTGGCAGGCTCGGATCATTGAAGCGATAATCGATGGTCGGCTCCATGCGTAAACCGTTGCGGTATACTTTGATACTGCTGGTCTCAATCTGTGAGATGGAATAGCTCAGGTTCACATTGTTACCTTCTACCAGGTCACGGAATATTTCCGTAAGGTCATTGGTATGGCCGAGTGTAGTAGCCGCTTTAGGTTTCCATTGCAGGTCCGTATGATCCCATGCAAGTACCGTACTACCACCCTTAGCCAATTCGTTATCGAGTAGTAACTGCGTAACAGTAACATCTTCGAGATTGTCCAATACGCGTGGTAGTGTATTCAGGAATGCCTGCGAAAGCGTTGCACTCAAAGGATTTTCAGGCGTACCATTCCCAGACAGGGTGATATATTCCGTATTCTGTGTAACAACTGCCAATAGTGATGTCAGGTCAACCGTATGCACCGTACCATTGGATTCGGTGATCTTTAAACGGTATATACCCGCACTCGGGTTCTCCAGCCTCGCATCCGCTACATGTATATCCGTCTGACTGAAGTTCAGTGGTGTAGATACCACCTGCTGGTTGCCATCTTCGGCGGTATACTTTATAACGATATTACCGTTCACTATTTCAACGGAGTCGAGGTGCGTAACTGTTTCACCGGACTTAATCAGGGCATCTATTGCCGAAAACTGTAATTCACCATTGCCATCCGAAAGCGGAACATATTTATAGCCCGGCGCTTTCTGTAACTGTTTGTCTAACCTGATTCTTGTTTCTTGCATTTCTAAAACTTGTTTTTAATTGTTATGATAATTTGACCGGTCACTTAATAAGTATAGATGCACAGCAGGCTGTCCTGCGAATTGAGCGAAAAGGGTAATTGCACCTTGTTGCCATCTATATGATAATCTGCACCGCGACGCAGCTCCACACCATTGAGCATCACCATCAGCACCGGCGGTGCAGGTATGCGTTGCAGGGTGAATACTGTTTGTCCCTGTGCCTGAAAAAATGTTTCTGTATGCCAATTAAGTGGTGTACTGCTACCGCCACCTCCATTCCCATTGTTGTCCCTGAAGCTGGAGAGATTAAAAACATCTTCTCCATCCTCCAGCCATATCTCATCATTCACAGGATCACCCAATAATTTGAGTATCTCCAGTAAACTGAAATCTTTGTATTGCCCGGTACGTTGCGACCGGAGTGAAAAAACTGCCATTATCTGAATGCTGCGGGTATGTTTTCTATTGTCTGCTATAGGTACGTCTGTATAGCCGTTGCTTGGCATCATTTTTTAGTGTATTGATCCAGCATCGCAATACTGATACTTCGTTGTCCTGTTTTACTGTAGAGCGTGTTTTCTGTTTGTTGCCCGAAATCACTGTCTGCTATCCGTTCCCCTTGCTTCGCTGATGCTTTATCTTTAAAGCCCAGCCATTTTTGTAATCGGTATACATCTGCACCTCTGCTCCCTCTCTTCAGTACCGGCGATGTATTAGTGGGTTGTAGCGTCTTCAGCTTAGAGAGCATAATAGATGGATATTGTGAAGCGGTGACGTTTGTGATACCAAACTGCCTAAAAAGTGCTGACTGTGTTTCACTGCCAAATACACCATCTGCCGTAACGCCTAATTTCTGCTGCAATGCCAGTATGCGTTCTCCTCTCATACCTTTACGAAGCGGAAAAGACTCGGTATTGTTTGAAATGGCTACAGGTTGTTTGGGCATTACAACGGCACTGTCATTATCAACGACTATTTCCGTAGCCGGTTGCAGTGTTACAATAGCTGCCGTAGCACGTTTTGGCTTCAGTAAATACTGTAAACCAAAATAAGCGGCGGCGGCATAGATAATATAACGCACCGTATGTTCACCCTTACCTGTCTGCTTTTGTTCTTCTAATGTGTCCACTTCCTTTCTTTTAAACAAACCTGATCGCAATACCCTTACGGGCATAATTCTTATTGATAGATTGCTTCTGCGCCTTATTGAGGTTAGAGGAAATCGCCTGTGTCAAATCCTTTAGTCCTCCGTCAGGAAAAATACCGAGCCAAGTTTCTTGTCTTCTGCCATAGTATTTATAGAGCAGTGCAAAGTCTGCGTCATTACCTACATAGGTCATGCAATACCTGGCGTCATCATGGGCGTCACCTACTGCACTGAATTGGGTGTCCCGATAAATACGTTCTGCCAGTTGCGCCCAGAAGCCATCAGGGCGCGTCGGCTTTTGCTTTTTCGGCATTTCATTCACGTATCGTTCTATCGCTTCCTGTGATTGCTTTTCACTTTTGACCTGCTCATCTGATTTCTTCAGTTGCAATGCCTGCGCAATCTCATCAGCAGTCTGTCCTGCGCCTTTCAATATTTTAGACGCGAGGTAGAGGGTACCGCCTGCGAGTATGATCATCGGCAGGTTGCTGATAAGCTGCCCTTGTATCTCGGAACGCTTATCAGCCATCTATAGAAAAGTTTTAATCATGCTGCGGTTGGTCGGTGTCTTTAACTTGTGTGCAGAACTTTTCATTTCCTTCAGCGAAAAATGCTGTACAAAACTCTGAATGGCTTGTTGCATCTCAGCTGCTTCCTGTTCATTTTGAGCCACTACCTGAATAGTCACATCAAATTGCTTTGCTTGTCCGTTTGCAGGTTTGTTATGGAGTATTGGTAATTTCATGATTGTTGTGTGAGTTGATTAAGTAGTTTTTGAATAACTGTTTTGTCTTTTTGTATTTCTACGAACATCAGATAGATGGTAGCGACTTCTTGCTGGCTCAATTCCTCCAGCATATAATCACGTAGCATCAATACCATCTGCTCTCTCTCATCTTTTGGTTCTACCTTGACAGGCATCTCTGTTGCAGCAGCTCCGATAGCAGGTTGTACTTGTTCTGCTTTTTCTTCCGTTCCGGCCAGCATACTCAGTATACTTGCACCACCAAAGAATTTAGATAAGCCCGGTAATGCCATTCCCAGAATACGCATATAGCTCTCTGTTGTCTCTTTGGCTGCGATGTCATGGCGGAGGTCTGCATTACGCGCTTCCAGTTCCGCAATCTGTGATTGCATCTTCTGGTTCTCATCCCGCATCCGTTCATAATCCTCCGTACGACGCATTTCGGTCAACCGTTTTTCGACAAGGTTATTGACATCCGCTTCTCCTAAGCCTTGAAAAGTCACAGGTGCGGCCTGTATCATTCGTGGTTGCACCAGCTCTTCTTCGCGCTGCAGCCTACCAACAGAAAAAGTATGTTCGAATAGTTTTTCGCTGGTATCCGCGTTATGCCAGGTGATGGTAATGCTATCCGGCTGGCATACCTGAAAACGTCCGCAGATAACGGTCGTAAATGCAGTCAGCGATGTTTTGTCTTTACTCTCAGCTATCTTTTTACCCAGCTTACTATATACTGCTGTAAATGCTATTTGCTTTTCGGAGAGTTGTTTCTCCCCCTTAAGCATCTTGACTACTTCTCTGTTTTTATCAAAAAGGGAACGCAGTTCCGGAAAATCACTTTGTGCCATAGGTTGTGCTAATCGTCATTTATTTAGGTATCACCTGGTAAAACAATGCCTGGCATAAACTGCCGGTAAAGGAATCAGGCAACTGTATTTTGATCTTACCCCAGAACTCTTCCATCGTATCGTTGGTATGCGCTTCCAATAGCAGCACATTGGTATCACTGGTAATGCGCGTGCCGACAGGCAGTTCGTAAGCATTGACCAGAAACCAATACTGGTTATAGGCATCGAAGTCCATACTGTTGTTCAGCACTTTGCCGGTACTATCCGTAATCCTTCTTACAACCACCGGTAGCATCCGCGCATAGGCAATCTCCATTCCTCTTCTGCGCATCTGCCGCTCTACATAATCTTCTACATTAATCATCCGATAGTGCTTTGAGATAGATGGTTATAATATAATTGCTCCACTTGTCTGTTATAGTTCCATCCGCTTTCTGGTACTCGATGCCGGTAAACACTTTGTTTTCATAATTGCCTGTCAGCAGGCTACCTGCCATAATGTCTATGGCAGCATCATGATATGCGTCACTGGCTTCCGCACGGTTATCAAAAGGAACATCGAGATGCCCGAAGTGATATTGCTTGTTATTGAACTCCAGCGACAGATAACCGATAACAGGCAAATACGCTGCTGTCGTCATCGACTGCACGCCTACCGAATGCACCGTTTTAATACCAATCACTTTACGGATATGACTCGGTAAAACCGTATTGATCGTCACCGGTGTCAGGGGTTGTCGAACGATAAAAGGAACAGGGTGGTATATAATCCTCGTCTTAGTCATCGCTACCTGGATAAAAACATTGTAATCTTTACATCATAGGGATAATACACTGGGGTCGGTGCTGAAGGCGATGCGCCTGTACTTGGCATCGTCATGCTGCTGTTACCCAGTCCTATATTAATGGGTGCGTTATACACAGGTACATTATCTACTACCGCGTTACCGTAAGAGACAATATCCTTACCTGATACATAGGTCTTTTTAACATTCACATCTGTGGCAGCAATCACACCACCACCGGGGCTGTAACTGATATTACCCAGCAGTGACTGTAAAGCACTATCCGTATAAATCCCTTCCAGTTTAGCGCTGTGTATTGGTATCGGTTTTTCAAAGAACAGCATCCTGTTATTGGGAGGTACGTCATTGCCAAATACCAACAGGTGTGCTTCATGGCTTTCATCCAACACTTTCTTCTCATCCACCCGAAATCCGAATGTGCTGCCAAACAATGCACCATCATAACCCACCGATAAAGCAATACCCTTCAGCATCGAAAAATCTTTATGGCTTTCCGCATTGAAGTAAACACGCTGCCCGCTTTTACTGATGCGCAGACTGACTTTTTGAAAACGATATCCCTGTATCATCTTAGGCTTCGTTGGTTAACCAGATATTGATAATCACATCATAAGGGAACACCACACCATACGGGTTGGTGGTATACCCGGCAAGGGTTTTAAAGTCCACCTTGCCTGGATCATATACACCACTGTCTTCTCCATTATCTACCAGTAAAGGATATTTACTTCCATCCGTATACCTGCCCTCAATACTGCCACCCAATGCTTCTATTTTCTCCGGGAACAGGAAAAACTTACTATTCGGAGCTACACCATTAGATGCAGTCAGGTTCTTTACCTCATGCCCGTCATCAAGTACTTCCACGTTATTTAGTCGAAAGCCCAGCATCGAACCCTGTATGGCTTTATCCTGCGGCAGCGAAACAAAAATGCCTTTGATGTTACGAAAGCCTTTGTCGCAAACAGCATTGAAGCGTAGTGTTTCTCCTGCGGATGATACCCGCAACCGTATACGTTGGAATTTGTTATTCTTCACTGGTAGATTTTTTAATCTGATGAACCTCTTTAAACCCTATAAACCCTATAAACCCTATCTGTAAACCCTGACCCTATTAGGCTTTTACAACCGTAGTACCAATCAGTACCACTTTCAGGAATGCATTCGGCGGCGCATTTGTTCCCCATTCCAGGTTGAACTCGATAGTCTGCTGGTCACGTATCAGTTTTGGATTATCCAGCACATACGTACCTTCTACCAGCTTGTTATTGCCTTTGGTATTGAATACTTCCAGCGATGTGTTCGGCACCAGCACTGCACCATTCGCTTTGAACTCAAATTCACCGTTGCGGATAAAATCCGGTGTGATCGAGAAATTGACATTCAGCGGGCTGTTTGTTCCCTGGTCTGCCACACCATACATCAGGCGTATCGCATGTAAAAGGAAGAAAGCTCCTTTCTCCAGTTTCGCGGAACTGATATTGGTATAACCAACGGTTTTATTGTCATCGTCACGCAGCATCTTTACAACCTTGCTGTTGGTAATATCTTTCACCGCATAATAGCTGATGTCAACCGACTGCAGTGATTTACTCGCCAAGCCTTTCTGTATGTCACGTGGCAATAAATTGATACGGCTTTCAAAATCACCACGGCTGCCACGTGCATTTTTACCTGCACCCTGACGGGCTATCTCTTTGGTCTTGCGGAAAAACCTTGCTTTTTCTTCCGGCTGTGCCTGCTCTACTGCACCGAGAAACTCAGCTTCACTCATAGCGCCGAGTAAATTGTATTCACTTTCGTTGATCTGTCCTAGTGTAAACATTTTTTTCTATTTGCGCTGCTCATCTCATAAGCAGCAATGATTAATTGTGAATTGATTGACTTTTAAAAGCGGGTTTAGGCTATAATATCTGGAGGTCATCATTGCCACTCATCTGCGCTATATATTCCTCACTCTGTCCCAGCATCTGCTCTTCTTCACCGCCATAAAGAGGTTCGTCTATATTGCGTGCGTAACCTACCTGTTGCGCATACATGGGTTCAGGCTCTCCCATATAAGCCGGCGCATCGATATAATAACCGGAACTGCCTGCCGGAGGCTGTACATTGCCTAAATCAGGAAAACCCATACCCGATATAGGTGTACGCTCATGATACAGCCACCTGTCTCCATTCGATACCGCAGCTACCGGTGTCAGGCCCAAGCCATCACCTGCCAGGAAGGTGGCAGTAGGCATCAGCGTTTTTACCGTTTTATATGCACCTGCCATAGCTGCGCCTTTCAGGATATTCTTAAGCATCGGTTGTTCTACTTTCGTAGCACCATACATCGCACCTGCCGATACAACCAGTGGTGGTAGCATTTTTTTGATGCCCTTCTGCGACGCGTCCGCAGGGTCTACTTTCATTACTTTATTCGCCATATTCACGGCAATGTTGCCGATCACAAAACCCGCGACATTCTCTATCATCGGCTGCACTTGTTTAAGCACTTCTTTGATACCGGGTGCCGGGTTTGTATTTGCTGAACTTGTCATTTTTGAATTGTATTTATTGTTAGAAAATCATTTAAGCCAGTAGATGTATCCTTGACTCCGGAGGATGCCTGCCGCTACTACTATGTCCTGTCAGTACGGGTGCGGTAGTGGCTGTCGATGTTTTGCCAGTATTATCACTGTCTAAGACTTTATATACACCGTAGGCTATCGCGCCTCCAATAGCAATGCCTAATACAGGATTGTTCTGTGCGAATTTGACAGCCCCTGTTGCGATGTTACCTAAACCACTAATGCCATCTTCTCCGCTAGGCACCTCATCGGTTGGCAACTCATTATTCTCATCGGTTGGTGAATGAGTCCCATCATCAAAACTTACACCATCATCTTCCGTAGCTGCACCTTCTGTAGCGGAAATATCAATGGCTTCATCTTTTTTCGCCAGCCCGGTATCACGCATGATTTTTACCACTGCCGTGATGAGTGGTGTTGCTGCAGCAACGGCTGCTGCCACAGGCACAACACCTAAACCATGCAGGCTTCCTTTCTTGCCACTGAGAATCGCTTTACGCAGGTTGTCTTTTTTACCCCCTACTTTTTCAAACAGTTTCTCCACTTTTGCCAATGCACGTTTTGCATTGGCAACGGTAGCAGGACTGATGCCTTTCGCCCTTGCTTGTTCCGGTGTCGCATACGCCCATTTCAGGCGGCTGGACATTTTACCGACATTGAGTTTTAGTGCCAGCAGAAAACCATTACGGGAGGCAATGGTCGCAGGATTAAAACGAACCAACCCTTTACCTACCTTCTTTAGACCTTGTCCGACTTTCTTAAAAAATCCTTTCTTCTTTGCTTTGGGTTGCTTGGCTGCTGCTTTGCTTTTCTTCGCACGTCCTAATTGTAAGTCGTCATCCCCTAAGAAAATATCATCATCACCATACAAAGCGTCATCACCCAATAAACCGTCAAGGTTACCAAAACCATTGAGCCTGTCCAGCAAGGTTTCATTTGCCATCAGTTGCCCCAGTGCAGTATCTCTTTTGTTGGTGAACCAATACTGGATGGCATAGTCCAGCATTTTTAGCAGCTCCTGGTGGTTATAACCTGCCACAAAAGAAGTGACAGGATTTTCTGCAATGGCTTGTCTGGTTGCCAGCAGGTAACGATACAAGCCTTGCTCCAGTGCGTTGTCTTTGACTACGCCCTGTAAATAGGTTTCGCCATCCAGGATACCCAACCCTTGTAAGTCTACTCCGAATATCGTTGCATGTAATGCAACATTGTTAGCAGCAGCAAGCTGCATGGAGTTCATTATTATTCTGCCGGTATCGTTCGCGGATGGCGAATTATGTTCTACGCCGCTTAATACGGCGATCTTGATTCCATCTAAACTCATGGTATAATCCATTTTTTGCGTAAAGGGCTTTTCGTAATTGAATTGCCCCAGTACAGCATCTATGGTGTAATAACCTTCATCATTATTGAGAGGTACGATCACATAGATATGCTGCCAGTGTGGTTGTGAATACCTGGTAATACGGAAACGGTGCGGGATTCCCAAATTGCACAGTATCGAAGAGCAGAAGATGGAAAAGCAATCACAATCAATGCCTGACATGCGGTCGTGCCATGCTCTCGCAGGCCTGCGTAATTCCTCCATGCCTTGCTTGTCCAATTTGTATTGGATATTGTGATACAGAAACTCCCAGATATTTTTCAGGGTGTCTTCCAGTCTGTCTCTTTTCAGACTTTGCGCTATTTCCTTAGTATCACCAATAAACTTCCACACCACTTCTTCTATCACTTTCAGGGTGTCAGCAACCTCCCCATTATCCATAACGACCGTGTCCTTTGCATCTGCTTTCGGGAACAGGTGGTTATACCTTGCTCCGTCTGTTCGCAGTATGCGCTGACCACTGCTGATCTCCAGGTCGGGATGGTAATCCCTGTTAAAAATCTTCATCGTCATTTGTTGATAATGGTTTTAGGTGTCTCAACGGTCATCCCCTCTACTTGCATGATGACTGACATCGCAATGGGCTGCGTAAAGGATTTTAATACGCCCTTAGTGCCGCCTTTACTGAACAGGTTAATGATGCTCGTGATGTTTTTAATACCCATCAATGGCAGTATCGTAGTCCAGGAAAGCGGTAGTAAAATTTCTCCTACTTCACTCTGACGATTCGATGCAATGGGAAAACTTCTGCTAACAGAAGGACTTTCTGCAATCATGCCACCATTGTTATTCCACAAACGCACCACCGGATTGATAATCGTTACTGATACATCAGAAGGATTATTCACTTTCGCAGTCGCAGCTATTTCAACACCGGATAGATTGACTTTATGCACGCGGACTTTGGATAGCGACACGGAAACATTGGCAGCCAGTTTGTTCAGTTGTAACAAACGACCGGCTATTACCAAAGCACCTACGCCCAATCCTATTTTTACCGCTGTGTGCATCCTTAGTTCTTCTTCCTGAATTTTTCAAATAGATAATCCATTCCCTTCTTCGTGCAATAACCAATCACGGCACTCATAAATGCGTAAGACACGACAGCAACACTACCATCCATCGTTAAACTGTTCAATAAAAGATGTGGTATTGCTTGTGCTTTATAAACACCGCCTATTGTACCGAATGCTACCGTCCATAGGGTTGTAGCTTCACTTATTGGCCAATCATGATTACCGGGGGATGGAAACTGCATCTTTGAATTGCAGGTCTGTTACTGCAAGGCAACAAGATTACGACTGCTTCAAAACCACTTGAAGCTCTTTGAAGCTCTCCGAAGACATTTGAAGTCTTTTGATGCTCTTCTACCGATAGAACTGAGAATAATTTTGTCCGATTAACAGACATCATGTAATTTGTAAGCTTCATGGTGATAGGGTTTATAGGGGCTCGGCTTGTCTAAGTCGGGCTTTTTTATTGT
>JADHED010000342.1_pt1 | contig 60523 bp, 49 predicted proteins | sample 8952041 | NCBI WGS metagenome assembly JADHED01 (sample SAMN16124423, study PRJNA663239) | bioreactor sludge metagenome | isolation source: sludge (control) | place: India:Bengaluru | collected 2018-09-08 | reverse complement strand
GGGCCTGATACTGAATTCATGACGGTATAGTTCGGCAACGGATTTGATTCATTCACAGCCGACTGTTGCTCGTAATTATCGTACATCACATAGCTAACACCAGCCAGGAAACCAACTAATACACCCGTTGTAATATTATCTGTGTGCTCTTGTGGTTTTCCATAAAAGCTAAGCGTACTTAAACCTAAAACTCCGCCACCGATGCTCGAGAACAGAACAGTCGCGGTCGTACGTTTGAACGTCGATTGTGATTGGGCCTGTACTGTTGAGACAGTCAAAAATAACATTAATGCCGTAATAAGCTGCATGATTCTCATCTGTACCAAGCCTAACGGTAACATTCATTTTTGACAAACGCTTTTGTTGTCTATTTAATCTAGTCTATGGAAAATTTAGCGTCATACATCGATCATACCCTTTTAAAAGCTGACAGTCGCAGAGCTGAATTCGATAAGCTATGTCAGGAAGCGAAAACTCATCATTTTTTCTCTGTATGTGTAAATTCGTACTGGGTCCCTACATGCGCTCAGCTTTTAACCGGTTCTGATGTTAAGGTGTGCACGGTGGTTGGCTTTCCTTTAGGTGCCAGCCACTCTACGACAAAAGCATTCGAAGCCGACTGGGCGATTAAAAATGGCGCTCGTGAAATTGATATGGTTATCAATATTGGCGCACTAAAAGATAAAGATCACACATTCGTTGAATCAGATATCAAAACAGTTGTTAAAGCCTGCCAAGGTCATACCCTGAAAGTCATTATCGAAACCTGTCTGCTGACAGACGATGAAAAAGTTTCGGCGTGTAAAATTATCGAAGCTGCCGGCGCGCAATTCGTAAAAACATCGACTGGATTTTCAACCGCAGGTGCACAACTAAGCGACATCATCCTATTTAAGAAAAATTTAAGCAAACACATGCAAATCAAAGCCAGCGGCGGAATTAAAAATAAAGCCCAAGCATTAGAATTTATCCAAGCCGGTGCAAACCGCCTGGGTACATCATCTGGTGTTAGCCTTGTACAAGGCATGGAATCAAAATCTAGCTACTAGGAAGTTATGTTACTGCAAACAGAAATTATTAAGAAAAAAAGAGATAAAAAAGAATTGGAACTTCAGGAAATTGATTACCTTATTCAAGCCTACACTCGTGGTGAAGTGCCTGACTATCAAATGTCCGCTTGGTTAATGGCCGTGTTTTTCAATGGGATGACAGAGAAAGAAACATTTGGCCTAACTAAATCTATGATCAACTCGGGAATCACTGTTGATTTCTCGGAGGTTAAAAAATTTAAAGTCGACAAGCATTCAACAGGTGGTGTGGGTGACAAAACAAGCTTAATCTTGGGCCCAATCGTAGCGGCTGCGGGTATCCCAGTTCCCATGATTTCTGGTCGTGGCCTTGGACACACGGGTGGAACCTTAGACAAATTAGAATCTATTCCGGGCTTCAACACACAATTAGATTTGGAGCAGTTTATTGATGCCATCAAAGAACACGAAATCGCGTTCATTGGCCAAACTAAAGAAATTTGCCCTGCTGATAAAAAACTATACGCCCTTCGTGATGTGACGGCCACAGTCGATTGCATTCCCTTAATTTGCGCCAGCATTATGTCTAAAAAATTAGCGGAAGGTATAGATGGATTAGTTCTAGATGTTAAGTATGGCTCTGGTGCGTTCATGAAAAAGTCAAAGGACGCCGCTATTCTTGCAAAGTACCTAATGAAAATAGCGAAAAGATACGGCAAAAAAATTTCTGCTTACATCACTTCTATGAATCAGCCGCTAGGGCGCTACGCAGGTAACTCGTTGGAAGTCTTTGAGTGCGTGGAAATCATGAAAGGCAAAACTCATATTAACAAATATGGTTACGATTCTTATGCCGATACTCGGGAGTTAAGTTTGGTTTTGGCTTCCGAAATGATGTTCTTAACAGGTAAATACAAAAATCGTGAAAAAAGCTATGCTCACGCCAAAGAAATTTTGGATTCTGGTAAAGCCTGGGAAAAATTCAAAGAACTATGTGTACTTCATACAGGCAATATCGATAAATTGCCTCTGCCAAACAGCTCACAAACTGTAAAAGCGACAAAAAAAGGCTACATTCATTCTTTCGATGTGGAACGAATCGGCTTAGCCGCGATCAAGATCCGCGCTGGGCGCAAGGTGAAAGAAGATGTCATCGAGGGCACGGCTGGTATTGAATTTCATTGCAAAATCGGTGATGCCGTCAACAAAGGCGATATTGTTTACACAATTCATGGCAATAACCAGGATTTATTTAAGTATGCACTACCTGATCTTGAAGCGTCGTACGTAGTGAAAGCGACGAAAGTTAAAAAGGATAAGCTAATCCTAAATCACTTCACTTGATCCTCTTGTTTTCTTGACCAAAAACTCCCTAGACTTCTACCCACTTTTAGTGGTTAAATTACGGAAATCTCTAGGGATAAGGGGCAACTTTGAAAAATCAAGTACTAGATAATTTAACAGAAGCGGTTAAATACATTCGCACGCAAACGTCCATGAAGCCACAAATCGGTATAATTTTAGGCTCTGGATTAGGCGCTTTTGTTGATCAAGTTCAGATATCTTGCAAGATTTCATATAATGATATTCCCCACTTCATGTCGACGACCGTTGAAGGCCACAAAGGCAATTTAATTTTCGGAACATTAGGCAACAAGAACGTTGTTATTCTTCAGGGACGCAATCACTACTACGAAGGCCACAGTATGGAATCCGTGGTATTTCCAACACGCACATTAGCTCTTTTAGGTATAGAAACATTACTTCTTACGAACTCAGCTGGTGGTTTTGGCGATACGATGCAAGCCGGTGATTTTATGATCATCGAAGACCATATTAATTTAATGGGTATCAATCCACTCATGGGTCCAAATATTAAAGAATTAGGCCCGCGCTTTCCCGACATGACGGAAGCTTATGATCGTTCATTAATTGAAAAAATGGAAAAAATTTTCCAGCAAACATCTACAAAATACCATAAAGGTATTTACTGCGGCGTTAGCGGTCCAACGTACGAGACACCCGCCGAAGTACGTTATTTGAAACTGATTGGTGGTAAAGCCGTTGGCATGTCTACCGTACCGGAAGCTATCGCTGCTAACCACCTTGGTTTACGTGTGGGCGCTTTAAGCTGCATTACTAATTTAGCGGCAGGAATTTCAAGACAAAAACTATCTCATGAAGAAGTCACCGATACGGCAAAGAAAGTGGAACAAAAGTTCTCATCTTTCATGAAGCAGTTAATTGAAGCTCTTTAATTGTCTCTGTCGAAGAATTAAACAGCTAAAAATCAGCCTATTCCTATTGAGGTGGTGTTTAGATTGCTAGTTAATCGCATATGCTTAAAGCCTGGTTTTTACTTCTCTGTATCCTAGTCTCGGCGTCTCGCTCATGGGGCCAGAATCACCTACCTAAATCAGTAAATATCGTGTCCGGAGTGCCACTGACTTTGCCTGAGAGCGCCCTAGAATCTATGGGAATTAAACCTCACGAAAACACGGGCGGTTGGGGCGACATTATGTCCAACGTAGCAATGGCTTTAGAACTAAAAAAGCAATTTCCGGAAATAGATATTAGGTTGATAGTTACTCTTAACGATAGCGATTCACGTCCCTACGTACACAAAGTACGAAATTTCATCCCTAACATTTTAAGAAACGATAATGACCAAATGTATTTAAATCCTGATCAAAAAGAAGTTCAATACTATAAGGGCGTTGAAATTTACTTTGCGTCCGTGCCCGAATCACTGGGCATTTCAGACCCATCGACGCTTAGTCAGGCACAAAAGACAACTTTGAACGCTTCGGTAGCTCATGTTCCTTATGCGGACATGAGTTTACAGTACTCTGCCAACAACAGCGCATTTAATCAACTCGTAGTAAAGGAGCGAAAGCTTCACCTTTATTTTGAAGAGTATTCTCAGAATAGCAGTTCCCATGCTTACACATTCTTACGAGACGGCCGACGGCAGATTAAATTAAATGCGGGGCCTTTGGGATTCGGTGTGTATGGCTTTGGCTCCTCGGATGATTCGCACGGGTCCGCACAAAACCAGAGATATATAGAGGCTTGGCTTAAGCATCTTTCTGCCTCAAACCCTTCGCTTTCAAAATTTGATTTGAGTATAGGTAAATTTGATATTGCGTTTGCGTACGCCGGTGATTCAGAAATGGTTGAAGACTACGTAAAAGCTGTTAGTCAATTGGCCAAGAAAAATGCCCATCAGCCGGTCGTAATTGCATACAAAGGCAGCGGCGAAATCAAAATTGTTGGACAGCAAATATTTATTCCTCTAGGCGCTCATCCAAAAGAACTAGCTCACGCTTTAATTTCAGAGTCATCCTATTCTCCCTTAGTTACGGGTGATGGCTCATTGTCTTCGGCTTTAGAAACGACCACAACAAGAAAATCGTTCATTTATGAAAATGTGCCCTGGAAAGCAGAGGCTATGAATGCTTTGTTTGGCCGTGTTTTTAGTGACCCTAAGGCACTGGAAGCCGCAATGCTGGCTCTTATACCGCAATCTAAAGACTTACCCTATTTAAAACTATCTCGAACTAAACGGGTTAAACAAATCAAAAATGCATTGGAAAATTCGCAGATTCATCATCAATGGCATTCTTACTTTTTGAGAAAAAAAACGTCGTTAAATCTAGCCGACAATACGATTAATATTTTCCAGTTTGAGAGCATCTACACTTCGCTCGAAAGAAGCTTTAGCAAAGGCCTCTATTTTTCCGATGCTTACACCAATTGGATAGTTGAACTTGCTAAAACATTTTCAGCCCGAGACGGATTACCTTTTGAGCGCCTAAGAGGCGAGTTAAACGATGGTGTCTATGGAAAATCAAAAGGCCTTATCGAGAAATGGTTTGCCCTATTCACATTGTGGGAAACTAACTATTTGGTAAGTGAAAAAGACGTAGTAAGAGTTCTACACGAAACAGCTGCATTTTTTAAACAAAGAGAAACTCAAGCTCACTACACTACCGAAATAGAGATTTTTTCTATCTTAGATCAAATAAACGGGTCCGATAAATCTAAATATGCGCTTTATAAAGCCATGGAAAATGATCGTCATGCCTACGAAGCATTTACCGATATTCGAAAAAAATATAATTCCCAAGCTAGCAAACCCCTTAAGCTGTCCCGCTCAAACAGCTGCCTAGGTTTTTATTCAAATTAGCTATCTTTTTCGCATGTCCAGCTTTTCACCGGAACGAAACCATCAACGTGCTTAAATAAAATTTGAGCATTTTTATCTAAGAAGAAGGTGACCTGATCTGTTGTTTCAGCCCAATCTTGAACAACGACTTTGTATCCTAGAACTTGATTTGATTTACCTTCGAATTTGTAGGCAGAAACTTTAAGTGGGCTCGACTCACCATCTTTAATTAATGACGAACGGGCTTCTTTTAAATATGTAGTCACGGCTTTTTGTTCTGCGGGGTTCAGCCGTATAACGTTCTTATAAGTTATCTGAAATTTGCTTTTTAGTGTGTACGGATAACCGCTATTCATTGCGCGAACATTTTCTTGGCACTGAATAAGTTCTTTTCTCGACTGCTCTTCCGCTGTAGATGCTTGTCCCGAAGTTTCGAATGAAACGATATAAAACAAGAGTGTCCCTGTAGTGAAGAAGTAGAATATTTTTTTTATAAACAGTGTGCTTAGCATAACATCCCCATAAAAAGTCCCCGAGTGTCTGTTTGCGGCACACTCATGTAAATCTTTCTTAGATCCCACTTTAATGTGCTCTAAAACGAACTCTTAAAACCTGTCTACAAGGATTAGCAAGGGGTATGCCTAGTTTCCTATGTGTTTTTTAAGAAACAATTCCATCGTTTCAAAGAACTCAAAACGATTTTCTTCGTTTCTAAAACCATGTCCTTCATTGTCTTTCACGATGTATTGAACTTTTACTCCTCGTTTTTCAAGGGCTTGAACCATTTGATCCGATTCTGCCTTGTTCACGCGAGGATCTTTCGCGCCTTGAACTACCAATAATGGAGCTTTGATTTTATCGGCATTTAATGCTGGCGACGTTGCTGTAAATTGAGCTTTATCTTTTTCTGGGTGGCCAACCATTTCATAAAATTTTTCAAGCTCTGTTGTCCAATATGGGGGAATTGTGTTCATAAATGTAAATAAATTCGAAACACCTACGAAATCAATCCCGCACGCATACAGTTTTGGATCTTTTACTAAACCTTGCAGAGTCGCATAACCACCGTAGGATCCACCATAGATACAGATCCTACCATCGTCAGCAATGGCCTCTTGGATCAACCACTTCACACCATCGGTGATGTCTTCCTGCATTTTTAGACCCCACTGTTTATACGAAGCTTGTAAGAATGATTTTCCATAACCCGTAGAGCCACGGAAGTTCATTTGTAGAACGCCGTAACCACGATTAGCTAAAAACTGCACTTGAGCGTTGTAACCCCAAATGTCCCGCGCCCAAGGGCCTCCGTGTGGATTAATAATGATCGGTAGATTTTTAGGTTTTTTATTTTTTGGTAGTGTTAAATAACCGTTTATCACCAATCCATCCCGTGATTGGTAGGTAATCGGTTTTGTTTGATTCAGTTTCTCTTCATCTAACCAAGGCGCCACTTGTGCTAATAATTTTAATTCATCACGACCAGAATCATAAAGGTAAAAAGCACCTAGTGAACGGTCTGAAATCGAACGGACAATGAACAAATCTTCGTTTTTTGTCGTTGATACAAAACGAATTTCTTTTCCGATTAGTTTTTCCGCTACTTTGTTATGAATACTTTCCATAAATGGGTCGAAAAACTGCGCAGTCGTTTTCCACGTCACAAAGCGTGCCGACGTTAAAACTTTTCTTTTCTTTGAATACATTAACACCGGAACATCCACATCGGGATGTTGGTAGATAATTCTAATTTCCTTTTTATTTTTAATATCGAATTCAACGATCGACTGTTTATCGCGATTTAGATTAGACGTGGCATACAGATTTTTGTTATCGAATGTAAAAAACAGCGGCTCAAATGCATCTTTGTATGAAAACGTCATGATCTTAGAAAACTTTTGTGCTTCTGAGTCACGATATAACACATTGTAATTAACTCCTTCCGATTCAATCGCAATACGCAGACGGCCCGCATGGTCTGTTAGCCAGCCCGTTATTGATCCTGGATTTTGAGCCAGTAGTGATAGTTTCCCGGTTTTTATGTTCAAACGGTAAACATCAAATACTTTTTTATCGCGCATATTATGAGAGATCACAATTTCGTCGTCCCTCACATTTTCCATAGGGTCAATGATTTCAGCGCGCGTGTTTTCAAAATTAGTCACATCTTTTTCTGTTTTAGAACGAATATCTACCGTAAAAACGTGGAAATTTTCATCGCCCCCAAAATCACGTGTGTAGATTATGTGGCCGTTGCCCTTCCAAAAATAATTCACGATATCACGGTCTGTTGCGCCCGTCAGGCGCACTTCTTGGGCACCGTCTTTGTTTTCCTTGATATGAATATTCATACGTCGCTCGTATGGTTTTAAATATGAAATCCATTTTCCGTCCGGTGAAATCTGATAGTTTGTAGAATCTGGATTTTTGAAAAAGTCTCGTAGGGGAATTAAACCATCATCCTTCGCAATCGATATTTGCCCGCATAAAAAAATAGCCAAAAGAACTTGAAGTAGTCTCATCAAAACTCCTAATTATAGACACCTAATAGTCTAACTAGATCCCGTACCACAATCTAGTTGTAAATCGATCAGTACCAAATGCTAGACGGCTAAACGGTTAATTCGTTTCTTCTTTTTTTTCACACTGTTTTCGCATCAAAATTAGCGACTCGATAGAGGTCCAGTTTTTCAATAATAGACTCTTTCCATGCGTCTTTTGAGTCGATGAGTTCACCAGAACCGGCCCCTTAAGAGTCATCATTACAGGGACCACCGCTAACGGAGTTACACATGGATGTTGTAAGGCTAGCATTTTTAATTGCGTCCTTTATGTTCTTAATCTCTTGCGCCCAAGACGGCAGCAAAACGACCGAGAACGTCTTTGTTGAAAAATCGACGAATCCTTGCAACGCTAAGGAAATCGAAAATCAGTACATCGTTCAATGGGAAGATGGAACGTTCACTACCGAACACGGCACTTCGCTTGAAAGTTTCAAACAAGATTTCGTAGAAAAGAATTTACAGTCGATCAAAAAAATTCATTACGATCACAAAGTTCAATTCTACACGCAAAGTGAAATGACGGCGATGTCAGAGCCCTTAACCCCAAACAATACGACTGCATCCGAACAAACCTGGGGCCAAACCATGGTTCAAGCTGATTCTGTTTGGCAAAAAAATGCGTTTGGCCAAAACGTAGTTGTCGGCGTAGTTGATTCCTATGTCGATGTGACTCACTCACAGCTGAAAAATCAGATTTTAATAAACACGAAAGAAATTCCCAACAACGGAAAAGACGATGATGGTAATGGTTACGTTGACGACTATTCCAGCATGAATTTCACGGGCGTTGCAAACTATACGATCCAGAATGAACACGGCACACACGTGGCGGGTATTATTGCTTCAGATCACAGCGGTTTAATGAAAGGAATTGCTCCTAATGCGAAAATTATCGCGGCGCCGTTTATTTCAAACGATGGGTCCGGTTCTTTAGGGGATGCGATAAGCGCCATGAACTATGTAGTTTCACGTGGCGCGAAAGTCATCAATGCGAGTTGGGGTGGTAGTGTATGCGTATCAACTTTGAAAGACGCGTTTAATGAAATTTCTGCCAAAGGAGTGTTGATTGTCGTGGCAGCTGGAAACGAAAGCCGCGATCTTGACTATAATCCTACTTATCCTGCAGCGTTTAATATCGCAGGACAAATCACGGTAGGTGCGTCTAATATCAATGACTATATGACGTCGTTCTCTAACAGTAGCTTTAACCTAGTGCACTTAGCGGCTCCGGGTGATGCTATTATGAGTACAACCCCAAACGAAAAGTACAATTACCTAAAAGGCACCAGCATGGCGGCGCCATTTGTTACGGGTGCCGCCGCAGTTTTAATCAGCGCTTTCCCTAAAGCAACACCCGCCCAAATCAAAGAAGCTTTGATAAATTCAGTGGATATTACGCCTAATCACGAGTTCCGGGTCTCTTCACGCGGACGCCTTAATTTGCTAAAGGCTTACAATTACTTAAATCGTTAAGCGCAGCGCCATGAACCCTTGTTCTGAGGGTTCATTTTGGTTGGATTAATTCTTTAAATCATATAAAAAATTGCAACGAGGTTTTTATGCGATTTTTTATTAGTGATTTAAAGAATCATATTGGCGAGCAAGTAGAGCTAAAAGGTTGGGTGTATCAAGCCCGCTCTTCTGGAAAAGTTAAATTCTTAGAACTACGTGATGGTACTGGAATCGTTCCGTGTGTGTTCTTTAAAGGCGAAGCCGAAGACGCAGCGATGGAACTATTTGATAAAGCCACTCAAGAAAGTTCGGTTAAAATTACCGGCACAGTTAAGAAACATCCTAAACATGAAAATGTTTTTGAAATTGCGGCGAAAACTTTAGAGATCATTTCAACATCTGAAAATTATCCTATTTCTCCAAAAGATCACGGTACAGATTTCTTAATGGAAAATCGTCACTTGTGGCTGCGCTCAAAACGTCAACACGCCATCATGCGCATCCGTCATGAAATCATTTCTGCTATTCGTGACTTTTTTGATGGTCGCGGTTTCACATTAACAGACGCTCCCATCTTTACACCTAGTGCGTGTGAAGGAACTTCAAATTTATTTGAAACTAAATACTTCGATGAAAAAATGTACTTATCTCAATCTGGTCAGCTGTATATGGAAGCAACCGCTGCGGCGTTTGGCAAAGTGTATTGCTTCGGCCCTACGTTCCGTGCAGAAAAATCTAAAACTCGCCGTCATTTGATCGAGTTCTGGATGGTAGAACCAGAGGTGGCGTTCAACGACATGTACGACAATATGGAATTAGCAGAACAATTTGTTGAATACATCGTACAACGAACAATTAAAAATCGCGCCGAAGAATTCCGTATCATCGAACGTGACATGAGCAAGCTTGAAAACATTAAGGGCCCTTTCCCTCGCTTACATTATAAAGAGGCGGCGGAAATGATCAAAAAAGAAAATCCTGAATTCATCATCGGTGACGACTTTGGCGCACCAGATGAAACTATCGTTTCTTCAAAATTTGATAAGCCGGTATTCGTTCATCACTACCCTCAAGCGATCAAAGCTTTCTATATGAAAGAAGATCCTAAAGAGCCGGGATATGCAATGGGTTGCGATTTGCTAGCGACTGAAGGCTACGGCGAAATCATTGGTGGTGGTCAACGTGAAGAAAGTATCGAAAAACTATTAACTAAAATCAAAGAACACAACCTCGATGAAAAAGATTTCCAATGGTATTTGGATGTTCGTCGATTTGGTTCATTCCCTCATAGCGGTTTTGGTTTAGGTTTAGAGCGTACAGTAACTTGGATCTGCGGATTGCCTCACGTGCGTGAGACAGCTCCGTTCCCCCGTCTGTATGGTCGCAGTTATCCTTAATATTTTATTTTTGACTTAATTTCTGATTTTTAAACTTTGTTCCAGGAGTATCGATGGAAACCAATTTGAACCTCTTGAAAATTCAAGAGCTAGAAAGAAAAAATGAAGACGCCATGAAGGGCGGCGGTGAAGACCGCGTTGCTAAACACAAAAAAGGCGGCCGCTTAACAGCGCGTGAACGTCTAGATGTGCTTCTTGACCCAGGCAGTTTTGTTGAAACAGATCGCTTGATGACTCACAGATGTACTAACTTCGGGATGGAGAAAACATTGACTCCAGGTGACGGTGTTATTACAGGCTACGGCCGCGTGAATGGAAAGTTAGTTTATGTTTCTAGCCAAGACTTTACCGTGTTTGGCGGATCGATGTCTCGCACACAAGCAAACAAGATTTGTAAAGTTATGGATCTTGCTGGCAAAAACGGGGCTCCATTTATTTCTATCAACGATTCTGGCGGTGCGCGTATCCAAGAAGGTATTGAATCGCTGGGTGGTTATGCGGACATCTTTACTCGCAACGTAACTAGCAGTGGTGTGATCCCGCAAATTACGGCTATCATGGGTCCATGCGCAGGTGGTGCGGTTTATTCGCCAAGTATTACTGACTTCGTATTCATGGTTAACAAATCAAGTTACATGTTTGTAACTGGTCCCGATGTAATTAAAACGGTAACTCACGAAGATGTAACAAAAGAAGACTTGGGTGGCGCGAGCATGCACTCGCAAAAGTCGGGTGTGGCACATTTCGCTGTAGATGACGACAAGAGCTGCTTGCTGATGATTCGCGAATTGTTGAACTTCTTGCCTGCGAATAATTTGGATGATGCTCCTATTTTGCCAACAAATGATCGTCCAGATCGTATCGTTGAATCTTTAAACACATTAATTCCTGACAACCCAAAGAAACCTTACGACATCGTACAAGTTATCACTGAGTGCGTGGATGAAGGTTACTTCTTAGAAGTACATAAAGACTACGCGATGAATATAGTTGTTGGTTTTGCGCGTTTCAACGGCCGCCCAGTCGGTATCGTTGGCAACCAACCACAAGTGCTGGCAGGTTGTTTAAATATCGAAGCATCAAGAAAAGCAGCTCGTTTCATTCGCTTCTGTGATGCGTTCAATATCCCTATCGTTAGCTTCGTCGACGTTCCTGGTTTCTTGCCTGGTAAAGATCAAGAATGGAACGGTATCATCACTCACGGTGCTAAATTGCTTTACGCTTACGCTGAAGCGACAGTTCCTAAAGTAACTGTTGTAACTCGTAAAGCGTATGGTGGTGCCTACATCGTTATGGGTTCTAAATTATTGCGTGCGGATGTTAACTTGGCTTATCCGTCTGCGGAAATCGCGGTGATGGGCGCGGAAGGCGCGGTTAGTATTATTTCCCGCGCAGAGATTGAAAAAGCAAAAGACCCAGCTGCAGAGCGCACTCGTTTGATCGCTGAATACGAAAAGAAATTCAACAACCCATACGTCAGCGCTGAACTTGGCTACACGGATGAAGTTATTGAGCCAGCATTAACTCGTAAACGTATCATCGATGCGCTAGAGATGCTGAAAAATAAGAAAGATGTTAATCCAGCTAAAAAACACGGCAACATTCCCCTTTAGAACACATTAGAGGAGGAGGAGACATTATGGATAAAATGCCTTTTAAGAAAATTTTAATCGCGAATCGTGGTGAAATCGCGATTCGTATTACACGCGCCTGCCGCGAACTTGGTATCCAATCCGTAGCTGTATTCAGCGATGCGGATCGTGATAGCTTGCATGTATTCTTGGCGGACCAAGCCTACAACATCGGACCGGCTCCGTCTAAAGAGTCGTACTTAAATATTCCAAAAATTATGGAAGTAGCAAAAGAAGCCAAAGTGGATGCCATCCATCCTGGCTATGGTTTCCTTTCTGAAAATTCAAATTTTGTTAAAGCGTGTACTGATGCGGGTATCACGTTCATTGGTCCAACAGTTGGCAACATCGAATCAATGGGTGATAAACTATCAGCCAAAGCTTTGATGAAGAAAGCTAAGGTTCCTACGGTTCCTGGTTCTGATGGCGGTATTGAAACAATCGAAGACTGCCGCCGAATTGCGAATGAAATCGGCTTCCCTGTTATCATCAAAGCGTCTGCTGGTGGTGGTGGTAAAGGTATGCGTGTCGTTCGCCAAGATTCTGAATTGGAAAGTGCATTCCGCGCCTGCCGTTCAGAAGGTCAAAACTATTTCGCCGATCCAACCGTTTACATGGAACGTTTCGTAAACGATCCAAAACACATTGAAATCCAAGTATTCGGCGATAAGCATGGAAACGTTTGCCACCTGTTTGATCGCGAATGTTCCGTACAGCGTCGTCACCAAAAAATTATCGAAGAAGCGCCATCACCTTCAGTGCCAGATCCTGTTCGTCAAAAAATGGGTGAAGCGGCTGTTCGTGCGGCTAAGCAAATTGACTACGTAGGCGCCGGCACTATCGAATTTATTTTCGATAATAAAACTAAAGAATTCTTTTTCATGGAAATGAATACCCGTTTGCAAGTGGAGCATCCGATTACGGAAGCCATTACGGGTATCGACTTGGTGAAAGAGCAAATTTATGTAGCCGCTGGTCGTCCTTTAAGCTTTAAGCAAGAAGACGTTAAGATTAAAGGTCATGCGATGGAAACTCGTATTTGCGCCGAAGATCCGATCACCTACAAACCTCATCCGGGTGTAATTCGTGCATGTCGCCATCCTCAAGGCCCTTTCATGCGCGTGGATTCTTATGCGTATCCTGGCTACGAAGTTCCTATTTACTACGATCCAATGATTGCCAAGTTAATCACGTGGGGTGATACCCGTGAAGCAGCAATTCGTCGTATGCAACGTGCTCTATCAGAGTTCGTTCTAACAGGTATTAAGACAAACATCGTTCTTCATAAAACAATTTTGGATCATCCGACTTTTAGAGATGCTTCCTACACAACTCAATTTATCGAAAAAAACTTTGAGGTTATCGAACCATTGATGTTTAAGCAAATTGAAGACCCGGTGTTTTTAATCGCAGCCGCTATTACGGCCTACAACAGCCGTAAATCAAAAGATGTTAGACATCTGAATATTACCTCTAACTGGAAACGTATCGGCCGCAAGATGTCGATGCGTTTGGCTTAGGAGTCGATCTATGTATTTTGAAGCAGAAATTCAAGGCCGAAAATATAAAGTAGACGTATCGGAAACTCGTCATTCATGGAAAGTGTCTTTGCAGGCGCAAGGTTCAGAATGGCAGCATCATGACATTTCAAAAAACGATTTTAAATCCGCGGAAGAGTACGTCAGTTTCCTTTTCCAAGGTCAGTCGTATTTGATCGACGTTTTGGGCAAAGATACCGAGTACACGGTATTTGCTCGTAACTCGTTCCGTAGTATCAAAATCTTTAATGATGAAATGTTGTTACATGAATCATTGAAGAAAGGTGGCGGATCTTCAGGAGCGAATGAATTAAAATCGGGTATGCCGGGTAAAGTAATCGAAATTTTTGTTAAACCAGGTGACGTTGTTCCAGCTAACAAACCTTTGTTAATTATGGAAGCGATGAAAATGGAAAACGAAATGCGTTCTACTCGCGAAGTTAAAATCAAAGAAATCTGCGTGAAACAAGGTGCTAGTGTTGAATCTGGCGCCGTTCTAATTAAGTTTGAATCTTAATTTCCACCATAGAAAGAGTGGCACGATGGTGCCGCTCTTCTGAACGGAAAAATTTGTCCCTGCTTGAGTTCCCCTAATAAGGTTTGTCGTATTAAAATGTGCTCATCTGCTTTTAGTTTTAATTTTCTTAGTAGATTTACTTGAACTGGTGTTAAGGCAATACCCTTATCAACTTGCTTGCTCAACTCCCCTAGAATGAGTTCATGGCGAGATTGCGAATTCGCACGTAAAATAACTTTCTCTTCAAATTCAACTCTGACTTCTGCGTACTTCATCATTATTCGAGTTAAATCTTCTTGGGACATTGTATCCATTTGCTTGGTGTTTTCCACTTTAACCATTAAATCTACAATTTTCATGTAGTGTTTTGGTTTCAAATTCGACAAATCTTCAGCAATGAACGTTCTTAGCGCAGAAAGAATTAAAAATGTGGGTGAAAACTGTCCTGACCAATGTAAATCAGGATCCATAAGTACAACGTACATCTGATTAAAAACGCGAAGTTTTAATTCGGGATCCGTAGTTTGCTTGAAAAACAGTGTTAACGTATCCATTTGACTTGAATGCGGCTTCGATGCTTCAAACAGTGACAAAAATCTGGGCCAGTCCCGCGAACGGCTCGCTGAAAGCTGTACTTGTATCTGATAATTTAGGAACCGCAGAAAACTATCACTGGTGGTACGACTGAAAATTGTATGACTGAGTTCCGCAAGTTTTTTAGTAACGGCATCAGTGACATCTGAATCAACCGGATACGCCGACAGGAGCGTCATGATTAAAGTATCAATTTCGTTTCTTTCTAGATAGCCTGTTGGAAATTGATAGGAACCAAACGTATCAATCGCGGCGAGAATGTTTTTCTTCGCCTCTGCTAATTCAGACTCTGAAGCGCCACTGTGTTTCAACTGCTTTGCCTGGTCAGATGCTTTTCGTAAAGCTTCGATAGATTGACTCATTGTTTTTAGATCAATTGCGGGCGGCATTTCTTGAGTATGAGGCGATTTAAACTGAATAATCTTGGCACCAGTATTGGCCTCGGCAATTAGGCTAATAGCGCATACGAAGATAGATAATAGACCGGCTTTGCAAATAAGATTAATTAGCAACTTAACCACTCTCGTTTAGTTTGCAATTCGGCGGCACTGTGTCCATTTCACCAAATGCTAAATACTGATAAAGAATGGGGTTTTTGGCACCGCTTACCGCACTTCGCTTGACAGGTGTTTTCTTTTACTACAAATTTTTTAGACAACCTACACAAAGAGGAAATTATGATTTTTAGAGCCTTAGCCGTTCTAAGTTCTGTTCTAGTTATGCTCTCTGTTTCGTGTTCAACTTTGAACTCGAAAAAAGTATCCGAAACCTCAGATCCATTCATCAAGCTTGAAGACATCCGTTCTGAAGAGTCCATGAAATGGGTAAAAAGCGAAAATGAGCTTTCTAGTTTACAATTAAAAGCAAATCCTGCCTTCAATTCACTAAAAGATAGCATCAAAGATATTTTGGCTAGCAAAGAAAAAATTCCAAACGTAACCATCATTGAAGATTACATCTACAATCATTGGACAGATGAAAAAAATCCTCGTGGTTTATGGAGACGCGCTAAAGTTTCTGAACTGAACAAAAAGCAACCAGCATGGGAAGTACTCATTGACGTCGATGAACTAGGAAAAACGGAAAATGAAAGCTGGGTGTTAAAACGCACCCAAATCCTACGAGGCGATCATTCTCGTGCGCTTGTGTTTTTATCTCGCAAAGGCAAAGACGCTACAGTAATGCGTGAATTTGATTTAGCATCAAAGACTTTTGTTAAAAACGGCTTCTCGCTTTCAGAGTCAAAAATGTCCGTTGCTTGGTTTGATAAAGACACTTTGATCATTGGTACTGATTTCGGACCAGGTTCAATGACCGAGTCCGGCTATCCACGCTATGCAAAAGTTCTTAAGCGTAACCAAGTTATCTCTGATGCTAAGATGTTATTTGAAACGTCACCTAAAAACATGGGTGTATGGTCTTCAACTAACCAAGATGGAAAAAGCTCATATACAGTTATCACTGAGCAAGTTAATTTTTACGAATCCGTTTCATACTTAGTTACCGCCGATTTGGCGGCCAAGAAATTGCCTATTCCGAAAGACGCTGAAATCACAGGCTTCTTTAAAGGTGAAATTTACTATTTAACTAAGAGCGAATTAAAAACTGAAAAGCAAACATTCCAATCTGGATCGTTAGTTAAAGTTTCTATCGCAAAAATCCTAACTAGCCCAACTTTAACCGCTGATCCTGAGCTAGTATTTCTTTCGACGCCTAATCAGATTTATAGCAATATTAGCTTTTCAAAAAATAAGCGCTGGTTAACGGCACTCAATCAAGTGAATCCAAATATTTTTGAACTGAATGAAAAAAATCAGCTAATTCCTTTAAAACTACCAGCCGTCGGCAACTCATCTTTGATGGCGACGGCCGACAATTCTGACCAAATTTTGGTTACGTACTCAAACTTTAATCAACCAACAACTTTATATAGCTTCGAGAATGGTAAATTAGCAAAACTTCGCGCACTTCCAGCATTCTTTAATGCTAATGGTATTGTAGTTGAGCAACGATGGGCCGTTAGTAAAGACGGCACTAAAGTTCCTTATTATTTAGTCAGAAACAAAAAGCATGTTAACAACTCTAAAAATCCAACTCTTCTCTATGCGTACGGTGGTTTCGAAGTGGCGATGCAACCTTACTATTCGGGCGTAATGGGTAAGGCGTGGTTAGAAAACGGCGGCACTTATGTGCTAGCAAACATACGCGGTGGCGGCGAGTTTGGACCAAGCTGGCATCAGTCGGCACTGAAACTAAATCGTCAACGTGCATTTGATGATTTCTTTGCGGTCGCGGAAGATTTAATTAGAACAAAAGTAACCTCACCTAGAAACCTTGGTATCATGGGCGGCAGTAATGGTGGTTTGTTAATGGGTGTAGCGTTAACACAAAGACCTGATTTGTTTAACGCCGTTCTATGTGAAGTGCCTTTGCTAGATATGTCTCGCTATCACTTGTTATTGGCGGGGGCCAGCTGGATGGCTGAATATGGATCTCCAGATGTACCTGCGGAAAGGGACTATTTAATGAAGTACTCTCCTTACCAGAATTTAAGGGCGACAGAAAAATATCCAGAGATTTTCATTACAACCTCAACAGAAGACGACCGCGTTCATCCGGGACATGCCCGCAAGATGGCCGCAAAACTAAAATCGATGGGTAAACCCTATCGCTATTTCGAAAACACTGAGGGTGGCCATGGTAGGACTGCGGACTTGAACCAAGCTGCGGAATATCTAGCTATGCAGTATATTTTCTTAAGAGAAAAGTTATTTAACTAGACTTTTTCCTACGGGTTGGGCTTCTTCTTCTGAACGAAGCCCACCATTAGAATGCCGATGTAATATAATGCAATCATTGGCACTAACATTATTGTCATGCTCATTACATCGGGCGGCGTAATCATTGCCGCGACAATTGCCAAAATCATGATCGCATAACGGCCCTTATCAATTAAAAATTTTTGCGAAACCAAACCAGCCATCGACATCAGTGTTAAAATCAACGGAAGCTCAAAGGAAACTCCGAACATTAATGCAAACTGACTCACAAAATCCATATAGTGATCAATCGTGATCATTGGCTTGTCTTGATCCCCACCAAAACTAAACAAGAAATCAAATGTCATTGGAAGAGCGACGAAATACGAAAAGCACACGCCAGAGAAAAATAAAAGTGATCCAATTGTAATAAAACTAGTCATATATTTTCGTTCATTTTTATACAAACCTGGAGCCACAAATTTCCAAAGTTGGTATAGCCAAAATGGACATGACCCAATAACGCCAGCGACGATCGCAAGTTTAAAATGCGCAACAAATTTATCCATCGGAGCTGTATATACCAAGCCGCCTGCGGGCAAATATTTTTCTATTGGTTTACGAATAAAATCAAATAACTCTTTGCTGTAATCATAAGCGATTGCAGTAAACACCAATAGCGCGTACAAGCTATAAACGATGCGCTTACGAAGTTCCGTCAGATGATCGGTCAACGTCATATTCTGATCGAGCGTTTCTTCGTTCTGATTAGTTTCCATTTATTCTTTTTTCTCGCCGTTAGATTGAGCTGCATCTGAAGAAGCTACAGTGGCTTCAAGATTTTCAGTCGCAGTTGGAGTTGGATTCGGATTAAATGCAAACGTTGTTTGATCAGGTGGCTCTACTTTAAAGTCTGAAGCCGAAGTCGGTTTTGGTGTTTCATCTACCGGCGGAGGCGAGTTCTTTACCCGAGGATCTTTCATGATTGGGATGGGCGGGGGTTCTTTTTGTTGCTTGCGCGGATCCAAGCTATCTAAGTCTAAATCAACACGCGCTTGCTGTTTGATATCTTCCGTTAGTCCCTCGGCACTGCGTTTTAAATCATTGATAAATCGCCCCAAGGTACGTGCTACTTCGGGTAATTGCTGTGGACCAATCAAGATCAACGCAAGAACTCCTAGTAGTATTAATTCGCTCATTCCAAGGCCAAACATATCAGTATTATAGTGCTGTTATAATTGAGTGTCACTGAGGTATTTCACTCGACGGAATACTAGTTTTCTTGTTTTAGCGGATTTTTAGGGTCGTTAGGTATTGTTACGATACCCATTTCAATCAATTTTTCTTTGGCTAAAGACGAACCCGTCTGAAGGTAGCGATCATAAAGTCTTAAAAGACTCTGATTATTAGACACCATCGTATTTTGGCTAATATAGGTTAATGCCTCGACATAGTCGACAAAGCGCTTAGAAATAGTTTCAAAAACTTCTTTCAAAGGATCTTGTCTATCGACTGCTTTAGAAAGTGTGCCGTAAGCAGCACCGCCCATATTTACGTAATAATCAATATCTACAATTTTTCTTTGCAATGAATCTCCAAAAAAGCCACTGATGTACAACGAACGATCACCTAATTTTTTAAGCAGTTCTATTTTTTGGCGTGATTCTGCATTGGCGGCGGTTAGATATAATTCCGCTAAAGTGTTCGGTTTGCGTTTGCCTGATTCGTCTACGTTTTCTTTTTCGAAAAGATTTTTTGCATCTAAATAAAAATCAAGAACCTCTATGAGGTAACCTTTTACTCGGCCTTCTGTTTTTATTTTCCGCGCGTTGAATGCATCGTCAAGCATCTGACCGAAGTAGTCTCTGGAACTAATTAGAATGTTTATTTCTTGCTTAATAGCAGTGCTCATAAACCTGTTATCTTTAATTATAATAATTTTTCGGAATAAAATTAACTAAAAACAACAACAAGATCAGATAGAAATTATGATGGATAGTATACGTTTGAATTATAGAACGAAGGTTGTGTTTCACTATGAAACACAACCTTGCGCTAGTTATTACTTAAGGAAATCTGCTAAAATTCTCATACCGACAAGAACTTTCTTTTCAGTTTGAGTGTCGCCATTTTCAGGCTTTGTGTCTTTTTGAGTAGCCGCAACGTGGAATCTCCAGTTGTCATCTTTAACTGGCTTAAATTCGTAAGCTAACGTTAGCCCAGTAACATCAGATTTAGTTTTAGTGTCTACTCCAGTAGATGTATTAACTGCAGAGCTTTCGTATTTTACGTGTACCGAACCCATTTCCATTTTATAGCGAACTAAAGCTACTGCAGACGTTGTATCTAAAGCTTTTCCCGTTGTTTGTGGATCTGGTTTTCTAGTGTTACTTAACATATCTGCTTCAATTTCAAAATCAGAAACTAGAAATTTCGCCCCTACCGCAAGATAGTTACGAGTTTGCTTAACCGTCGCTGAATCTTTGAAATCTTCCGTATGATAACTGATGCTTGGCAAAATCGTACCTTCTGAAAACTTTCCTAAGTATGTGAAACCAGCCAATTGACTAGTGCTGCTTAAGCTACCGCCTGAAGTAACATCTTCGGTGATATTGGCAACATTGATATTAAGTTTGTGATCGCCCCATACACCTTGAGCTTGCATACCTACCGGCCAGTAGATCGCGCCAACCTCATCACCCGCAGTCGAACGTAAATAGATATCACCCGGATTGTTCATTGCTTCAGCGCCGCCCATGCCAGTGATAATTTTACCCATCGATAAATTCCACTCATCATTTAACTTATGAGTTAAGAATCCAAAATCAACATGCGTTGAAACCCCCGAGCGTGCTTGATTAGCTTGCTGTGCTTTCAAAGGATCCAAGCGAAGACGGTATGTATTGAGTTCACCGAGTGAACCCTGAAAATCGATTTTTAAACGATTGATTTTAAAAACCGAATACGCGGGTTTCGCTAATTTATCGTTAGTGCTGTAAGATTCAAATTCGGTTCGCGCATCGAGATTAATTTTCCCGGCAAAAGCTGCAGAACACGCAAACGTCAATAGAGTTGTTTTTAATACTAGTGATTTCATATATCTCCTATATGAGATATATGCTGAAGGTATTTTTTTTTACTGTCAACCCAGCACAAAGTACCTTGTCGGGGTAAACTAGGCGCACTACTAGCCGGCCAGCTTTGAAAGTTCAACCATTGATGACGTCAATGATTGAGTGTCCGCTGAAAGTTGGTCGGCAGTGCCAGTGAACTCCATTGCATTTTTCGCATTAGTTTGCGAAACAGTGTCCAGGTGATTTAACGTCTCAGAAATTTGGCGTACCCCATGAGACTGCTCTTTGCTTCCGTCGGCAATTTCTTTCGTAATTACACTTAATTTCTGAACAGAATCCAATATTTTCGTGAAAAGCTGACGACCTTGATCGGCGCGAGTTAAGCTTTCTTGCGTATTACGACTGGACTCTGAAATCAAAGTCGAAATTTCCTTTGCAGCGACTGAAGACTTGGCCGCTAAAGATCGAACAGCATCTGCAACCACCGCGAACCCTTTACCTTGTTCGCCCGCGCGCGCAGCTTCGACGGCTGCATTTAAGGCAAGCAAGTTAGTTTGAAATGAAATATCCTCGATCATTCCAATGATTTCATTAATTTTTTTCGAAGATTCGTTCATGTTACCGATTGATTCCATTAGACCACCGATTACTTTTTGCCCCTCGCTTACGATCGTATAACTTGAGTTCGCAATTTCGGCCCCTTGCTGAGCGCCTTCCGCATTTCGCTCAATCAAAGTCGATATCTCATGAAGAGTCGCAACTGTTTCCTCTAAAGACGATGCCGCCGAAGTCGAGGCTCTTGATAGCTCGACACTGGATCCACGTAGAGTCCCTGATGAATTAACTAGAGATCCGCTACTGGCTTCCATTGTTTTAACTGCATTTTGCAGTTTTGATCTGATATTAAATGCGATGTATACACCCACTGAAAGCGATAACAAAATTCCCATCACACCGGCAACTATCGAAAATACTTTTGCCTCTCCTTGGGTCACCTTGGATTCGTCTAAGCTTTTAGATAAATTTGCACGCAACTGCGCCTGGATAGTCGCTATCTCTTTCGATATTTTTATAAACTCTGGAGAAAGGACTGAAATGAAATAATCAGTGGCCTCAGCTGATTTGCCTAACAAAATTTTCTCGTTCAAAACCACTTCTGTTTTTTTACTATATTCTACGTACTTGTCCACTACGGAAGTACAATGACCGCATTGTTTTAAAGATTCCAATAGATCCTTACGTGTTTTATTGAATTCATCGACTTGCTTTTCTAGCTTATCGATATCTTTTTGTGCGATCATTGCAATGATGGACAGATGATTATCATCTAGGGTGTCTGCTAACTTTACAGTTTCATCGTACTCAGATGAGGTTTTCTCACTAGCCTCAATAACTTTTCTCAAGCTACTTGATGAAATATAACCAGATATAAAACCAATCGAAACGACAGCAATCGAAGAGATCAGCAATATTATCGATATCTGAACAGAAACACTCTTAAAGTTCATACTACGTCCTAGTTTTTAAATGCTTACTTTAAATCGTCAACACTAAAGCCAATAACCAAGCTACCGATTACTGCGCCACCATCAGACACCGGAACAGCAACTTGAACTTGCGATTTACCCGAAGATTCATCCACTTCTACCTTACCAATCCAGTTTTTACCGGCCATTGGATCATCATGTTTTGGCTTTCCTTTATGTGACCAATTTGAAGTCTTAGCCAGGAACGCGACTTTAATTCCCGCTGAGTTATTTACAAAGGCTTCAGTAACTGCTGGTCCTTTTGTCTTTTTCAATTCTTCAGCGGCCGCATTTTTGGTAAAACCACGAACCACTGGGTCTAAAACAGACAATTTTGCCCATTTATCTTGAGTCATGTCCTTGCCCTCTGGCGCTGTGTTTGATGCCTTAACTGCATCTACGATCGCTTTGCTAGCGGCCCATGTCTTAACTGTCTCAATTTGCTTATCTAACGCAGCTTTTTTGTCGGCGGGTAGATCTGCAGCCATTACATTCAAACTTAAAAGTACTAGTACGCTCGCTAATATGGTTTTCATTTTTACTCCTGTGTCTTCAAACACTTGTTTATTTGTCGGAATTTTTACATGGAAATTTAGCCGGACCAATGCCCAGACATCAAATTTAGACTTCAGATTTTCTTGAGGTATCTCATTTTGAAATTAATTTGCTTACACCCGAATGTTTGAACCAAGTTTTCTCTGAAAAAACATAACTCAGGACTATGCCAACGAATAGTACGATACACGCACATAGACCAAAAATAATCCAAGCTTTGATTTCGTTTTCTATGGGTGCCAAATATAGACCCGCTAGAACTAAGCCAACACATGCAAAAACAAATAATTGCAGCGCAAACACGACACAGATGGCGCCAATGATGCTTGTTCGTACTATTTGTAAAAACTTAAGGTAGGCTAAAATGCCTTTTTTCTTTGATTCTGTTATGAATCGATGACCTTCAAAAAGTTTGAGTAAAATAGAAAGAATGTTTAGAATCATTTATCTTTTCGTCCTAAAAACAAACCCAAAAAGAACGCCACTAAACCTACAATTCCAATCGTTAACCAAGGACTTTCTTTGACCTTTGCTTCCACTTGGGTCTTTGTTGCCTGAGCTTCGGCTTCAACTTTGCTTTTTAGATCATCAAAATAGGGACGCATGTCATCCAAAGCCGACTTGATTTCTTCATAGTCTCTTTCGATGTGCTCGCGAACTTTTTCGGTCTTTGCCTGTGACATGGTTTCTAATTTAGCAATTGCTTCGGATAGAGATTTAATTGAATCTTTTGACATGTCGGTGGCTCCTTATAACGATACAATATCGGCATATGCTCAGAAATTACCAACTAGACTTTCCGCTAGAGATTCGCTTAAATACGTCTCAAACCAAGGTGTATGAATGATTACCGAATACAAAAATAAGTTTCTGCAATACTACGAAAAAAACGAAACCAAGCTCGACGTTGTGGTTTTTATCGCGGGTTTTCTCTTCGACATCATAACGATGTCTGACATTGATGATATTTTTTCAATCGTTCAGCAGATTGTTTATTTGGGAATCATTTTTTCCATCATCTATTTTGAAATTTTGTTTAGATTATTCAAATGGAAACCCGGACCAAAAATCGTGCGCGTCTGGGAATACCGGACCTTAGTTCTACATTTTTTTCTTGGTTCACTTCTAAGTCTATACTCTCTTTTTTATATCAAAAGTGCATCGGTGCTACATAGTTTGATTTTCTTAGGAATGATGCTTTTGGTATTGTTTGCGAATGAACTTCCTGGAGTTAAAAAATCAAACATCAGCATCAAGGCCGGAATGTTTGGTGTGTGTTTGTTTTCATTTTTTTCGATTTTGTTCCCGCTACTTTTAGGTTTTGTCGGCTGGATACCACTGTTGCTTGCTATTGCGGCCACCGGTGCTGTCTTTTACGGCATGTACCGTCTTTTGTTTAAAAAAATTCCAGATCACTACTCACTAACAAAGATAGTGTTAGCCCCAGCTGGTTCGGTCATTAGCTTGTTTTTAGTTTTTTACGTAATGGGTTGGATACCCCCAATTCCCTTAAGCGTTGTCGAGCACGGGATCTATCACAACGTTGAAAAACAAGAAGGAAATTACCTACTTTCTAGCGAGCGACCGTGGTGGCGCTTTTGGCAATCTGGCGATCAACACTTCAAGGCTCGACCAGGAGATAAAGTATTTTACTACGCGCAAATTTATTCCCCCACACGCTTTCAAGATCAAATCTTTATTCAATGGTCTCAATTAAACGCGAAAGGAAGTTGGGTTGCTGCTGATAAAATTCCTCTTCAAATCGTTGGCGGACGTAAAATGGGGTTCCGTGGATTTGCCTTTAAATCTAATTATCAACCGGGAGAATGGCGCGTTCAGGTTCTAACTACCCATGGTCAAGAAATCACTCGACTTGAATTTGAAGTGGAAAGCTCGGCTGAAACCGAACCTCGTATGTTTAATATTGAAAAAAAGTAGACCAAGCTTTTATTAAAAGCTTGGACCAACCACCGATATCACAGAATTTTGAGAAAATATTTTCTGACTCAAAGCCTGAACATCGTCCGCAGTGACTTCAAAGTACCGACTAGATGATTTAAACGTCTCGTCTGCATCTAAGCCATATACCACATCAAATAGAATGCTGTTACAGATGCTGCCTTTTCTTTGTAAATCAATATCGTTTCTTCCGGCTAAATAACGTTGAGAACGCATTAGCTCGTCTGATCCTACTTTTGTATTACATAGTTTTGCGAATTCATCTTTAATCATTTGAATTGCTTTTTTGGACTTTTCCGGCGAACAACCAATATAGGCACCAAAGTATCCCGTTTCAATTCCAGCCATTTTTAAAGGCGACACTGAATAGGCTAGTGAATTTTTATCGCGTAGTTCAAAAAACAACCGGCCGCCTTGACCGGCAAGGATGGATTGAATCACATCTAGTGTATAGCGTTCTTCGTCTTTGAAACTTAGACCGCGATAACCCACAATAATATGTGATTGCTCTTTTTTAAGTTCTTTAAATGAAAATTGATCCGAAGCCACTTTGCTTAAATTCGCAGTGCCTTCGATTTTTTTACCTTCGGGCATGACCGTAATTAGCTGATTTAGGTTATCTACTAAATTTTCACGATTGAAATCACCAACCGCACAGATCGCCACATTTTTATGACTGAAAATTGATTTGTGATAATCAAGCATCGTTTCTCGAGTAATTAAATCTAGTGAATCTTTAGTTCCCAGAACTTCACGTGAATATGGATGATTCGGGAACATCATTTTCATAAATTCTTTCACACACACTTGCGATGGATTATCGTTTTGCGACTGAATTTGATTTTTTTGTATTTGTTTTTCACGCTCGATAATTTTTGTTTCGAATACAGGTGCTTGCACAGTATCCATCATCATCGAAAGCATATCTTTTTGAAATGCAGATAGAAACTCACTCGACACACCAACGGTGTTCCTACCTGAAAAGCAACTCATTGAGGACGCCAATGTATCTAATTTCAAGTTAATTTCATTTTCTGTAAAATTCTTTGAGCCGGCTGGCCACACTCGCGAATACAGTTCCGACAGGCCTTCAAGCTTTTTGTCTTCAATGCGCGTCCCACCCAAGAATGCCATTTTAATACTACACGTAGGTGTCTCTTTTTGTTCACGTAAATACAAGGTTACCCCTTTATTAAGGGCGACCTTTTCAGTCACTGGAGATTTAACACCTAAATCATGTTTGAACTTGAGTGTTTGAATTTTCTTCGGCTTCTCTTTCGTTTTAGCATGGATGCGTTTTTTGTCTTTTAAAGCCGCGTTTAGATTTTTCATAAAATGATTAACGACTTTTTTTACGTCCGCCTCTTGTCGTTGAGATAAAATCGCAACCGTTAATTTTTTAGGATCGAAATACTTTTTAGCTAGTTTGGTAACATCGGCGGGCTTCACTGAGTAGATCGCCGCTAGATATTTTTTATAGTACTCGCTATCGCCCATAAAGAATTCTTGCGAACCGGCTTTGCGCGCTAAACCATCCACCGTTTCTACTGAATAAATTTGTTCGCTGGCAATGTTAGTTACCGCTTTTTGAATTTCTGCAAACGTAGGTGGATTATGGTAAATTTCCGCAATTTCGTTTACCAAAATCTCTAAGTAACGCTCTAAATTTGCTGGTTGCAGGCTACCCGAGAACGCCAGTAAACCGTCATCCTGCGGAGTAAATGTAAATGCACCAGTTCCATTCACTATCGCTTCTTCTATGCGCAGTTTATGCACTAAGCGCGAACTATCTCCTTGTCCAAGAATTAAACTAAGCACATCTAGGCCTGGAATATCTTTATGCTTAATGCTTGGCGCTTTGAAGGCCACGTAAGTCAAAGTTTCTTGGAAATCAGATTTTTTTATCGTGATCGAAGGTTTGGTTTGTACCGGTTCTTTTACGCGCTTTACTTTTTTAACTTTGAAATCTTTAAATTTTCCAAAGTACGCTTCGACTTCTTTTTTCATTTCTGCAGATTTGAAGTCCCCAGATACAACTAGAAACATGTTTCTAGGAACATATCGACTTTCAAAATAGCTTTTAATTTTTTTAGTTGATACTTTACGTATATTATCCGCGTAGCCGATAACTGGAACTTTATACGCGTGTTTTTTATATGCGGTCGAGAATAACAATTGTCCGATTTGGCGCTGCGGAGAATCTTCGCCACGCTTGATTTCTTCAATGACGACTTCGCGTTCATTATCGATTTCCGCAGAGTCAAATGTAGGAAAGCCCATCATCTGACTGACGACATCAAGGCCGACGTTGGCGAATTTTTTTGAAATCGTTACATAGAACACCGTTTGATCAAACGATGTGTAGGCGTTCAGCTCACCACCGGAGCCTTCAACCACGGCGGCAATTTCCCCCACTTTGAACTTTTCTGTGCCTTTAAACACTAGATGTTCGATAAAATGCGATAGGCCCTCTTCTTTTTTGACTTCGTCCGCACTTCCCGTTTTTACCCACATTTGCACAGAAACCACAGGGGATTTGTGACTTTCAATCAGAAGAACTTTTAGGCCATTTTTTAGTTGAAATTTTTTAGACATACTCTAATACACTCCTATGTCGTTTGGTATCTATGTGCATATTCCTTATTGTATTCAGCGTTGCACATATTGTGATTTCGCCACCTACGAGCAATCTAAGATTTTGCCGCCGACGGACTACACGCAGTTGATGATTCGCGAGATTGAACTCAAAAAATCCTTCTTCCTTCGTGATAAAGAATCTCAAATCATTGATACTCTTTACTTCGGTGGTGGCACTCCTAGCCTATTTGCCATTAAAGATATTGTACAAGTTATCGAAGCCTTATCAAGAGCTGGCTATCCTCTGAGTCCAGACGCGGAACTCACTATGGAGTTAAACCCCGGCACTGTAAATGAAGACAAACTGAATGAATATTTAAAATTAGGTTTTAATCGTTTTAGTGTTGGCGCGCAGACGTTCAATGCCACTCACTTAAAACGGGTTCATCGCGAGCACTCGGTCATTGATACCATTGAGTCGTTAAAGTTACTGAAACGATATAATTTGAATTACAATTTCGATTTACTTTTTGGAATGCCTCATCAAACCGTAGCGGAACTGGATCACGACCTAAGTCAGGCACTTGAAATTTTGCCCCCTCATATTAGTCCTTATTATTTAACAGTTCCCGAGGGTCATCCGTTATCAAAGAATCGCCCTCTTGAAGATGATCAAATGGTTATGTTTGAACGCATCGAACAGACGCTGAGCCAAAATGGGTATAACCGCTACGAAATTTCTAATTACGCTCGCCCAGGATATGAATCTAAACACAACTATTTATACTGGAGCGATCACAATTATTGGGGAATTGGCCTTAGCAGTCACTCATACTTAAGACAGGCCGAAGGCGCACCCTGGGGCCACCGTTTTTGGAATCCCAACAATATTAAAATCTATCAGCAAGAAATTGCTGAATTGAAAACTCTAGAATCCCCTACGCAATTGGCGGATATTTATTTCGAAACCCTAAAAGAAAATCAGTCCCTAACTGATTTCTGTCATACGTCTCTACGTCGCGCCAAGGGTTTAATTTTATCCGATTTAGAAGCCAAATTCTCGGGTCCATCTTTGACTCGCGTTCACAAAGAACTTGATAACCTCAAAGACCGCGGCCTAGTCCAGCCCACTGAACTAGGATTCACCCTAAGCTCTAAAGGTAAGCTGATTAGCAATTGGGTCTTTGAAAAATTGACTTTTACGTAACCGTCCCCTAATTATCTCTATAGCCGTCTTGCACGGCCAATTCGCAATTAAACGCATTCAACGGAGCTTATTTTGACATCTGACAATGATACAAACTCTTCAAAGGGTGAAAAAACAGAAAACTCAGCTGAAACGACTCATGGTGCAGCCTCTGAAATGGGTGCTGATTCCATCATTAATAAGTATAAAGCCGAAGCGGAAAAAAACAAAAACGATCTACTTTATATGAGAGCAGAATTTGATAATTATAAACGCCAAGCTATTAAAGAACGCTCGGATCTGCAAAAATACGGAGCCGAACGTTTCGTAAAAGACTTACTTCCTATTTTAGATAATTTTGAACGTGCTCTTTCTATGAAAGTAACAAATGAAAACTATGGGTCTTTTGTTAAGGGCATTGAAATGACCTCAACTGAAATTAAAAACTTACTTAACAAGCACGCTATTGTCGAAGTGCCAAGCGAAGGACAGCCCTTTGATCCTAGCATTCACGAAGCTTTAAGTGCCGAGGCCACGGACAAAGTCCCTCCTGGTTACATTGCACGCGTATTCCAAAAACCGTATAAGTTTCATGATAAAGTGATCCGCACCGGCCAAGTCGTTGTGGCTCAAAAAATGGATGCTTAAAAATGGCTAAACAAGATTACTACGCGCTGTTAGGGGTTTCCCGTAGCGCTACGGATGACGAAATTAAAAAAGCCTATCGCAAACTAGCGATTCAGTATCATCCAGATCGTAATCCTGGTGATAAAAAGGCCGAGGATAAATTCAAAGAAATCACCGAGGCTTATGAAACCCTAGGCGATTCTAAAAAACGCGATATGTACGATAAATTTGGTCACACCCAAGGTGGTAATCCCTTTGGGGGCGGCGCGGGTGGCCCTTTTGGCGCCGGTGCTGGTGGTGGCTTTGGTCGTACGTATTCAGGCAATGCGGGCGGCGATCCGTTCCAAGACATCTTCGGTGATGTCTTTAGTGAGGTGTTTGGGGCCTCTCGCGGAGGCGCAGGACCTCGCGCTGGGCGTCAGCGTCCTCAAAAGGGTGCGGATTTACGTTACACTCTCAGTATTTCTTTAGAAGAGGCCGCTGCTGGTTGCGAGAAAGTAATTTCATTCTTACGTAACAACGGAACTAAAGAAGAAAATGCGAAACTGGCGGTGACGGTTCCAGCAGGTGTTAAAGAGAATCAAAAATTAAAATTAACTGGTGAAGGCGACGGGTCTTTATCGGGTCAAGCCGGCGATTTGTATGTGATTATACAGATTCAAGAGCACTCGTTATTTAAACGCGAAGAAAATGACATCGTTTTAGAACTTCCTGTTTCTTATATCGATGCTATCCTTGGAACTTCGATAGAAGTACCCACATTAACTGGACGAGTATTGATTAAAATTCCACCGGGAACCCACACCGGCCAAGCGCTTAGATTAAAGGGAAAAGGTTTACCGAAAATGGGCGGCTTTGGTAGTGGCGACATGTTAATAAAAATTTTAGTGGATACACCACAAGAGGTCTCGGCCGCTGAAAGAGAGCTTTTAAATAAGCTTTCACAAACAGCCTCTGAAACACCTTTAATCAAAGAGTATAAAGAAAAGGTCCAGAAACTTTCTAAATACAGTAAATCCTAGCAAAAATTAAGAGACCTCCTCGATTTTTCAACGCACCTTGTGGCGGAAATGTAGGAGGTACATTTCCTCTATTTTCTGCACTATACTTATAGACTATGAAACGTTTGGCTCTTATATATTTGGCTTTTTTATTGGGATTAGGGTGCGCAACGAATGTGAAAACTCACCGACCTGAGTTATCTGGGCGATCGACAGCTCCGGTGGCGCCAGTAAAAAAGGTGCCTGGCAAAACACCTCCGCAACAAGTAGCAACTCCCGCCAAATCAGAAACTCCGGCCGATCCTAACGCGGCCAACGCTTTTCTTGCCGATGAAAATAAATTCGCCCAGTTTGAAAAAGCTGGCTCTTACGCAGATGCCTTTTCGGTGGCCGCTAGTTTGTCAACATCCCATGCGGACCCTAAAAAGGCCGATTTTTATAAATCTAAAGCCATCGATATTTTGAACGCGCGATTAACTAAAGATCAATTGCACTCAATCGCACGCACATCTGACTTTGGGTATTTGCGTGGGTATGCTTTGTTCAAATTAGCAGAAATTGAACTAGCCAACAATAACATCGATGAAAGCAAACGTTATTACCGTTCCGTGGTTGAGCTTCTTCCTGAGAGCGAAATAGCCATTTCTTCTCAGCGAGTGATTTCAGACATGGAGGCAACCGTTCGCGTATCCGCTCAAACAATTGGTGTCGTTCTTCCTCTGACTGGAAAAAGTGCCTCTGTTGGTCAAAAGGTTTTGCGCGGACTACAATTAGGTCTTGGAACTCATCAAGGTTTTTCTAAATTTCGGCTAGCTATAGTGGATAGCGAAGGTCGTTCGGACTTGGCTCGCTTAGGTGTGGAAAAATTAGTAAAAGAAGACAATGTTATTGCCATCGTTGGTGGTGTATTGGCAAAAACTGTCGGTACTGAGCTTGCCATTGCTTCGGAATATAATGTCCCATTTATTTACTTATCTCAGAAACAAGGTTTAAATGATATTCACCCAACCGCCGTAAGAAATGCACTCACTGCTGAAATGCAGGTCCGTCACTTGGTCAAGACCGCGATGACAGAAATGGAAATGTCGGAATTTGCCATCCTTTATCCCAACGATCCCTACGGCGTTGAGTACGCGAATTTATTTTGGGATGAAGTGATCGCGCAAGGTGGCCAAATCGTTGCGGCTCAAACATATGATCCCAAGGAAACTGACTTTAGACCAGTCGTTCAACGACTAGTAGGCACTTACTACATCGAAGCCAGAAAAGACGAATATACACAAAAACTGCGGGCCTTTAAGCAGTCATTAAAAGGAAAAAATGCACGTGAAAACGTGAATACGGACGATTTACTTTCGCCTATTCAAAATTTTGATGCCATTTTTATTCCCGATCAGGCGCGTGTGATTTCCCAAATCAATGCATTCCTGAACTATTCCCGCGTGAAAGATACAAAAATACTGTCTACAAATATCCTAAATACGGCGGGTTCAGCTAAACGTTTAGCGCAGTTGAACTACCCGGTTTATTTTGCGGATAGTTTTATTGCAGAAGGACCGAGCCAATCTAATTCTGATTTTGTTCGCGAATATATGAGTTACTTCAATGAATACCCAGCCCAGTTTGAAATTGCGGCCTATGACTCTGGTTTAATTCTGCGCCAACTTGTCCTTCAAGGCGTCTACACACGCGACGATCTTGGTAAACAGCTCTTAAAGCTTAAAAACTTTGATGGCAGCTTTGGCCCCCTATCAACGACATCTAATAAAGATCTTTTCCGCACATTGACTACACTTACGGTTCACAAAGGTGAAACTGTAAAGTTCAAAGAATAGCCCATAAGGACCGCTTTAAGCGGTTTTTAGGTATTTTTTAAATATTTGTTACTCTCTTTAACCGCTGCTACCGCGTTGTGTATCTAACTCTCCGAAGGGCCTGATTACAGGCCAAAAACTCAAAAAGCCAGGAGGGCTTATGTCATTAGCAGCGGCGGTAACTACACTAGTAAGTAAAGAAATTATTGATGAGTGCAGAAAAAAGTTAGTTCTTGCTAAACAAGATTTATTGAATCGCATGAAAATGTCAGCAGAACGCTTTAAAGAAAATAACAAAAATGTGGGTGATGAAATCGATCAATCGGTGGCCCAACTTGAAGAATATAATTTGTTGATCAACCAAGAACGCCTTCGTTTTCAATTGTCAGAAATAGAATTTGCCTTAGCGCGAATAGAAAAAAATCATTTTGGCGTATGTGAAGAAACTCTTGAACCAATTGAAGAACAGCGTCTACTCAGCATTCCATGGACTAGGCTCAGTATCGAGGGTGCCGAAATTCGCGAACGATATAAAAATCATTTTGCACAAATATAAGGAAAATAAAATAATCTGACACGAACTTAACACCTCTGTAATAGTTTAATTCCATCGCGTTAAGTTTGTGTTGAATAAATAATCATTATCATTTTTTTGATGACACTCTAATTCTTCTCCGTATTATTCAGCCTTGTTTCAGCGGCCTATAGTATTTTTCAGACAAGGGGAAGAAATGAAAAGTTCAGTTATCGTTGAAAAAAAGGGGAAGACTAAAACTGCCAAGTCTCAAAAGATCGGCGGTAAAAACCAAATGGGTGAATCAAGCGTGGCAACACATACGACATCACAAAATGGTTCTTCATTAATAGCTGAGGTAAGTTTATCAGATTTATTACCCTCTATTAAAGAATCATTACTATTTCAGAAAAGTCAGATTCTTAACAGAACCGACGAATTTAAGCGCTCTCAACAAGAATCCGTTCAACTGTCTGATGAAGCCGAAGTGGCTTCTAATGATTTGAGCAACAACCTATCTATCCATTTACATGAGCGTTCCATGAAGGCTCTTTTAGAGATCGATAAGGCTTTAAATAAAATTGCTCAAGGTACATATGGTGAGTGTGAAGGTTGTGGTGACCACATCAGTCCAAAACGCCTGCAGGCACGGCCTTTGGCGCCTTTGTGTATTTCGTGCATGGAAGAACGCGAAGAAGAAAGCCGTATTAAGCATCAGTAGTTCCGCATTTATTAAAAAATAAAACCTCCTTTACGGACAAGGGGGGTTTATGACAGGGATGTCGCTATTCCAGCCCTTTTTTCTAGACTTTACGTCAGCAATTCACTTTAAAAACCTCTAAAATCAGGTCCTTAGATAGCAAAAAACTCTTAAAGCCTAACGGTTTTCAGACCGAATATTTGTGTAAGAAAAATCGTACAAATAAAGGGTGCTGATATGAGTTTTGATGATAGAAGCGGAAACGGTGGATCTTACAAAGACGATAAAACTATCGATATACCACCAACTCTTCCAATGTTGCCGGTCCGTGATTTTGTTGTGTTTCCTTACATGATTATTCCGCTCGTAGTTGGGCGTGAGTCATCAATTCGTTCAGTTGAGGAAGCTCTATCGAAAAACAGACTTATCTTCTTAGTATCTCAAAAAGATCTAAATGAAGAAAACCCAAATCCAGATTCGATTTATACAGTCGGAACAATCGCAATGATTATGCGAATGAAAAAAGTTCCAGATGGTCAAATCAGAATTCTAATTCAAGGTGTGGCTAAAGGCCGTATCAAGAATTATGCAAAAACATCCCCAAATTTCGAAGTTGCAGTAGAAAAAATTGAAGACTTACGAACTACGTCTCCAACTGAAAATGAAGTTCTAATGCAAAAAGCTAAAGAGCGTATCGAAAAAATTATCTCATTAGGTAAAACATTATTACCAGATATCTTGTTAGTATTAGACGATTTACAAGATCCAGGTAAAGGTGCTGATTTAATCGCAGCTAATCTTGGTATCAAAGTCACCGAAGCTCAAAAAGTAATTGAAACAACAGACGCCAAAGAAAGAATGAACTTAGTCTTAGACTTTTTGAATTCTGAAATTGAAGCGCTTCAGTTGCAAAACAAAGCTAAAGGTGGCAAGGAAGACACGCCAAAATCAACTCGTGATCAATTCTTTAAAGATCAAATGAAGGCGATCAAAAATGAATTGGGCGAAAATGATTCGAAATCGGAAGAAATCGAAGAACTTCGTGAGAAAATCAACACGGTTGGAATGCCTAAGCCGGTACTGACAGAAGCCTTAAAGCAGCTTCACCGTTTAGAGCGTATGCACCCAGATGCTTCAGAAGCAACGATGGTTCGTACTTACCTAGACTGGATGGTTGATCTTCCGTGGGCTAAAAAATCGGATGATTCTATTGATTTAAATAGATCAAAAGAAGTTCTTGATGAAGATCATCACGAATTACAAAAAGCAAAAGATCGCGTACTTGAGTTTTTAGCTGTACGTAAACTTAAAAATAATATGAAAGGTCCTATCTTGTGTTTCGCAGGACCTCCAGGAGTAGGTAAAACGTCTCTTGGTAAATCGATCGCTCGCGCGATGAACCGTGAATATCATCGTATCGCCCTTGGCGGCGTGAAAGATGAAGCGGAAATTCGCGGTCACCGCAGAACATACGTTGGCGCGATGCCGGGTAAAATTGTTCAAGCTTTACGCCAAGTAAAAACGAACAATCCAGTTATCGTACTCGATGAGATTGATAAATTAGGAAGTGATTTCAGAGGTGACCCTTCAGCCGCAATGCTTGAAGTGTTAGACCCAGAACAAAATGCAACGTTCAGAGATAACTACTTGAACGTAGACTTTGATTTGAGCAACGCACTCTTCATCGCTACTGCGAACGTTCTTGAGAACATTCCAGCCGCTTTAAGAGATCGTATGGAAATCATTCAGATTCCTGGTTACACAGAAAATGATAAGCTATTAATTACTAAAAAGCATTTGATCCGTCGCCAACTAGAAAACAACGGTCTTGAAGCTCATCAAGCTACATTTACTGATGAAGGTATCAAATATCTAATTGCTGGCTACACTCGTGAAGCTGGTCTTCGTAACCTAGAGCGCGAAATCGGTTCAGTATGTCGTAAGATTGCAAAAATGGTAGTTATGGGCGAAGCGACTCATTTTGAAGTTACGCCAACAACTGTTCCAGAATTGCTAGGGGCGCCGAGATTCTTACGTGAAGAAAAATTAGAAGATTCACAAGTCGGTATTGTTCAAGGTTTAGCATGGACTCAGGCTGGCGGTGAAGTACTACAAATCGAAGCACTGAAAATGAAAGGTAAAGGTCACTTGGCTCTTACTGGACAACTAGGTGATGTTATGAAGGAATCAGCGCACGCAGCCATGTCATATTGTAAAGCGCACATGGAAGAACTAGGAATTCCAGATGATTTCTTTGAAAGATACGATATCCACGTGCATTTACCAGCGGGCGCTATCCCTAAAGATGGTCCTTCGGCAGGTATTACGATGACGACGGCTTTAATCAGCTTGATGACGGACACTCCAGTACGTCACGATATCGCGATGACAGGTGAAGTAACTCTACAAGGCAAGGTACTTCCAGTCGGTGGTATCAGAGAGAAATGTTTGGCAGCTTTAAATCAAGGAATCACTACTGTAGTAATCCCTTTAGCGAACCAAAAAGATCTTTCAGATATTCCGAAATTCTTTAAAGATAAAATGCAATTTATCTTGGCAGAAAACTTAGACGAAGTGTTCACTGTAGCACTAGATAAGTCTGCTAAAGGTAAACCTAAAAAGACAGAAGGCAAAACTGGCAAAAAAGCTAAGACGTCGTCTTCAGCAGCAGCATAATTAGTTAGTAAGTTTAAGTACGATTTTCTTAATAGGACTCAGCGATGAGTCCTATTTTTTTGTATAATAAACGACGTCTGTTATTTCACGCTCGAAAATAAAATCAGGAATCCAAATATAACCCGTCTTCGGATCGCACTTTTCTTTAGCTTTTAATTCGGGATTTAAATACGAGGCGCAGCTATTGCCCCAAGAGTTTCTTAATTTTAATTCGCATACGCGTTCTTTTTTGTTCCATCGTCTGCCGACGATTCCCGAAGCATGCTGACCAGATTTGTTGTAATGCTCACTGCCCGGCACATAAAATATACGGGTCCAATAGCTAAGGGCCACAAAATTTTCTTTATCTAACTCTTGATGAATTTCTTTAACCAAATCTTTTTTTCCTAATTTTTTTGCCGACGGCATCCTGCCAGATTTCAAAAATGATGGAATTGCATCTAACCAACCCTCTAGAAATCCTAACTGGAACCTAACTTTTAAATCCGGCCTCACGCGAATCATATAAGGTCGACATAGCCTTGCCGCTAGTTTTCTGGGAAAGGTGCGAACCGATGAGTTATCCAAAATGGCCATCAATTCATCGTCCGATAGCAAATTGATATAACTTTTTGAATCACGATAGGTATCAAGCGCTGTAAAACCTTGAATATTTTTAGATTTTTTTTGTTTGTCGTATTGCTCTTTTAGAGCCACAAGCGCATTGATTTGATCCCGAATTGTTTTATAGGGACTGTTTTTCAAAGCCTCGTCTTGAAAGGCTTGGGGGCAGATACCGTTTAGCTGTGAAAACACAACCGCTGGTGAAATTAATCCAGCATCTTCATTGGCTTTAAGTTTTGTATATTGATTAAACGTGATAGCTACATAACCAGCAGACGCCTGCTTACCCTGAAGCTCATCTTGATAACGGAACGTCAATAGATCAGCTGCTACGTTCGCATAGCACCAGCCGATATTACCCTGATTTCTGACCGGTCCCAATTGCTCGGAAACATCGACGTCGGTGCATGATCGTTCGTCTAATGTTTGGTCAGCATAAAGTAAATTGGCAGTCATTAGAGTTAAAACGTAAGCTAAAATGAATATAGTCCGTTTAAATTCCATGGCGAACTACAGAGCAATTCAGTTACCAGTTTTGTTTCAATCTATCGTTTTCAGACTCTAGAACTTTTACGAGAGTTTTAAGATCAGATACTTCTTCTTTTAAGATCATCATCTGTTCTTCTTTTTCTTGAAGGATCTGCGTATAGGCCTTTTTTAACTCATTCAATAATTTATTGGCGGCGGTCAATACCGGCTCATTAGTTCCAATTTTTGAAATCTTATCATGAAATTCACGAAGAGTTGGGTTTTCAAATTCCGTGGCGGTTACCGCTTCTTGTTTTTCCATTTGTGGATTCACCGCTTGTTTGTCTTTGCGGAAATAATACTCTTCATCGATGTTAATTGCAGCTTGTGGGCGTACTGTTTGTTGCTGTTGGCTTAACATTCCTTGCTGCATTTTCACTTGCGGCAGCTTTGCGTTCGCTGATTTTTTTAGATTCTCTAAAAAGTCAGGGTTGTAAGCGGGTTGCCCTGGTGAAAAAGATGCTGCTGGCTGCGGAGCCAATGGGCGAGGACGATTTGAATATACGCGATCAGTTTCAATTGGCTCTGATGCTGAATCAAAATCGTTAAGAATCTCATCGTCGAAGATCAAATCCGACCTTACGTCGTTTACATCAAGAGAATTAAGGGAGGGGCCGCTCTTGATTGTATTTTTAATTGGTTCATCGAAAATGTAATACTTGCCGTCTTGAAAATGATATTTGATATCATCAGCTTTAATTCTTCGTCTTAGTGTTGATACACTGATTTTGTATTTCGAAGAATAATCTGTCAGTGGTAGCCAAGTTTCCATTCTAGTTCCTAACTTCCGAAGTCTTAGTCTTTAGTCCGTTGCCCTATTTCCAGGAGATTTCAAACAAGCAAACAAAACTCGAAATTATTTCTCATTTTGTTTGCTTGTCTCTCGTAACCTGGCCCGATGGAAAACATTGTGTTTGTCCTTGGGTCAATTTAGCGGTTAGGCAACTAACCTAACAAGAGTAGCCAGTTTGGTGATGTGGCTATTCTTATATCTGAACATATTCAAGCGACTATCCGGTGTCAAATCATGGGTGAATAATCTTTGGCTATTAAGTGAAATCTACACCTAGGGCCTGAATACCTATTGATTATTCTGCTCCTAGGGGATTAAATCTACCTTAACTTGAATATTCGAATACGGAACAAAAAGAAAATTGGATTAGTTTTGAGTGGAGGCGGAATCAAGGCCGCCGCCTACCATATTGGTGTCTGCTTAGCTTTAAAGGCAAAGGGCTTCCATTTTGCCGGCGGATCCAAGAAACTGCTTAAAAATAAGAAGCGGCCAGATCTGACTATCCAGCTTTATGTGGGCTCTAGTGCCGGTTCTTTTGTTTCCACCATCCTTGCGGCTGGCTATCCAGTTGAATCCTTGATCACGGCATTTCAACTAGGCCTAGGCGTTAGCCCTGAGTATTCAAACCAAGACTTCCGGATACTCACACCTCTAACCTATCGAAAAATCTTTGATATCAATAGTGCTAGCCTACTCAACTATATGCCTAAGACCTTTTTGAACAGGTCCCTGGTCACCGGCGGTCTTGAAATGTTAATCAAAAATGGGTTCAAGGTGAACGGTCTGTTTACCACTAAGGGCGTTGAGAAGTATTTAAGGCAGTACGTCCTTATCGAGAACGATTTTGCGTCCCTGGACCCCGAATTATACATTGTGGCCACACAACTAAACCACTCAAGGAAGGTTATCTTCGGGAATTTCCAAGAGAATTTGCAAACTCCATCAACCAAACAGGTTAACTATGCGTCGATCAGCGAAGCCGTTGCTGCTAGCACCTCGTTACCCCCTATTTTTTCACCTTACAACCTACCGAACCTAAAAGGTGAGGAACGCTACTACTATGATGGGGAAATTCGTGAAACGTTGTCGGCCCATATTGCGGCCGATCAGGGGTGTGATTTAGTGATTTCCTCATTTTCAATGCAGCCCTACCACTACACTGAAAAAATTGGGAGTCTTCATAAATATGGAATTCCGGTGATTTTAAACCAAGCCCTTTATCAAGTTTTAGAACAAAAAACTCACAAGCATATCGAGTGGCAAAACACCCTTCGCCATATCCATAAAACAATTGATAGTTACTTTAAAACCCATAACTTGCCAGACGAAGATCGAGTGAAGCTTCTTGGACTGTTTAATCAGCGTTTCAACCATAACGCGGAAACGGACTATATCCATATCACCCCGCTCCCTCAAAACTATGAGATGTTTATGGTGGATCACTTTAGCCTTAACCCTAAAATTTTAGAGCGCATCGTACGTATTGGATTTAAGTCCGGTATCAATGCTCTCAGGAAACATATTTAATCGAGTTTTTAGACATTTGGGTCATTCTTTCAATCCATGGAATTTGTCTTTTTCGGGTTTTCAAAACTGCTAATACTTTTGGCATTGAGGATCCTATGAATAAAGTTTTCGCATTTATATCTGTGTGCTTTTTTGCGGTTTTATCTCTAGCTCAGCAAAACCCCTGTCTTGATATCAAGACTATCCGAACTGTAAAAGTTCCATGGGATCCAACTAAGCCAAAATCAGCAACCTTTGATTACCGATTCAAATACGAACTTGTTAATCCTTTGTCGCCAACGGTAGTTATTTTGCCAGGTGGTCCGGGGCAAACATCTATTGTTCCTACAGCACAGTGGCCGTTGGGCGCTGTTCCCGCAAACTACAACAAAATATATATTGATCCTCGCAGTCAGGGTTGCAACTACGCAATTGAATCCAGTGTTCTGGCTCAGTATTTAAAAACAGAGTATGTCGTAAATGACATATTCTTGGCTTTAAAATCTATCGATCTAAAAAACTACATCATCTATGGCGCTTCATATGGGACGATCGTTGCGACTCAGTTAGCAAAAAAAATTGAAACTGAAAAGTTTGAACTACCTATGGCTTTGGTTTTAGAGGGTGCCGTTGGTAAAAAATATGATAACTTTGATTCGTATTTTTATTTTTTCCAATACGAATGGGACAGCACGTTTAAGCAATTGCCTCCGCGGTGGAAAACGTATTTCCAAACTGGAAAAAATGAATCTGCATTTAGCAAATCGCAATGGGCCTCGTTAATTTCAAGTGACATGATTATTGGCGATGTTCCCGAAGCTCCTGTTAATGGTAACTATTTGTTTTTCCATTTGCGCTTGCTTGAACTTTACTTCGCAAAAAAAATTACGCCAAAGGAACAACCCTACTTGCCAGTATTGTTCTCTAAGCTAAAAGACACCCAGTTTCCTAATTTGTTTTTCCGCATGATTGGCTGTGGGGAAATTTGGGGTGATTGGTACTACGGTCGTAGTCTTGAAAATGGACGCATTGTACGAACAGGAAAAAATGTGTGTGAAGGTATCGAATATACAAATCCATACGATGCTGCCAAATTCCAAGTTTCAAAAGATATTCCGATTTACTATTTTCAGGGAACAAACGACCCGGCCACTCCGCTCAACACGGCTTTGTATCACTTCGCTGTTCAACAAAAAACTAATCGCCAGTTCTTTACCGTATCTAACGCGGCTCACGCTCCCTTATCTGGCAGCTTACGCAAATGCGCGGATGGTATCTGGGATTCAATTTATGCCCAAAGAACTTTAGGCCGCGAATTTGCTTCGTGTCCTAGACAGACGGTTATTACCTCAAAAAAGGCCAATTAGTCTCACGTTATCTTTTTTATATGTAGACTTTTTGTTCATTGAGGAGAACTTTAATAGGGATTAAAGTTAACCCACGTTCATCAGGGGTATTCTATGAAATCGATTATACTGTTAGCGTTGGCTCTTCCTCTGTTTTCCATGGCTCAAGAAAAAACTGTGTTTTTTTGCCAAAGCCCTACACATACATTTCAAATTAGAAAATCAGCGCAATCTAAACCGCTGATTGGAACATTAACTTCGTCGTCCCAGAAGCCACATATGTTTGGTTGCGAGCCCATAGACTCTGGCTACTTTTGTAAAGAGGGCGACTTTGTGGCTAGAGTTCAGCGCGGAACCACCGGCCGAATGATTATCCAGCTTGAACTTGAGGGCGAGTTCGATGTTGAGAGCGGTTATATTGATACAATTTATTGTCGCTAGAAATAAAAAAGCCCAGCGAATTAGGCTGGGCTTTTATTTTCTAGTTTAAAAAACTGAAACTAGTTAATAAAACTTTTCTCTACCGCAGAGAAAATTGGTCCTGACATTACACCAAGAACAGTAATGAACACCGCTGACACGATCATTGTTACTGTTGTTGCGTTCAGGTTGTGACCTGCGATTTCCGCATCGCCATCACTCATGTACATATAAACAATTGGTTTCAAATAGTAGTAAACGCTAATTACTGTGTTGATCACACCCCAAACCGCTAGCCAGATTAAACCTTCACCAACAGCCGCGTTGAATAAGTAGAACTTACCAAAGAAGCCAATTGAAGGGGGCATGCCAGCAAGCGAGAGAAGGAATAATGAAAAACAGAACGCATACACCGGGCGACGCGAAGCTAGGCCTTTTAAATTATCTAATGTAACCATGTGGTTTTCGCTTTTTTCCAAAATAGAAACGATGGCGAACGAACCCAAAGTCATTAAGCAGTAGCTGAACAAGTAGAAAATAACTGAAGAAGCACCAAAGAAGCCCGCATCACTTACGCCCGCCGTGATCACACCGATTAAAATGTAACCCGAGTTTGAAATACTTGAATACGCTAAGACACGCTTTAAGTTCGTTTGAACGATCGCGCCTACGTTACCTACGATCATCGTAATAACAGCTAACCACTGAAGAACATCGAATAGACCTTCGGAACCAACTAGAGATTTAGTTGCAATCACACGCAAGAATGCTGCGAAGGAAACTACTTTTACAGCAGTTGCCATGAACGCTGTGTGGGGAGTCGGTGCGCCCTGATACACATCCGGAGTCCACGCATGAAACGGAGCAATCGAAACTTTAAAGCAAAAACCTAAAATCACGAACGAAATGCCAAACAAGAACAATCTATTAGATTGAACTAGGCTTGAAGCTTCTTGCATAAACGTAATTAAATTTGTTGAGCCTGTTGTTCCAAAAACAAATGCAGTTCCGTACAAAAAGATTGCTGAAGCAAAGCTACCTAATAAAAAATATTTGAAAGCCGCTTCTTTAGAATACTTTTCTTCATGGCTCATGCCTATCATTAAGTACAATGCTAACGACATTAACTCTAAACCTACGAATAAAGTTAGTAAATCCATTGCAGAAACTAGGATCAACATACCGACAACGGAATTTAATGCTAAGAAAATTAATTCCGCAAACTGTCTGCCGTTTGTCGCATAGTTTTCGTACATCATGATGATTGCGCCCGTCGCAGATAAAATCGCTAGGGAGCCCATCCACAACGTCACCGAATCGAATACTAACGATTTACTAAAAGCTAACTCACCGCTGCCACCAACTACCGTTAGCAAAACTAACCCGATGATTAAACCCGCGATACCTTGAATTAACGTAACTAAATTATTTGGCTCTTTATTACCTGATAACACTTTTGTAGTGATCGGCAGAAGACTTGCGATAAAGATCGCGATCATAGGGGAAATACGGATTACATCCGCTAAACCAATATTAATTTCCATACTCATATCCTTTAGCCACTTTCGTTTCATGAATTTCTAGGTAGTACTTATTTTTATTATTTACTAAGTGATCTACGCTCGATTTAGTCCAATTTAAGAAATGATTTGGGAACAACCCCATCCAGAACACTAAAACTAGCAACGGCGCCATCACAACGATTTCACGTAAGTTCAAATCATGAAGTGGGTGATGCTCGTCTTTTACTAGCTCACCTTTTTCACCAAAGAATACACGTTTAAACATCCACAACATGTAAGCAGCACCCAGAACAACACCCGTTACCGCAAAGTATGCGTATACTGGAGCCGCTTTAAATGTTCCTAAAAGAATCAAGTACTCACCGATGAAACCGTTCGTTAACGGAACCGCGATTGAAGACAATGTGATGATGAAGAAGAAAATCGTAAAAATTGGAAGTACACCGGCTAAACCACCGTACTTAGAAATTTCACGTGAATGCGTACGCTCGTAAATCATACCGATTAACAAGAACAAGGCGCCGGTGGAAACCCCGTGATTTAACATTTGGTAAATGCCACCAGTGATACCGTATTGATTCAATACGAATAAACCAAGAATGATGTAGCCCATGTGAGACACCGAAGAATACGCGACAAGTTTCTTGATATCTGGTTGAATCATCGCCACTAGTGCGCCGTAAATAATTCCGATTACTCCTAATGATAAGAACAACCATGCCCAGTATTCAGTCGCATCCGGGAACAAGGGAATCACCCAACGTAAGAAACAGTAAGTACCCATTTTTAACATTACACCCGCTAGAATCACAGAACCCGGTGTTGGCGCCTCAACGTGGGCATCCGGCAGCCATGTATGAACTGGCCAGATAGGTACTTTGATCGCAAATGCCAAAGCAAATGCAAAGAATAATAATGTCTGTTGATTCATGAATGTCCCCGCAACAAACGGGATTTTAACTTTATAGAACTCTAGTAAGCTTGAACTCATCACGCCCGTCGCTTGCTGAGTTAGGTACATCATATAGATGATAGCTACTAACATCAGAACCGAACCTGCCATCGTGAAGATGAAAAACTTAATCGTAGCATAGATTCTACGAGCGCCGCCCCAGATACCCACCATGAAATACATAGGGATCAGAGACAATTCCCAGAACACATAGAACAAGATCGCATCCATTGCTAAGAATGTTCCGATCATGGCTGTTTGAAGTAGGAACAAACACGCATGGAAACCCTTAACTTTGCTATCGATTGATTTCCAAGAACCTAAGATAATAATCGGAGTAATGAACGTTGTTAGAAGAACTAACCACAACGAAATGCCGTCGATACCGACAAAGTATTGAATTCCGAATCTTTCGATCCAAGTGAATTTTTCAACCAACTGCAATCGTGCAGAGCCTGGATCGAATTGATTTAAAATCATCAAGCTGATGAAGAATTCGATCAATGAAAAACCCAAAGCCAAGTGTCTAAGAGTTCTTTGCTGTGGCCAAAAAGCGATGAACACAGCAAACACAAGTGGTAGCAAAATTACGGTACTTAGAAGCATTTTCCTATCTCCAAAATCTACTTAATTATAATAACTGATAAAGCAATCACTAAACCGATAGCGATGTACATCGCGTATATTTGTACGTTACCAGTTTGTAACGAGCGCGTAACGCCACCGCCGCCTTTTATAAGGTCAGCCAAAACGTACGTGATCTTATCAATGAAATTTACGTCGATGTAGTACCAAACTTTACGAGATACTTCGACAAGTGGGTTAATGATTGTCTTAAAGTACAATTCATCAACTAGGTATTTTTTAAATACTAATTCATACACGGGCTTAATCGAGTTCGCAATTTTGCCCGGAATCTCTGGCGATTTGACGTAAAAGTGATACGAAATAAATGCACTGATTGAAGCTACGCCCAACGATGTTCCCATCAATGCCCACTCTAAGGAATGATCCGCTTCCGCTAAATTTGGGATTGGTCTAACTACTGGTGCTAACCATTCGCCTAAGTAATTTGGAATATGCCCAAATGTGTGACCGATAACTTCTGGAATTCCGATCCAACCACCAACTACGCTCAATACCGCTAATACAATTAACGGAATGGTCATCATTGCTGGTGATTCATGAGGATGAACTGATTTAGGAACACGTGATTTTCCCCAGAATGTTAAGCACATTAAACGAGTCATGTAGAATGCCGTCATTCCCGCACTCACAACACCAACTGCCCATAGTACGGGGTGGCCCATTGGACTGTGGAAGCTTAGCCATAAAATTTCGTCTTTTGAAAAGAATCCCGCAAATGGAGGAATACCGATAATTGCAAGCCATCCCAAAAAGAAAGTCCAATGTGTGATCGGCATATATTTCTTCAATCCGCCCATTTTACGAATGTCTTGTTCTTCGTGCATAGCATGAATTACGCTACCAGAACCCAAGAACATCAGAGCTTTGAAGAATGCGTGGGTCATTACGTGGAACAATCCCGCACCAAACGCACCCACACCCACAGCTAGGAACATATAACCCAACTGAGAAACCGTCGAATACGCCAAGACTTTCTTAATATCCCACTGAGTGATACCAATACTCGCTGCCATCAGCGCCGTTAACGCGCCAATAATCGCGATCACTAACATCGTATTTGGAGTCATGATAAAGATTGGGTTTAAACGCACGATCATATAGATGCCGGCAGTTACCATCGTCGCCGCATGGATCAACGCGGATACTGGAGTTGGGCCCGCCATTGCGTCGGGAAGCCAAACATACAAAGGAATCTGCGCCGACTTACCCGTCGCGCCGATAAATAAGAACATGGTTCCCAATGTAAGCGCACCCATCCAAGATGTTTCCACCGTTGTCGGAGCCAAACCGTTAATTTCTTGAATGTTCAAAGTTCCGAACGTCGAGAACAAGATAAACATACCTAACAAAAACGCGGCATCCCCAACACGGTTTGTGATGAAGGCTTTCATTCCGGCAGCAGCTTTGTCTTTATCTGTGAACCAGAAACCAATTAATAGATAACTGCATAGACCAACGCCTTCCCAGCCGACGAACATAGTTAATAAACTATCGCCTAAAACTAGGATTAACATATTAAAAATGAACAGATTTAAATAAGCGAAATACTTAGTTACACCCTTATCATGATGCATGTATTCAGTTGAGAACAAGTGAATCAATGTTCCTACACCTGTGATGATCAAAATCATAATACCGCTGATTTGATCGATGTAGAAAGCGGCATCAACTTTAAATTTATCTACGTTTAACCATTCAAAGAATTTAACGTGAATTTTGCGTTGATCCGCCGGCATTCCCACCAGGTCAGAGAATAATAAAACCGAACAGATAAAAGAAATAAAGACGGCCGCGGTCGCGATACCACCAGAAATTTTGTATGTTGGCTGTTTATAACGAACACCGTTGATCAAAAAACCAACGAATGGACTTAATAAAAGTATTGCCATCAATATAGAGTGATCCATCCTTAACCCCTACCCTCTTAAGTGCTCAAAGAATTTGATATTAACTTCTTTGAATCGTTTGAAAATTGTTACGGCCAGAGCCAAACCAACCGCGGCTTCCGCTGCGGCGATCGTCATTACAAAGAACACCATGATTTGGCCATCTACGTTTTGCGTGTATTTGCTGAACGCGATGAACGAAATATTTACAGCATTTAACATAAGCTCAACGCACATCAAGATCACGATCACATTACGTCTAAGCAGAACACCCGCCATCCCAATTACAAAAAGAATCGATGATAAAACCAAGTAATGATTTAAAGAAATATCTGTGAAGAAATTATTTTGCATGGTGAGTTCCTCCGCGACTACGAGCTAACGCCACTGTTCCAACGGCAATAACCGTTAACAACACACCTAAGGCTTCAAAACCAAAGATATGTTTAGAGAATAAAACCATTCCCAATTCTTTAGTGGCTGCATCTGGTGATGTTGATTTTTTTACCTTTTGAGCTTCAGCGACTTGAACTGCATCTTTAGATAGTTCGCCTACAAACGATTTTTGGCCCATGATAATTCCGCCAACAATCAACCCTGATAGCAAACCAACCGAGATCAGCTTGATTGCGCCCGAGATCTTGCCCGATGAAAAAGCCTGAATTTCAGCTTTAATATCGAACAACATCAGTACCATGACGAACAATACCATCACGGCTCCGGCGTAGACTATCAGCTGAACGCCCGCGATAAAGTAAGCATGTAGCGTGATAAAAATAGCGGCCACGCCAACCATGGTCATAGCCAAAGATAATGCTGAATAAATCGGATTGGTAAACAGCAACACTGCAAGGCCACTTCCGATAATTAAAAGGGCCAGAAACCAAAAAAGAAAAACATCAGGGGTCATTTTAGTACTCCGTTATTAAAATAAAACTATGAAATCAAGTAAATCACTAGCGCTGTTAGAATCGTGTTACCAAGCGCCCATGGCAGCATTGTTTTCCAACCCAAATCCATCAATTGGTCATATCTGAAACGTGGCAATGTCCAACGAACCCAGATAAATACCCATAAGAAGAATACAAATTTAATCATGAAGCTTAAGAAGTGAACCAGTGTAGTGATTACGCTGATTGTAGTTGCTGATTCAGACAAACCAGCAGCCCACTGACGAACATCCTCAACTGTTACCCATGGAATTCCGTAGCCGCCGAAGAAGAAAATGATCATTAAGGCAGACCCTAACATCATGTGACCGTACTCACCAATGAAGAACATAAGCATTTTGAATCCGCCGTATTCCGTGTGGAAACCAGCAACGATTTCCGCCTCACCTTCGGCTAAGTCGAACGGCAAACGGTTTGATTCAGCGAATGTCGCCGCAAAGAAAATGATCGCAGCCAACGGCTGATAGAAAATACCCCAGTTTGGAATGTACGCTGAAGTGACCGTGTGCCCGAACGCCTTAAAGCTCAATGTGCCCTGCTGAGCATTGATCATTTCAGTTAAGTTAAATGTCCCGAAAAGCAGAATGATACCTACGATTGAAAGACCTAAGGCTAATTCGTAACTGATTACCTGCGCACTTGCGCGCAAAGCACCTAGTAACGAAAACTTACTTGCTGAACCCCAGCCCGCCATCAATATTGTGTAGGCCGCAAGTGATGAAACACCCAAGATAAACACGATACCAACGTTCATGTCATAACCTTGAATTTTAAATACATAACCACCGATTTCTAGTGGCACCGACATTGGAATCGCAGCAAATGCTAACGTTGCCGGGATCAATGCAAAGATAGGAGCGGCATAGAACAGAGGGCGAATCGCTTTATCTGGCGCGAAGTCTTCTTTTGTTAAGAACTTCACCGCGTCCGCCAACAACTGCAATAGACCCAAAGGACCTACGCGATTAGGACCGAAACGATTTTGGATGAAGGCAGAGCCGCGACGCTCAACCCAAACCAATATAGGTACGGCTTGCACCATCATTAAAAAAATCAAAACTAACTTAATACAATTTACTGTGATTTCAAAAACGTCTTGTCCCATTGAAGTCCCCTACTAGTCCCACTCTAAAGCTTTAGATTTAATTTCCCAGAATAACCCGAAGATAAAGATCGCCAAGAAGATCATCATCGATACAAACACAAAAGTACCTTGGCCAGTGCCGATAAAGTCACGGAAGGTAATTGCCCATGGGTACATGAAAATAATTTCGATATCGAAAAGAATAAAAAGAATCGCCGTTAGATAGAATTTTACAGAAACTTTCGTTTCGCGTTTTTCTTGGCCTGGGATACCGCATTCGTAGATATCACGCTTTACGGCTGAATTGTTTTTTCGCTGACCACCAATGGCGCGCGCTAAAAAAATCAAAAAAGTTCCAAATATTGCCAAAAAAACTGTTAAAAATATGACGCCACCTAATGGCATACCTGATGCTTCAGCCATCGCCCACTCCTTGCTGACTAAGGTCTAAAAAAAGACACGTGCAAACTAAATTTATACTTGTCATTACATATATTTCCAAGAAATATATCTGAACGTTTTAACTGGGTGCGTAGCGATGAGTTTTGAAACTTTGAATCCACATTTAGAATCACAAATCGAACGCGTAGTCGCCGACACGAATCACGACTCGAAGCTTTCGATCATAGGCTCATCGTCTCTGCTTTCAATTGCCTATTTTATAGCCTTTTCGAATTCACGACGATTGAATACCCAACCTCATTTGTTCGTGCTACCCAAGGATTCGGACTGCGCTAAGCTAGCGAATGCCATCGAGTTTTTTGATCCGAACAAAAAAGTTTATCTGCTGACCGAGTTCGACGTATCCCCATATTCGGGACTGTATCCGTCTCCTCACGTCCTCAGAGATCGATTACTTTTTTTGAGTCGCGCGCAGAATGCAAAACCGGGTGAGGTCTTTGTTGCCTCTTTTTTAGGCCTTCAACAAAAGACGATACCCGTTGATGTGCTTATTGAAACTACCAAATTGTTTAATATCGGCGATAGTTTACCTGAAAATTTGTCTGCCTATTTGACTGACCTTGGTTATGAGTCTGCACCTATGGTGGAAGACGTCGGTCAGTATGCTATTCGTGGTGGCATTGTGGATATCTTTTCCCCGGGAGAGAAAAAACCCGTTCGAGTGGAACTCTTCGGGGATCAAATTGAAACTTTACGTTTTTTTTCAACAGATTCCCTAAAAAGCGAAGCCGAAATCAAATCGTTCTTATTAACGCCGGCCAAAGAAACTCTGTATGTGGATGGTGAATACGAAAACATCGTTCCTCGATTTAAAAAAACGACGGCGAATCGTGATCTGCGACACGAGGAAATCGATGATCTAAGTCGTTCGTTAGTTCAAAAGAACTTTTTTCCGGGCATAGAGTTTTTAATTTCAAGTTTCTATGAAAACCCTTCGTTACCCGTGGAACATTTTTCATCTAAACCTTGGGTTTGGTATATCGATCCACTTGAAATGCATCGGATCAGCGATGATGCACTTGAAGAGTTAAAAAATGATTATAGAAACTCTACCAAAACATTGATTCGCCCCGCTCTGGAAGAGGTTTATTCTGAAAAATGGTTAAAGGGTGGCGAAACTCAAGAATTGAATTTAAATCTGGGTTTTGAAACTCAAGAATTTTATTTTTCAAATATTGATTTCAACTCAAGCGCCATCATTTCTGGCGAAATTTCGGATAGTCGTCTAGATTTTCGGTCATTCGGAGTTCAAGAGTTTTCTAATTTATCCTTAGCGGCTGCGGTCGGCACCGAACCGTGGACACTGGCATTGCAAAACAAACTCTCTCAATGGAAACGCGATCACTACCGTATTTTCGTAAGTCTTAGAAACGCGACTCAAGCAGAACGGCTTAAAAACTACATCGAAAATATGGATTTTGAGTTTCGAAGAATTCCCGCAGAAGACTATCGCTGGGATACTTTTGTTTCGGAACAGAATCAAAATCCTAAAATCATTCATTTCTTGCAACGACCATGTTTTGAAAGCTTGCGAATTGAAGATGAAAAAATAATCTTCTTACGCGAGGAAGATTTCTTTGGTAAAAAAAGCCGCTCAAGCACCTTATCGTCATCCGACGAATTTCAAAAACAAGCTAAGCGTCTAAATTTCGGGGATTTAAAACCAGGCGACCTGGTTGTTCATATCAAACATGGTATCGGTCAATATGAAGGCTTAAAAGTTATGCCAGTGAACGGTGTTGATTCAGAATTTATCCAGCTTTCGTATAAAGAAAAGGATAAACTCTATCTTCCCGTTTATCGCGTAGGTCAGCTGCAAAAGTATTCTGGTGCTGCGGGCGCGATTCCTTTAGATAAACTCGGTGGAACGTCTTGGGAAAAAACCAAGGTTAAAGTTAAAAATCACCTTAAAGATATCGCCAGTGAACTTCTGGCATTGTATGCTAAACGCGCCGAAATCCAGCGACCGCCATTTTCACTAAATGCCGATGAAATTCAAAAGTTTGAATTCGGTTTTCCGTATGAGGAAACGGAAGATCAACAACGCTCTATCGACGATATCTATAAAGATATGAAATCAAGCAAACCCATGGATCGCCTCGTATGCGGCGACGTCGGTTTCGGTAAAACGGAAGTCGCTATGCGGGCTGTGTTCTTTGCTATTGAAAGTAAAAAACAAGTGGCTGTGCTGGCGCCAACGACCGTTCTTAGTTTTCAGCATTTTGAGAATTTTAAAAAGCGTTTTAAAGATTGGCCCGAAGTACAAATTCGTGAGCTGAATCGTTTCGTTAGCAATGCCGACGCCAAGAAAACATTAGCCGAACTTAAAGAAGGCAAAGTCGACATCCTAATTGGGACTCACCGTCTGTTTTCTAAAGATGTTGTATTTAAAGATTTAGGTCTATTGGTTGTCGACGAAGAACAAAAATTCGGTGTACTTCATAAGGAAAAAATTAAAAAACTTAAAGCGACCGTCGACACGCTAACATTATCGGCAACACCGATTCCGCGAACTCTGAATATGAGCCTAGTAGGAATTCGTGATTTAAGTCTTATCAACACGGCCCCTGTCGATCGCCTTCCCACACGTACATTTATTTGTAAGTGGGAGGAGGAAACCATTCGCAAAGCTATCGAATCTGAAGTTCATCGTGGCGGGCAAATTTACTTTATCCACAATCGCGTTCAAACAATTTACGGTGTCGCGGACGAATTGCGCGCCCTTCTACCGAATGTGCGTATGAAAGTCGCCCACGGCCAAATGCCCGAAGACGACCTTGAAAAAACAATGCTCGCGTTTTTCAATCATGAAATCGATATGCTGGTAAGCACGGCAATAGTGGAATCGGGCATGGATGTATCGCGTGCAAATACCATGTTCATCGATCAAGCGCACATGTTTGGTTTATCGCAGTTGTATCAATTGCGTGGGCGCGTAGGGCGCTCTAAACAGCGCGCTTATTGTTACTTACTATTACCACGCGCTCGACAGTTAGATAAAGATGCGCAGGAACGATTAAAAATCATTCAGGAAAATACGCAGCTGGGTAGCGGTATTAAAATCGCTCAATACGACCTTGAACTGCGTGGCTCTGGAAATATTTTGGGCGACGAACAATCTGGCCACGTGAATACTGTTGGTTATGAATTATACATGGATCTATTAAATGAAGCTTTGGCTACCGCGCGCGGCGAAGAGCCAGAAGATGATTTAGATCCTGAAATTAATCTGAAAATTCCTGCAATGATTCCCGATAAATATATTCCAGATATTCGAATGCGCTTAAGCTACTACAAAGCTCTAGCTGAAATTAAATTCGAAGAGGACGTCGAGAAAATTGAAGACGAATTAAAAGATCAATTCGGTACACTACCGGAACCTGTCGTTAATTTAATTGGTGTAATGCTTGTTAGAAAATTATGTAAAGACCTTGGTGTTCGTGATGTCAGCGCCGGAGTAAACAAAGTGTCTTTGATATTCAGTGACAAAACAAAACTGGCGCCTCAAGATGCGATCAAACTTGCGGCACGTGAACCAAAAAAATATTCGATTATGCCGGACAGTCGTTTAAATATTCGAATGGACGTTATCAATTGGTCCGCAGTTTATGAAGAGCTCAAGTACTTACTGGCTGTTAGTGATGGCAATGATCCTAAAGATCCGTCGGCGAAAGCTAAAGATAATAATAAATCTTTAATTCGCCGAATGGGAATTTTTAACTAGTCATTACATTGGTGGCACAGGCCCAGGACCGCTATCCGGTGGCGGCGTTGTCGCCGCAGGTGCTGCTGCTGGTGGCTCCGCTTTATTCTCGGTCGGTTTCGGTTTCGGAACCCCATCGCCGGTGCCAACACCCTGAACGGGCGTGGCCACTGGAACATTATCTTTTGAAGACGGTGCTGGTTGAGCGGCGTCTTTCTCTGGTTTCTTTCCATTTGCAGGATATTGACTTCCCACTGCAGCCACACCAAGCACTGAGCCTTTGACGTTGTTACGTGTTTTGTTGCCACTTGCTTTAATTGCGTCTAGTTCTTGTTCAAGAGCTTTCCCTTTTGCTTTTCTTAGTTCTAGCAATTCTGCGCTAGCGACTTCTTTAGCTTTGTTTAGCTCGTTAATTTTTGTGTTATTACGACTAAACTCAGCAAATTTAGATGTGTTCGTTCCGAAGTTAGGGTTCCCATTCCGTATCGTTGCGCCTTCCATTAGCTTTGTTTGTTGCGCCTTAAGAGCTGCTAACTGATCATCAAGGGCTTTTACGCCGGCTTCAGCCTGATTAATAACTGGGTCGAATTTCGCATTGGCTTTAGCCGTCGCGTTTGACGTCATCTTTGTTCCGTCACCAGCGCGAATATCTTTAGCTCGTTGAACCCGCCGAGCCCCCGCGTTTTGTAAGGCTTGACTCACTTGTGCGGCGTCGTCACCAGCCCGCTTACCTACCCATCGGCCCGTCACATTAGCGGCGCGACCGACAGCCTCAGGAATTGCCGACACGGTTACACGCGCCGCTTTTCCCGCAATAAACGGAGTATACCTCCAGGTTCCTTTAACAACTGCGGCAGTTCCTTTGATTGCTCCACGGGCGGCGTAGTATGGCCATATTGCACCCACGGCAGCACCTCGGATACCAGAACGTGCGGCCTCACTTAACGCCGGCTTGATTATTTTACCTTTTGGATCTTTTGCCAATTTATCCACTATCCCACCTGGATTTTTCCCGAGCTTACTCGCCAGCCCCCCAAATGCTCCGCGGGCTAATCCGACCACGCCCCCCAGTCCTGCCGAGAAACCGGCGCTACTACCCGCAAATTTACCGAACATTTGGCAAACGTATTGAGCTTGTGATTTTTTATTTAAGCAGCCCATGTAGACTGCATCAAAACCAAACATACCTATAATTATATTTTTTCCAGTTTCTTCAGGGTTTGCTTTCAGCTCTCTCCATAGTGTCATTAGTTGAGAACCCCATCCGGCGACATCAAAGCTACTTACAAGTGAACTAAAAAAGTCGTGCAAAAAAACATGCGCGAAGTTTTCTAAACAATCAGAACCTTCCTTTAAACACAAAAAGCTATCACAGTATTTATCACTTAATTCTTTATCTAACAATTCCTCACAGACCCTTCTATTCGGTTTAACGTCTTTCATCGTAGTGAAGCCAAGAACTTCAAAGCGCTCACCAAGTCGCTCACAACACCACTCGAAACTATATTTTTCGATCGCCTTTGCGGTTTTTGTCTCTGCCGATGGCGTTGGGCATCCGCCGGGTATTGTGCACACACCTGCTTGGGTCTGAGCTTTGTCTGGCGCACCGGCATTTTGCTTTGCTCTCTCGTCATCTAGTTTTTTGAAATAGGCATTATGAATGTCTTTTAGTTTCTCCATTTGTTTATTATAGAAACTGTGTAACGACTCACCGCCATAGGGAATATCGCAGGTGTCTTTTTTCTCAGCGGTATTTAACTTTACTTCTAGATCCACTTTTTTTGGATCTTTTCTATCAAATTCTAGCCCGCACTCAAATTCTTTACTGCGATTCATGAAATAGCCGAACCACTCACCCATGGCCATATTCATAAATGTGTCTAAACAGGCGTTGGCCTGAGGACTGTTCTGGGCATTAAATCGAGCATCTATAATTTTCTCGAAATCGAAATTTCTATAGCCCAGCTCAAGTTCTTTCTCGTTGAATTTTCCTTTATATTTTTCAGAAGTAGCATTACCGTTACCATCTGTTTTTGGAACCTCATTTATAAAGGCTTCAAGTTCCTTTTCTTTTCCTGCGCAGGCAGATTCCGGAACAAACATACTAGAGTATGGTTTTTCATCTCGCATTTTTAGAATCTCTTCAAATCTGGCTTGTGACACAGTATTGGAAATTCCAAAGTCAGCGGGCGCCAGTGTTTCACCGTCTATCACCACTGACGCTGGCTCTGCTGCTTTCGGTGCTGAAGTCGCCTCTGCAAACACGACGGTGCTCGTAGCCGTTTGTAAGAAGAAAATAGTTGCAATTAGATATGAAAACTTCTTCATGTTCGCCCTAGTTAATATTCGGATTAAAGGTTTGTAGACTCAGCTTGGCTTGCTCAACGACTTTTCCGGTCGCAACTGAGGGATAAAATAGATGGATAGATTGCATGACTGACTTGCTAAAGTAATGATGTTCAATAAATTCAGTTTTGATTCCCGAAAAACTTGAATAGCTACCCTTAATTTCCAATCGCTCTCCATGCGGAGTTTGCGTGAAATTGTAAGTGCTCATCATCCAGTCTTTAATTCCAAATTGTTGATTGAAGTTCAATTTTCCCTGGAGGAATTTTTTATCTAATTCACCTGTTTTGGTTTTCGGCACGCCTACTGTTGATCTGAGTTCAGGTGGAATAAGAACCGTAATTTTTTCAGCACCCGTATGATTGTATGTTGTTGGGTAAAATGCCGGAAAATAGTTACTTTCTACCAGAAAATTTGCGGGCGCTTTGTATTGAAAGTTTCTAGTTTTGTTGGCTTGAACATACGCAAAGCCAAACATAATGACACCCAAAACCAAAACATATTTTATTAGTCTCATACCGGTCCTTAAATAGTGATAGGCCTTAAAAAGCCCCTACTTATAGGATATCTGTAACAGTATCATTTTAGAATTTTTTTAGCGGGATAGCGTACAATACTAGACTAAAATTCCATTCGTAAACCAACACCAAAGTTGAAGTCATTTTCAAAGACGGGATCTAGTTCATCATCGGTGTTTTGATATTGCGTCCAGAACACATCCAGATACGTATTCTCTAGACCTTGCGCCAAGTAGGCGCCCTTAGCCACATCTGGTTCAAGCCAATTTAGCTGAATCAAAATACCCACCGTTAACGCTGTACCATTGCCTGTGTCGTAACTATTCGTTGTGTTTAAAGTTATATTTTCTTCAGAGATTCCAAACTGCCAAAGACTGGCTCCCACATAAGGAACAAAGTAAGGCTCCCGCGTGATCGAATCTAGTAGCCATTGTGCGCGCAGTGATTTTTTAGAAATCGTGAGGCCACGCTCTTCACCCACGCGGTCGTCAATCAGCGTCCCCTGGCCAAATCCAGCGCCAGCAATTAAAGAGCCCAACATAAAGTTAAGTTTGTAATCGACTTGCACTTGCAACAAAGTCAGGTCCTCTTGGCCAAACAATTCTTCATATAATTTTTGATCAACTAACGATGCATAATCTTGGAAATATAAATTTTCAGCATTGAAACTAAAGAAAAACCCATGAGTCGTTCGACGATCACGATAATTTGTATACTGTTTGCGCGGCTCGATCTCGACATTTTTTTCTCGAGGGATAACCTCCACCATGTCGGCCTCGGTCACTTTCTCGACCGGTACTGTTTCGGTTACTGGCGGCGCCACATATGGCTCGGGTGTGGGCTCCGCTACTACCGGAGCCGGCTCTACAGGAACCGTTTCGACTGGGGTTTGTGTCTGCAAAGACTCGGCTGAAGAAACGTCTTCGGGCATGGGTTCTTCGAAAGATTGTTCAGCGACCGGTTCAGTATTGTCCTCAAGTGTTTCCGCCGCTTCGTCTGCGTTATCGTCAGCCGTCTCCGCTATGTTGTCTTGGGCGCTGGGCTCTTCCGAGTCTTCATCTGTATCTGCGACATTATCATCCACATCGTCAGCCGCGCCAGCGGCCGTAACGGAAGCCTTAGACTTTGTACTAGGTGAACCTTGAGGATATGATTTTGGCGCGTGAAATGCGACCGCAAGCACTAATGTGCTCAACACCAAAGACCAAAGACCTTGGTCTTTATTTTTTCGGTTTTTAACAGCAGTACTCATATTCACAATGGATTTTCCGATCATAATGTATGCTTTTTAAGCTTAGCCTGAAACCTACCGCTTTGACATTTGTAATTTTGGGAAGTCTTTTTTTTCCAAACTTAGTGCTAGCACAAGCGGCTCCAGCAAGGCAAAATTCCGTTAGATTTCCCGTCGTTCCACAACCTGATCCCGACTTTTTCCAAAAAAACTCCGTCGATGAAATTCTCGCGCGCATGTCGATAGATGAAAAAGTGGGGCAGTTGTTACTTATTGGATTTCCTCAAGATAAGTTGGATTCAAAACTGACGGCGCACATTAATCAAAATCGAGCCGGTTCTTTTTTAGTTTTTAAAAGAAATATTACGTCGATTGATCAGCTCAAAACATTGAATGCACGTTTAGTTAATCACTCAATTAAGCATTTTCGCATTCCACCGTTAATAGCGATCGATCAAGAAGGCGGAAATGTGACTCGTATTACAACAAATCCCAAGCTTCCGTTTTTGTTTCATTTCGGCGACCTAGCGGATTCAAAATTTAGTTACCATTACGGTTACTACACCGGACAAATGTTATCCTCCCTGGGGTTTAATTTAAATTTAGCACCTGTTTTAGATATCGCTGACTTTAATTCAAATAGTTTTATTGCACTGAGATCGTTCGGCAGCGACCCGTCACGTGTTGCACAAAATGGTACGGCGTATTCGCAAGGCCTAGTTAGTCAACGAGTCGTACCCACTGCAAAACACTTTCCTGGTCTGGGTTCTGCGACCCTAGATCCGCACAACACGGTTGTGTCTAACTCAACTTCGTGGATCGACATGGAAAGAAATGATTTTGTTCCATTCCGTGATTTTGCGAAAATTGGTCCACACACTGCTGTAATGATGTCCCATATGATATACAGGGGAATCGATAACAGCGGCCAGCCCGCTTCTTTTTCAAAGTATTTGATGACTGATGTTTTACGGCGCAAGCTTGGTTTTCAAGGGGTCATCGTCACCGACGACTTACATATGAAGGCTTCGTCTAACTCCATTTCGCCGTCCGAGGCCGCGCTTAAATCATTAAAGGCCGGTTCGGACCTTGTGATGCTATCATGGTCGTTCACTGAACAATCTAAGACTTTTGATCGCATTAAAAATGCCATTATAAAAAAGGAACTTAGTCTTGAAGACGTAAATGAAAAAGTTAGGCGCATTTTGGTTCTAAAAAAATTCGTATATGCAAAACCAGTTGCGCACAGCCGCTCACTCGCCAGCGTCACAACTGCTGATTCGACCCTTAAGGTAGGCCCTAACAAAACAACGGTTGAGTCCTTGTCGGTATCGCAACTTTTGAGATCTGTTTTAGATGCAAAAATGAAATCTGTTTTCTTCCGCCCCCAATTAGAAGAAAAAAAGCAACTGTGTTTGGTTTCCGATCAAAAAAAGCTTTTCAATCTAATTGGCAAAAAGGACGCGAACGTATTTAAGGGTTATCATTACCCAAAGGTGTCGGCTTCGAAATCACTCACGCATTTCTTTAAGACTTCGAATTGTGATCTATTCATCGTTACAGTTGAAAATAATCAACAAGCCCGAGTTATCAATCAGATTACAGACTTAAATAACAAAAAGCTTGTTATCGTTAATCACGCGATACCCACAATGGTACAAAATCGTGGTCGTTATTTCTCGGTTCTAGATTTATACGGAATCAGTATTAAGACGGATGAATTGTTGGCGGATAAAATTTCCGAATTTACAAATATGATTTTACGCGGCCGATTTCAATCAGCCGCGAATAATAGAAACTAGTTTTTATATTTTGATACTTCTAGGCCCGCTTCGCTACGTTTGATCGAGCGCGCTAAATCCGCAAAGTCAGCATCATTTAAAGACTCTGTAGCTAAACGAGATTTTGCTTTCTCAATGTACGCTTGGGCGTCGTCTAAATTGATGTCTTCTGGTAGATCAGCCGTTTCAGCTAAAATATCGATACCATTAGGGTACACTTCGCAGTATCCCCAAGAAATCACGGCGTATTGAAAGCGATCAGAGCCTTTCAATTTCCAGCGCATGATTCCCGTATCTAATGTCGTAACTAAAGGCGTATGACCTTCCAAAACATTAAGTTCACCGCGATGAGCAGGCAGGACAACAGAATCAACTTCTGCGCCTGTTAGAACTCTTTTTTCTGGAGTTAATAGGGTCATTTTCATTTTAATAATCCTACTACGCTAATGTCTTAGCTTTAGCGATGGCATCTTCAATTGTTCCAACCATGTAGAACGCTTGTTCTGGAAGAGCATCGTGTTTACCATCAACGATTTCGCGGAAACCTTTTACAGTGTCTTTGATGTCGATGTATCTACCTTCCATACCCGTGAACTGCTGAGCAACGAAGAATGGCTGAGATAAGAAACGTTGTACTTTACGTGCACGTCCTACCACTAACTTATCTTCTTCAGATAACTCGTCCATACCAAGGATCGCGATGATATCTTGTAATTCGCGGTAACGCTGTAATAACGCCTGAACGTCACGAGCACACTTGTAGTGGTCTTCACCCACAACCTGTGGATCAAGAAGACGCGAAGTCGATGTCAATGGATGAACCGCCGGGAAGATCGCCATAGCTGCAATATCACGATCTAAGTTCGTTGTTGCATCTAAGTGAGTAAATGTAGTTGCTGGAGCTGGATCCGTGTAGTCATCGGCAGGTACGTATACCGCTTGAACCGAAGTGATCGAGCCTTGTTTAGTCGATGTAATACGCTCTTGTAAGTTACCCATTTCAGTAGAAAGAGTTGGTTGGTAACCAACGGCTGAAGGGATACGACCAAGAAGGGCAGAAACCTCTGCACCCGCTTGAGTAAAGCGGAAGATATTATCTACGAAGAAAAGAACGTCTTGTTTTTCAACGTCACGGAAATATTCAGCAATCGTTAAACCAGTCAAAGCTACGCGCGCACGAGCTCCAGGAGGTTCATTCATCTGACCGAACACAAGCGCTGTTTTTTCGATAACGCCTGATTCTTTCATTTCCACCCAAAGATCGTTTCCTTCACGAGTACGCTCTCCCACGCCTGCGAATACAGAGTATCCACCGTGCTCAGTAGCGATGTTACGGATAAGTTCTTGGATCAAAACTGTTTTACCAACGCCCGCACCACCGAATAAACCGATCTTACCACCCTTTGCATAAGGAGCTAGTAGGTCAACGACCTTGATACCAGTCATTAACATCTCAGCTTTAGTAGCTTGGTCTTCGAACTTTGGAGCTGAACGATGGATTGGCCATACTTCTTTTGACTTTACTGGGCCGGCTTCATCCACTGGCTCACCGATTACGTTGATAATGCGGCCAAGGGCCTCTTTACCAACGGGAGCTGTGATCATGTTACCTGTGTTAGATACTTTTTCTCCACGAACCAAACCTTCCGTTGAGTCCATAGAGATTGTACGAACAACATTGTCACCCAAGTGCTGCGCAACTTCTAATACTAGGTTGCCTTCTTGAGCAGAAATGAATTTATTTGAAACGCGAAGAGCTGTATTGATTGGCGGAAGATCGCCACCTTCGAACTCTACGTCAACTACTGGTCCTAAAATTTGTTTAATTTTTCCGTTTGCCATTCATGCTCCTAAATTATTTCAAAGCTTCAGCACCACTGACGATCTCGATAAGTTCCGTCGTGATTTTTTCTTGTCTTAATTTGTTGTAAGTTAATGTTAATTTATTAATTAATTCTTTTGCGTTGTTAGACGCGTTTTCCATCGCTGTCATACGTGCGCCGTGTTCAGCAGCAACGCTTTCTGACATTGAACGGTACACTTGCAAGTCGAAATGTTTTACCAATAATTCTTCAACGATTTTTTCCGCGTTTGGTTCAAACACTAAATCTTTCGAGAATTTTGCAGTGTTAATTTCATCAGAAAATGATGAAAGACCTAAATTGATTGGTAATAATGTTTCGCACACAACTGTATGAGAAATTGCAGATTTAAATTCGTTGTAAACTAAACGAACTTCATCGTATTCGCCTGTTAAGAAATATTTCAATAAACGCTCAGCCACTTGAGACGCTAATTTATAAGAAATGTCCTTATCAAGACCCGTGATGCTGTCCACTGGAGCAATGTTTCTCTTTTGAAAAAACTCTAAGCCTTTTCTACCAAT
>JADHED010000340.1_pt1 | contig 61230 bp, 48 predicted proteins | sample 8952041 | NCBI WGS metagenome assembly JADHED01 (sample SAMN16124423, study PRJNA663239) | bioreactor sludge metagenome | isolation source: sludge (control) | place: India:Bengaluru | collected 2018-09-08 | reverse complement strand
CCGGTGGGGTGCAAATGTGCCCCACCGGCTTTTTTGTTGTGCCACCTTCCAACACTCCAGCCCATGGATACCGCACCACCCTTTGAGGCATAGGTGCCGTGCGCCTTGGCGCACGGCGTTCGCTGCATGGCGAACGGCTTCTCCTGGCCGCCGACAGGGAAGACATGCATGCGCGCTGATCGCACCGTGCATCGTATTTTCATGGACCGGGCCATGCTACCCGGTCAACACGAACTGAACGAACGATGAAGCCGAAGGCAACGAAGGTCAAGTGGCCAGGTACCGGCCTCGGCTTTGTGATGGGCTGCTTGTTCTTTGTTGCTGTCCTCCGCTGTGAAGCGCAGGGAAACCTTGTCCCGAATCCAAGTTTCGAACAAGTCGATACGTGCTTTTCCGGCCTTGGATTTACGGCCGACTACCACCCGGAATCTTGGATGGCCTTCAGTCCAACACCCGACCATCACATGGGCTGCCAACCGGACGGTTGGTTGACCGACGTCCCCTACAACATCTTCACCTACCAACAGGCGAAGGATGGAATGGCGTATTGCGGGATGTGGTCATTTGCACGTCAGTTCATTAACACCCGGGAAATGGTGGGTGCCCGGTTGATCGAACCGTTGGTAGTCGGGGAGACGTACTACGCCAGCATGTTTGTAAATGCAGCTTACGGTGGTAGTGAAGAACCCGGATTGGCTATTGACCGTTTCGGAATGGTGTTCAGTGTCGACTCATTCGGTCTGAACAATGCTTTGGATCCGACCTTCGGGTTACGCAACTATGCCCAAGTGTACTCCCAGGAGGTCATTCTGGACACCGCCGACTGGACGTTGGTTGAGGGGAGCTTTGTGGCGGATTCTGCCTATCAGTTCCTCGTGATCGGAAATCACTTCAGCGATGCCATGACGGATACGGTCAGGATCGGGCCAGGATACCCATGGGCCTATGTCCTCGTGGATCAGGTGTGTGTATCCGCAAGCCCCGAGTGCTCGCTGGTGGGAGTGGAGGTGGTCCTATCTGATCCAACACTGGCGTTATGGGTTGAGGCTGAAGAACTGGTCGTTTCCGGAATGGGTAACCAGGCATGTGACCTGATGATCGTTGATGCGCACGGCAGTGCTGTCGTCAGGCGCTTGGTGCCTGCCGATACAGAACGGCTCCACATCAGTGGTTTGGCTCAGGGGGTCTACACCGCTGTACTGTCAAGGGAGGATGAGAGGGTCATCAGGAAGTTCGTCGTTGTGAGGTAGCAGATGTCTGGTCTTCCAAATTGAAGACCATGAGAAGTGACCAATTGAAGAGTATGGCAATGGCTATGGCCATGGCCTTCTCCAGCGGCTTTTGCATAGCACAGACCACCGAGAGCGACAACAACGCCAGTTTTCCAACGTCGTACACGGGTTGGGACGCTGCGAGTTCGCAGCCTCTGCGTGTGATGCACAACGGCAACTATCCGATCCAATGGTGGACGGACAGTCTGCATCGTATGCAACTCTACCACACGATGCCGCTGTCGACGATCAACGGCTTCGCGAACATCAAACGGAACGGGTACCTGGCGGTGAGCCCGGTGGAGAACTTTTATGCCAACCCCGGCCCGTTCACCCGGCTGCACCTGGTGGATAGCGGCGCTGCCGTCGTGAACTATGCCCAGGACTTCGGCTTCCGCCCCTGGATGCGCAACGGCGTGACCATGACCGGCAACTCCGACCAGATGTACATCGGCCACAAGTACGCGTATGTGGATTCCACCGACTACACCTCCGGCGAGATCAACGACCGCTCCGATGCCGTGATCGAGTGGAGCGACAACCCGGATGATTCGCCTTGGGGAACGGACCGGCTGCGATTCATGTTCACCAACGACTATCAGGTATCATCGTCGAAGACATACGGTGCCCGCAGCCTGGAGGGCATGGAGGCCATGCGCATCCATATTCCAACCGACACCACGGCCAATGTGGGCATCGGCGACTTTTTCAGGGCGGGGGTGATCAATGGGCAGATCGAGGACCCCACCGAAAAACTGCACGTGAACGACGGCACGGTACGGATCGATAGCCTGATCCCGGACTACAACAACGACACGCTCACCAGGGTGGTGATGGCGGACGGCACCGGACGGTTGCATTGGCGACGGATCAGCACCTGGCCTCAACCACCTGGGGGTGGCGGAGATTGTGATTGGACAGCCGATCCCGCGACCAACAGGCTTTACACCGCACATATACCCGTTGGAACTGGTGCCGCCAACTGCCCGGAAAAGGATTGGAAGGTAGGGGTGGGAACCTCCGCGATCGACTTCAAGCTTGATGTGCGGCATACGGAGGAGGATGTGCCACTCAGTGGTGGGATCAATTCGGAGTTCTTCGCCGAACCAACGGGTTGGTCGTATGGGATATTTACCAAGGTCAAACCAGTCTCTTCATCCCTGTGGTCCGCGGCCGGTGTACAAAGCGAGGTGGCGGCAATTGATGAAGTAGGTTACGGGGTGTATGGCATTGCGAACTCCGCCTCGCCGGAAGGTGTTACAGTAGAGATCAACGGTGTGTACGGATTAGCCCGGACGCCGACGGACGGATCCATACTGACTCGGGCGTACGGAGCCCGTGGCCAGATCGAAGGTCGCACGGGAGGAACCACGGCCAACGCGTATGGTCTCTATGGTAAATCTGCCAACAGCGGTGGAACCCTGCAGAACAGCTATGGTTGCTACGGCTTTTCGTCCATTTCCAGCGGTAGCAGCACCCGGGCATGTGGGTTGTACGGGGAAAGCACAGTGAATAGCTCCGGCACCACCACGGACAGTTACGGGGTCTATGCGAGATCCGGGGGGTCGGTCTCGGTGCCTCCGCGGATAACGAACAGCTACGGGTTGTACGCCCAAGGAGTGAACGGTGTCAACAATTACAGTGTGTACGGTGTGGCACCTACGGGTGGTACGACCAACTGGGCCGGTTTCTTCACGGGTCCTATCATGGTCAACAGCATCGTGGTACCATGCGACGAACAGTTGAAGACGAATGTCGAGGACGTGGAGGATGCCGTTGGCCTGTTGATGCAACTTCGGCCTCGAACCTACACCTACCGGCATGAGGAGTACCCACAGATGGCCCTGCCGCAGGGCGTACGCTACGGGTTCTTGTCCGGCGAGGTACAGTCGGTGCTCCCCCAACTCACCAGGCCGGTGCACCAACCCGAAGTGCTTGACTCATTGGGCGGGGTGGAGACCGCTGGGGTTGATTTTCTCGGCATGAGCCCATTGGATATCATCCCACTGACGGTAGGAGCGATACAGGAACAGCAGCGTAAGATGGTGGCGCAAGACCAGGCGCTTACCGCCCATCAATCGACCATCGAAGACCTCCTTGTACGTCTGGATCACCTCGAACAAGCCCTCGCCGCCTGCTGCGCCAACCCCGACGGCGGCCGGGTTCTGCAACAGCCCACTCCGGCACCCACCGTGCTGCCCGTGGATGATGCCACCGGCGATGACAAGCTCCGCATCCAGCCCAACCCCTTCAACGAGGGCACCACGGTGTTCTACACGCTCGATCGTGGTGGCCGCACCCAGCTGCTGGCCAACAGCAGCGATGGCCGCGACCTGCGCGTGTTGCAGGAAGCCCACTTGGAGGTCGGTAGTTACCAGTACCACTGGAACACCGCTTCACTGGCACCGGGCATGTACTACGTTACGCTGCTGCTGGATGGCCAGCCGGTGGTGAAGAAGGCCGTGAAGGTGGCGCGGTAGACAGGCACGCATTGGGGGGCGCGGGGGGGCAACGCGCCGCCCTTCCCGCGCTCCCTTCGCACCATTCTCACCCTTCTCCCCACTCTCCCCGTTTTCACCATTCTCCCCCTTCTCACCCCTCTCACTATGCTCACCACCCCGACCCGCAGGAGGAGCCGACCCGCGTTGAGGCATCGGAAGCGGTGGTCCTTGCCCATCCTGTCCCGCGACAGGCCTTACACGCATACGACCGGGGGATCGCCGGAAATACCTACATTTGCACCGCAAGTCGGCGGAAGAGGGAAGAGGGGACCGCCCCTCTTTTTTGTTCCTGTAGGTAGCGTAAGTCGGTCATGATCAGCGTGGAACAAGTTCAGAACAGCGTGGAGCAGCGGCTCCAGGGCACCGGTCATTTCCTGGTGGCTGTGGAACTGCGTCCGGGCAACAAGGTGGTGGTGGAGGTGGACAACGACCGGGCCATCACCCTGCAGGAGCTGGCCGATCTGAACAAGCGGGTGCGCGAAGACCTGGGCGAGGCCGCCGACGATTGCGAGCTCCAGTTCAGCAGTCCAGGAGTGGGCCGCGCCTTCAAGGTGCCGCGTCAATACCAGAAGCACATCGGCCGCTTGGTGCTGGTCGACCTGGTGGATGGCCGTACCCTCGAAGGCATGCTGGAAGGGTACGATGGCACCACCCTGGCCTTGCGCATCCAGCATCCCAGCAAAGTGAAGGGCCGCCTGCCCAAGCTCGATCCCGAGGTCAGCACCATCCCGGCCTCCGACATCCGCACAACCAAAGCAAGCATCACATTCAACTGAACGGGTAATGAGCACCGTCAACCTCATCGAGTCCTTCGGAGACTTCAAGGAACTCAAGAACATCGATCGTGTCACCATGATGGGCATCCTGGAGGATGTGTTCCGTGGCGTGGTGAAAAGGCGCTTCGGAGAAGAAGCCAACGTCGACATCATCATCAACCCCGACAAGGGCGATCTGGAGATCTGGCTCAACCGCGTGATCGTGGAGGATGGCATGAGCGAGGACGATAATCTGGAGATCGAACTGGCCGAAGCCCGCAAGATCGAGCCCGACTTCGAGGTGGGTGAGGAGGTGAGCCAGGAACTGAAGATCGAGGACTTCGGTCGCCGGAACATCCTTTCGCTCAAACAGAACCTCCAAAGCCGGATCATGGAGTTGGAGAAGGACCATCTCTATAAGAAATACGCCGAGCGCGTGGGCGAGATCATCGCGGGCGAGGTGTACCAGATCTGGAAGCGGGAAACGCTGATCCTGGACGATGAAGGCAACGAGCTCATCATGCCCAAGGACCAGCAGATCAAGACCGATTTCTTCAAGAAGGGCGATACCGTGCGTGCCGTGGTGTGGAAGGTGGAGATGCGGAACAACACCCCCGTGGTGATCCTGAGCCGTACCGCCCCCGAATTCCTCGAGAAGCTCTTCGAACAAGAGGTGCCCGAGGTGGCCGATGGTCTCATCACCATCAAGCGCATCGTGCGCGAACCCGGTGAGCGCGCCAAGGTGGCCGTGGAGAGCTACGATGACCGCATCGACCCGGTCGGTGCGTGCGTGGGCATGAAAGGCAGCCGGATCCACGGGATCGTGCGCGAGCTGCGCAACGAGAACATCGACGTGATCAACTACACCAGTAACGAACAGCTGCTCATCCAGCGCGCGTTGAGCCCCGCCAAGGTCGGCGACATCAAGCTGGATCAGGAGCACAAACGTGCCGAGGTGTACATGAAACCCGACCAGGTGGCGCTCGCCATCGGCAAGGGTGGGCACAACATCAAGTTGGCAGGCAAGCTCACGGGCTTCGATATCGACGTGTATCGCGAGACCGATGAGGTCACCGACGACGTGGCCCTGGACGATTTCGCCGACGAGATCGACGAATGGATCATCGATGAGTTCAAGAAGATCGGCTGCGACACCGCGCGCAACGTACTGGACCTCTCCTCGGAGGAACTGGTCAAGCGTACGGACCTGGAGGAGGAGACCATCGACGAGGTGCGCCGTATCTTGAAAAAGGAATTGGAGGGGTGATCAGAGGCAACGAAGGGCAGTGGAGACCCACTCCCGCTCGGCCAGGGTTAGAGGAAAGAACGAACCGCGATCCATGCGATCGCATCAGGAAAAGGATAGAACGCCAACCGCGTAGTGTATGAGCGAAACGACCGATAAGGGATTGCGTCTGAGCAAGGTGGCCCGGGAATTCAACCTGGGGTTGCACACCGTTGTGGAGTTCTTGGAGAAGAACGGCCACAAGGTGGAAAGCAACCCCAACACGAAGATCGCCACCGAGCTGTACGAACTACTGCAACAGGAGTTCGGCAAGGACAAGGCCATCAAGGAGCAAAGCAAGGCATCGGTGCAGCAAAGGCAGGAGCGCGAGACCGTCGCGCTGGCCAGCGCCCCTGCCACCAAGGAAGCGCCCAAGCGCAAGGAGGAGCCGGTCGTTGCGGCAGTACCTCCTGCGCCAGCAGCTCCTGCGCCAGCACCCGTGGCCAAGGCGGAGCCCGCTGCACCCGAGGCGCCGACCGCACCCACCACCGAGTCCGGTCCGGACGGAACGGAGGTGATCAAGGCCCGGGTGGAGAAGGCCGTTGGCCCCAAGACCGTTGGCAAGATCGACCTGGGCACGACCAAAAAGGCCGGGAAGGCCGCCGCTCCATCGCCGAAGGCCACGAAGCCGGTGGAAGAAGCGGCCAAGCCTGTGGCGGAGGAACCTCCAGCGGCCACACCGGTCGCGGAGCCGACAGCGGCAACACCCGCACCCGCACCCGCTGCTCCCGCCGCCCCGGCCGAGCCGGAGACCATCCGCGTCAACGTGCAGAAGCTCGCCGGCCTGAAGACCCTCGGCAAGATCGAGCTGCCGGTGGAGAAGGAGCGCAAGCCCGCCGAACGGCCCGGAGCCGATGGTGAACGTGGCCGACGCAAACGGATCGTGAAGCAAGGCCCGGTGAACGTGGATCGTGCCGTGCAACAGGAACAGCGCAATGCGCCATCCACGGGCCGACCGGGCGAGTTGGACGAGAATGCCGTGAAACGCAAGGTGAGCGAAACGCTCGCACGCCTCACCGGTAGCAAGAGCAAAGGGGCCAAGCTGCGCCGCGAGAAGCGCGACCAACGAGGCCGTCGCTTCGAGGAAGAGCAAGCCGCACGCGAACTGGCCGGGCGTACCATCAAGGTCACCGAATTCGTTACAGCGAGCGAACTGGCCAGCATGATGAGCGTGCCCGTCACGGACATCATCAAGGCCTGCTTCTCGTTGGGCATGATGGTGAGCATCAACCAGCGCCTCGATGCGGAGACCCTCGCGGTGATCGCCGAAGAGTACGATTTCAAGGTGGAGTTCGTCGGTGCCGACGTGCAACAGGACATCCCCCAGGAGGAGGATGTGCCGGAGCGGGTCACCTCCCGCCCGCCGATCGTCACCGTCATGGGTCACGTGGACCACGGTAAGACCTCCTTGCTCGATCATATCCGCAAGGCCAATGTGATCGCCGGTGAGGCGGGTGGCATCACCCAGCATATCGGCGCATACAGCGTCAAGCTCGATTCGGGCAAGAAGATCACCTTCCTGGACACCCCGGGTCACGAGGCGTTCACCGCCATGCGGGCCCGCGGTGCACAGGTCACCGACATCGCCATCATCGTGATCGCGGCCGACGACAGCGTGATGCCCCAGACCCGCGAAGCGATCAACCACGCGCAGGCCGCCGGCGTGCCCATGGTGTTCGCGTTCAACAAGATCGATAAAGAAGGCGCCAACCCTGACAAGATCCGGGAGGAGCTTTCCCAGATGAACATCCTGGTGGAAGAGTGGGGCGGCAAGTTCCAGACCCAGGAGATCAGCGCCAAGAAGGGCACCAACGTGGACCAGCTCTTAGAAAAGGTGCTGCTCGAGGCGGAGATGCTGGACCTCAAGGCCGATCCCGGGAAACGTGCCCATGGCGTGGTGATCGAAAGCACCTTGGAACAGGGTCGCGGTTTCGTTACCACCCTGCTGGTGGACTCCGGCACCCTGCGCAAGGGCGACGTGATCCTCGCCGGCCAGTTCAGCGGCCGTGTGCGCAACATGTTCAACGAACGTGGCGCCAGTGTGGCCGAGGCACCACCCGCAACACCGGTCTCCATCCTCGGTCTCGACGGGGCCCCCAACGCGGGCGATACCTTCCAGGTGTTCGAGGACGAACGCGATGCACGGACCATCGCCACGCGTCGCCAGCAGTTGCAGCGCGAACAAGGCATCCGCACCCACAAGCACATCACCCTGGACGAGATCGGCCGTCGCCTCGCTATCGGCGACTTCAAGGAGCTCAACCTCATCGTCAAGGGCGACGTGGACGGCTCCGTGGAGGCGCTCACCGATTCGCTCCTCAAGCTGAGCACCGAGCAGATCAAGGTGAACGTGATCCACCGCGCGGTGGGTCCCATCGCCGAAAGCGACGTGCTGCTCGCCACCGCGTCCAACGCCATCATCGTCGGCTTCCAGGTGCGCCCCACACCCGGTGCGCGCAAGCTGGCCGAGGCCGAGGAGATCGACATCCGCATGTACTCCATCATCTACAGTGCGATCGAGGAGATCAAGCAGGCCATGGAGGGCATGCTCGCACCCAAGGAGGTGGAGAAGGTCACCGGTACCGCCGAGGTGCGCGAGACCTTCCGCATCAGCAAGGTGGGCACCGTGGCCGGCTGCTACGTGCTCGATGGCAAGATCGAGCGCAAGAACAAGGTGCGCCTGATCCGCGACGGCATCGTGGTGTACACCGGCGACCTCAACGAACTCAAGCGTTTCAAGGACGATGTGAAAGAGGTGGCGCACGGCTACGAGTGCGGCCTCTCCATCAAGAACTTCAACGACATCAAGGTCGGCGACACCGTGGAAGCCTTCACCATCGAAGAGGTGAAACGGACGTTGGGCGAATAGATCCGACCCGCACCCAGGTCATTGGTGGCCGGTCCGCAAGGATCGGCCATCGTGCTTTGGGCCACTACCGCACGCTCGGCAACGGAGGCATCCCGATATCGTCCGGCACGATATAGCTACCGGGATACGCCACCTTCAGGTCGCGTAACAGCCGCTCCGCCTCCAGGCGGGTGCGTAGGTCGCCCACCCGTAACCTGAAGTTCGGGGCCAACCAGCTCAGGTACGCCGGCACATCGGGGTTCTTTTGAAGGAAAGCTCGCTTCGTGGCCTCCGCCGTAGTCCGGTCGCCCAGGAAGATCTGCACCCGGTAGCCGCGGCGCACATGCTCATGGGCGCCATAGGCCTTGAGCAGTTCATCGATCCGCGGCGTGGTGGTGAGCCGTACATCACCCCCTGCGGTGGTGATCGGCGCATCGGCACCAAGGGCGGCCGTGGCCGTATCGGTTTGTGCGGCCGATAACACCGGCGGCAACAGCAACAGCAGCACGAGGAGCGAACGCATATCCAAGCAGAGGTGCCAAAAGTAGGCCGCGATCATGTTCAGCCCATCGCTTGGGTCCGTAGCTGACCATTGTCAATTATTTAGAATTTCTCTAAATAGTGACATCCCCATGGCATCCCGATCAACCGGCTATCCCCCGATCGGTCCACTGGCTATTTTTGCCGCCGGACGAACGGAAGGTCGTCCCATCAAAAAAGCTCGGAATGCCGCTTGTAGCAAGGATTTCAGAACGATCGATCGGGCTCATCCGCGCAACCCTCGCCGTATTCTTCTTCATGGTCATGGCGGTTTCGCAGGCCCAGCCTGCGGATAAGGCCATGTATGACCAAGGGGAGAAGCTCTTCAAAGGGAACTGCGGAGCCTGCCATAAGCCGGACAAGGATATGACCGGTCCTGCGCTGAAAGGCGCGGTGGCACGCTGGGAGGGCAAGGGTGACATCCACGAGTGGGTGAAGAACAGCTCGGCTTACCTGAAAACAGGGAACCCTTACGCCAATGAGCTCTTCGAGAAGTGGAAGAAGAGCCCGATGACGGCCCAGGCCCTGAGCAACGAAGAGATCGATGCGGTGTTCTACTACGCCGACAACTACGCCCCCCCGGCACCCAAAGGTGCGCCGGTGGCCGGTGTGGAGACCCAAGCCACCAAGACGGACGATGGGGGTAGCTCCTGGCCCTGGCTGGTGGTCATCGCCCTCTTGCTGTTGGTGGTGGCCTTGAGCTTGACCGGGGTGAAGAAGAGCCTGGCCAACGCCGTGCGCGAGGCCGAAGGCAAGGAGCCCCTTCCCGACCAGACCTTCGGCCAGAGCCTTCGCTCCTGGGCTTGGAACAACAAGGCCTTCGCCAGCATCATCGGCCTGTTCATCGTGGTTTTCCTCGTTCTCAAGTTGTGGGATGCGGCCTGGGTGGTCGGGGTGTATGGCGGCGACGAGGTTCCCCATTACAAGCCCGAACAACCCATCCTGTTCAACCACACCCTGCATGCGGGCAAGGCGGACAAGGGAAATCTGGCCATCGACTGCCAATACTGCCACAGCGGTGCGGAGAAGAGCAAACATGCGGGCATCCCCAGCACCAACGTGTGCATGAACTGCCACAAGGCGGTGGATACGGGCCGCAACACCGGCACCACCGAGATCGCCAAGATCTACGCCGCCGTGGGTTGGGATCCAGCCAACCAGAGCTATACCGGCAACGAACAACCCGTGAAGTGGGTGAAGGTGCACAACCTGCCGGATCACGCCTACTTCAACCACAGCCAGCACGTGGCGGTAGGCAAGTTGGAATGCCAGGAATGCCATGGCCCCATCGACGAGCAGATGGACGTGGCCGAGCAATGGGCCCCCCTCACCATGGGCTGGTGCATCGATTGCCACAACACCAAGGATGTGAAGATGGCCGGCAACGGCTACTACGACGAGATCATGGCCCGCATGAAGGAGACGGATATGGGCCATGCGGAATTGAAGAAGTACCTGGAGGACGAGAAGATCAGTGTGAAGGAGCTTGGCGGCTGGGAATGCGCCAAGTGCCACTACTAAGACCGAAACGCGCGCCGCATGTCGAGCACGAAGCGATATTGGAAGGACCTCGGTGAGTTGCATCAGCACCCCGGGTCGATGGAGGGCCGTGAGAACGAGTTCCCGAATGAGCAGGGCATCGACCAGTTCCTGGGCAATGCCTCCATTTCCGGAGCCACCACGGGCCGCCGCGATTTTCTCAAGTTCCTGGGCTTCAGCCTGGGTGCCGCCACCCTCGCCGCTTGCGAGACACCGGTGATCAAGTCGATCCCCTATGTCAACAAGCCCGAGGACATCACCCCCGGTGTGGCCAACTGGTACGCCAGCACCTTCTACGACGGGGAGGATTTCGGCAGCATCCTGGTGAAGACACGCGAAGGGCGCCCCATCATGATCAAGGGCAATCCGCGTTTCGGGATCAACCGGAACCCGGCACTTGCCAAGGGCAGCATCAACGCCCGCATGAACAGTTCGGTGTTGTCGTTGTACGACACCGCACGCCTCACCGGCCCCAAGGCCAAAGGTGCCGAAGCGGTGACCGATTGGGCCACAGCGGACCAGGCCATTGAAGCGGGGCTTGCAGCCGCTGCTGGAAAGCGCATCGTACTGCTCACCAACACCATCATCAGCCCCAGCACCAAGGCGGCCATTGCGGCCTTCAAGGCGAAGCATGGTGGTGTGGTGGTGACCACGGATGCCCTTTCTCCCGGCACGCCGACCAGTGCGGTGGAGCACATCCAGTACGACACCATCAGCTATGGAGGCGTTACAGGCGCCAACCTGAAGAGCTTCGGCAAGCGGGTGTTCCCCAGCTACGACCTCACCAAGGCCGATGTGATCGTGAGCGTGGATGCCGACTTCCTCAGCAGCTGGGGAAGCACCAGCGAGAACACCTGGCAATATGCCGTCCGCCGCAACCCGGACGAGGTGATGAGCCGCCACTACCAGTTCGAAGCGCGGATGAGCCTCACCGGTGCCAACGCCGACGTGCGAGTTCCCCTGCGCATCAGCGAACTGCCCAAGGCCGTGGTGGCCCTTCATGCCCACATCAGTGGGAACAAGGCGGGCGCCGATGCCGAAATGCTCAAGGCCACCGAAGGCGCGGCGAAGGCGCTGCTGGCCGCCAAAGGGAAAAGCCTGGTGCTCGCCGGCAGTAACAACGAAGGAGTGCAGGTGCTGGTGAACAGCATCAACAGCATCCTGGGCAACTACGGCACCACCATCGACCTCGATGCGCACACCCATTTCAAACAAGGGGATGATGCGGCGGTGGGACAATTAGTGAAGGACATGAACGCAGGTAAAGTGGGCGCCTTGTTCATCGCTGGCGTCAACCCGGCGTACACCTTGCCCAATGCCGAGGAGTTCAAAGCCGGCCTGGAGAAGGTCGGATTGAGCGTGAGCTTCAGCGGGTATGCCGACGAAACGGCCAGCCTCTGCAGCTGGATCGCCCCGGACCACCACTACCTGGAGGCTTGGAACGACTACCATCCGAAACCCGGTCACTACGCCCTGGGTCAACCCGCGATCCGTCCGTTGTTCAGCACCCGCCAATGGCAGGAGAGCCTGATCCGCTGGGCAGGGTCGTACAGCAGCTGGCACGCGTTCATGCGCCAGACCTGGCGCGAGCAGCTCACGGCCCATGGTGCCGTGGTGACCAACTTCGACGAGACATGGAACACGGCCGTGCACGATGGCGTGATGACCGTGCCCGTGACGGCCTCCACCACGCCCGTGGTGTTCGCCGGTGATGTGGCCGCTGCCACCTCGGCCGCAACGAAGGCCAGCAACGGCGGTGGCGAGTTCGAACTGGCGCTATACACCACCGAGGCCATTGGCAGTGGCCAGCATGCCAACAACCCGTGGCTGCAGGAAATGCCCGATCCGCTCACCAAGATCACGTGGGATAACTACGTGTGCATGAGTCCAACGGACGTGGAGCGCCTGGGTCTGAACATGTACCTGGGTGAGAAGGCACCGGCCAGCGTGGTGATCGTGAAGGTGGGTGAGAAGGAGATCAGCCTGCCGGTGGTTCCCGCGCCGGGACAGAAGCCGGGCACCATCGCCATCGCCTTGGGTTACGGCCGTGGCGAGTTCGGCGAGAAAGTGGGCATGGCCGCCTGCGTCACCAACCACAATGGGGAGTTCAAGCCGGTGGGGCGCAACGTCTATCCCTTCACCTCCTTGGTGGAAGGGCTGGTGTGCTATGATGTGCTGAGCGCAGGGGTCACCCCGGGTGGCAACACCTATCCGGTGGCGATCACCCAGACCCACCTCACCGCCATGGACCGCCACAGCGTGGTGAAGGAGACCACTGTGGCCACCTACAAGGCGGGCGACAAGAACGCCTACAACCAGCCGCATGCCCTCGCCGTGCACGAGGACGTGAACGCGGATGGCACGATCAACGCCCTGGACAAGAAGCCGGTGGCCGAGTTCGACCTATGGGAGGAACACCCCGTGGAAGGCGTGGGCCACCGCTGGGGCCTGAGTATCGACCTGAACGGTTGCATCGGTTGTGGCGCGTGCATCACGGCGTGCAACATCGAGAACAACATCCCCGTGGTAGGTAAGGACGAGGTGCGCCGCAGCCGCGAGATGCATTGGTTGCGCCTGGACCGTTACTACAGCTCCGACATGACCAAGGAGCGTGCGAAGGCGGAAGGTCTGGGCAAGATCGAGATGTACCTCGATATGGAAGTGCCCAGCGAGAGCCCGAAGGTGGTGTTCATGCCGGTGATGTGCCAGCATTGCAACCACGCACCGTGCGAAACGGTGTGCCCGGTGGCCGCCACCACGCACAGCAACGAAGGCCTCAACCAGATGGCCTACAACCGTTGCATCGGCACCCGCTATTGCGCCAACAACTGCCCCTACAAGGTGCGCCGCTTCAACTGGTTCAACTACGTGTCCGACAAGTTCGCCGAGGTGAACCCCGCCTTCAACGAACTGGGCCGCATGGTGCTGAACCCCGATGTGGTGGTGCGCGGCCGTGGTGTGATCGAGAAGTGCAGCATGTGCGTGCAGGAGATCCAGGCCGGCAAGCTGGCCGCCAAGAAGGCCGGTACTCCGGTACAGGACGGCGCCATTGAAACGGCCTGCAGCGCCGCCTGCGGCACGGGTGCCATCGTGTTCGGCGACCTGAACGACAAGAAGAGCAAGGTGCGTGGCCTGGCCGATGCCGATCGCAGCTACCACATGCTCGAAGAGATCGGTGTGAAACCCAATGTGAACTACCTGGCGAAGGTGCGCAACGCCGACGAGGCCGCCGCACACCACGCCTGAGCAACGATAAGGACCCCATGCATTCAGAAGCAGCGATCCGAGAACCGCTCATCCTGGGTCACAAGACCTACCATGATATCACACAGGATATCGTGGGGCCCATCGAGAACAAGGCACCCCGCGGGTGGTATGTGCTCATCACCATCGCCGGCCTGATCGCCCTGTACGGCGTTGGCTGCATCATGTACCTGCTCAGCAAGGGCATCGGTGTGTGGGGCATGAACAAGAGCGTGGACTGGGCCTGGGACATCACCAACTTCGTGTGGTGGGTGGGCATCGGCCACGCCGGCACCCTGATCAGCGCCGTGCTGCTGCTGTTCCGCCAGAAGTGGCGCATGGCCGTGAACCGCTCCGCCGAGGCGATGACCATCTTCGCCGTGATCATGGCGGCGCTCTTCCCGCTGCTGCACATGGGGCGCCTCTGGCTCGGCTACTGGGTGTTCCCCCTGCCCAACCAATTCGGTTCGCTCTGGGTCAACTTCAACTCGCCCCTGCTGTGGGATGTGTTCGCCATCAGCACCTACTTCAGCGTGTCCCTGGTGTTCTGGTACATCGGCCTGATCCCCGACTTCGCCACCATCCGCGACAAGGTGACCAAGCCTGGCATGAAGAAATTCTACGGCATCCTCAGCTTCGGTTGGAGCGGCAATGCCAAGGCCTGGACCCGTTTCGAGGAGGTTAGCCTGGTGCTCGCCGGTATCGCCACCCCGCTGGTGTTCTCGGTGCACTCGGTGGTGAGCTTCGACTTCGCCACCTCGGTGATCCCCGGCTGGCACACCACGATCTTCCCGCCCTACTTCGTGAGCGGCGCGGTGTTCAGCGGCTTCGCCATGGTGCAGACCCTGCTGCTCATCATGCGCAAAGTGATGAAGCTCGAGAGCTACATCACCGTGAAGCACGTGGAGTACATGAACATCGTGATCATCGTCACGGGCTCCATCGTGGGTGTGGCGTACATCACCGAGTTGTTCATCAGCTGGTACAGCGGCGTGGAGTACGAGAGCTACGCCTTCATCAACCGCGCTACCGGCAAGTACTGGTGGGCATACTGGGCCATGATGACCTGCAACGTGATCAGCCCTCAGGTGTTCTGGTTCCGCAACCTGCGCCGCAACTTCGCCTTCACGTTCTTCATGAGCATCATCGTGAACATCGGCATGTGGTTCGAGCGTTTCGTGATCATCGTGACCAGCCTGCACCGCGACTACCTGCCCAGCAGCTGGAACATGTTCCACCCCACCTGGATGGATGCGGGCGTGTTCATCGGCACCATCGGTATCTTCTTCACCCTCTACCTGCTCTTCGCCCGGTACTTCCCGGTGCTGGCGCTGAACGAGGTGAAATCCATCCTGAAGGTCAGCGGCGAGAGCTATAAGAAGGAGGCCGCTAAACACCATCACCACTGATCGACATGGCGAACAAGGTCATCTACGCCGTATATGAGGATCCCGAACAGCTGAAGGACGGGGCGCGCAAGCTGGTGTCCAACGGCATCAAGGTGAAGGACACCTGGTCCCCGTTCCCGATCCACGGCATCGACCCGATCATCGGGGTGAAGCGCACCCGCTTGGCCATCGCGGCCTTCATGTTCGGCATCACGGGCACCTGTCTGGCCGGCTTTGGCATCTGGTACTTCAACATCTTCGATTGGCCGATGAACATCGGCGGTAAACCGAGCCAGGCGTTCTACAAGAACCTGCCCGCCTTCGTGCCGGTGATGTTCGAGTTCACCGTGCTGTGCGCCGCGCACGGCATGTCCATCACCTACCTGATCCGCAACAAGACCCTGCCCGGCATGCCGGCCCGCAACCCGGACCCGCGCAGCACGGACGACAAGTTCATCATCGAAGTGCGCACAGCGGACAACCATGGCCACAGTGCCGAGGCCATCACCAGCCTGTTGCGCGAGACCCCGGTGTTCGAGATCAACGAACGCCAGTACTGAGCCATGAGCACGATCAAACGAGATCCAGCCCTTACCCTTAGCGCCCTTTTGTTGGTGGCGTTGAGCATGGCCTCCTGCGGCGGAGACCCGAACAGCCCCGGTGTGGAGTACATGCCCGACATGTACCGTAGCCCGGCCGTGGAAGCCTACGTGGATTACGGTCAGGACCCTTACCACTTCAGCGAGGAGTTGGCCCAGGAACAGCGCAACACGCCGAGTGCGAAGCTGCCCCCGCAAGGTACCATCCCGTTCGCCGAGGATCCCGCCAAGGTGGCGTACAACATGCCGTATCCTTATCCCGATAACATCGAGGGTTACGAAGCCGCAGGCCTTGACCTGAAGAGCCCCATCGCCATGACGGAGGCTACCGTGGAGCAGGGCAAGGTGTTGTACAATAAGTTCTGCGACCATTGCCATGGGGAGAAAGGTGCCGGCGACGGCTCCGTAGTGAACAACGGTGGTTTCCCGCCCCCCGGCTCGTACAGCGGTCCGTTGAAGGACGTGCCCGAGGGCAAGATCTTCCATGTGATCACCTACGGCAAGGGCATGATGGGCTCGCACGCCTCGCAACTGAACAAGGAGGAACGTTGGCTGGTGGTGCAGTACGTGAAATTCCTCCAGAACGGCGGTAGCATGACCCGCGTAACGGCCGCTGCACCGGCGGTGGCCGCTGCAACACCGGCTCCGGCAGCGAACTGAACTTGGACGACAACGGAACAGCAGCGATGAACTTCAGCATTACCAAACGCGCGCGCAGCATCTCCATCGGATTGATCGTCCTGGGTGTCGTGGCCACCGTGGTGGGCATTGTGGGCGACCATACCGATCATCACCAGCGCACCTGGGCGAACCTGTTGGTCAACGGCTTCTTCTTCTTCGGTATCGGTCTGGGGGCTTTGTTCTTCTTCGCCCTGCAGAATGCCACGGAGACGGCATGGAGCGTGTTGGTGAAACGGGTCTTTGAAGGCATCTTCAGCTTCCTTCCCATCGGGGCCATCGGCTTGGTCGTGGTGTTCGCGGCGGGGAGCATGCATGTGCACCATCTCTATCACTGGATGGATCACAGCCTTTACCATGAGTTCATGGTGGGTGAGGGGCACGATGCACACTATGTGGATGAAGCGGTGCAGGGTGCGGTGGCCAACCCGAATTACGATGTGCTGATCGCCGGGAAGAAGGCTTTCCTGAACCAGCCCTTCTTCTGGATCCGTACCATCGCCTACCTGGCCACGTTCCTGTTCTTCGCCCGTTGGTTCCGCAACCAGAGCCTGCAGATGGACAAGGAGGCCGGCGATAGCCTGAACAAGCGCATGTTGCTCAACTACCGCCGTAGCGCGTTGTTCCTGGTGTTCTTCGCGGTGTTCAGCAGCATCCTGGCTTGGGACTGGATCATGAGCATCGACACGCACTGGTTCAGCACCCTGTTCGGATGGTACACCTTCAGCGGCATGTGGGTGAGCGCGATGATCACCGCGGTGATCCTGGTGCTGTACCTCAAGCGCAAGGGCTACCTGCCCCAGGTGAACAACAGCCATATCCACGACATGGGCAAGTGGGTGTTCGCCATCAGCTTCCTGTGGAGCTACCTGTACTTCAGCCAGTTCATGCTGATCTGGTACAGCAACATCCCCGAGGAGGTCACCTACTTCCAACAGCGTATCAACGAACATCCGGGGCTGATGTGGGGCACCTTCTTCATCAACTTCGCAGTTCCGATGGTGATGCTGATGAGCCGGGATGCCAAGCGTAGCCCGCGCTTCCTGATCGGAGTGGGCACGGTGATCTTCGTGGGTCACTGGCTCGATGTGCACATGATGGTGATGCCCGGTAGCCTGGGTCACCACTTCCACGGCATCGGCCTGTTGGAGGTGGGCATGTTCCTCGCCTTCCTGGGTCTCTTCATGCACACGGTGCTCACGGCCCTCACCAAGGCGCCGCTCACCGTGGTCAACCACCCCTACTTGGACGAAAGCGTACATCACCAGATCTGACCATGGAGAGCCTGCTCCCACATGCGATCACCGTACTGGCCATCTGGGTCGTGGCGCGGCTGTGGCAAGTGCGCCGGTTGTCGGTTCGCTACGAGCGGGTACTGCGTACCAACATTGAACAAGACCGCCCTGTGAAGGGTTGATTACTGAACGAACGATGAGCAAGTTGTTGATCCTGATCGTCGTGGTGCTGGGTGTCCTTGCGATCGCACAGCTGGCCCGCGTGTACGAACTCACTTCACGGTTGCGTGGCAAGCGCGAAGAGGAGATCTCCGATAGCGATAACCACTTCAACGCCCGGATGATGTGGCTGTTCCTGCCGGTATATTTCGGCTTCTTCGCCTGGCTGATGTGGGCCTATGGCGACAAGATGCTCCCGGTGGCCGCCAGCGAGCATGGGGTCGAAACGGACTGGCTGATGAACTTCAACTGGGCCATTCTGTTCACGGTGTTCATCATCACCAACGTGCTGCTGTTCTGGTTCGCGGGCAAGTACGTCTATAGCAAGGATCGCCGCGCGTTCTGGCAGCCGCACAACAACAAGTTGGAGCTGGCTTGGACCGTGGCACCCGCCTCGGTGCTGGCCGTGATCATCATCTATGGGCTGAACACCTGGGCGGCGATCACCGCGCCGGCCTCGCCCGAAGCGGTGCAGGTGGAGCTCTACGGTCGCCAGTTCGACTGGACGGCCCGCTACCCCGGAGCCGACGGAGGCATGGGTGCCACCGACGTACGCCTGATCAACGGCACCAACCCATTGGGGATCGTCACCCGTGAATCGGTGGCGACACGCCTGGCCGAGTTGGACAAGGAGATCGCTGCCGGGGACAGCACCCTGGCCCACGAGATTATCTCGGAGATCAAACAGGCCGAACTCACCGAACAAGTGGAGCGGTTGCGGCGCCACAAGCAGCGGATCATCAACCTGCGCACCTTGATGGAGCATGACATCGCCGAAAAGGGCGTGGCCAGCACCTACCTGCATGGCGCCGACGATGTGGTGATCAAGGAGTTCCACCTGCCGGTGCACCAGGAAGCCAAGATCATGATCCGTAGCCAGGATGTGATCCATAGCGTGTACCTGCCGCACATGCGGGCGCAGATGAACGCGGTGCCGGGTATGACCACGTTGATCAAGATGACGCCGACCATCACCACCGACAGCATGCGGCTGGTGACCAAGAACGAAGCCTTCGATTACATCCTGCTGTGCAACAAGATCTGTGGTGCCTCGCACTATAACATGCAGATGCCGTTGGTGGTGACCGATGCGGCCGCCTATGACACGTGGTATGCCGAGGCGATGACCAAACCGTTCCAAGCGCCCCCGGCCGCCCCCGCGCCACCCGCCGCACCTGCGGTGGATAGCACCGTCGTGGCCGCCACCGCCACCGGTACCGTAGCTCAGGTAAAGTAGACGCACGAATCGAATAGGGATCAACGACCATGGGTGCAACGACCGCACACGCCGCCGGCCACGGGCACGAGGCGCATCATCACGAGGAGAGCTTCATCTCGAAGTACATCTTCTCGCAGGATCACAAGATGATCAGCAAGCAGTTCCTCGTCACGGCCATCGTCATGGCCTGGGTGGCGGTGATCATGTCCTTGCTGTTCCGGATGCAGCTGGCCTGGCCCGGCGAAGGCTTCGCCATCACCAACTTCCTGCTCGGCGACAAGTGGGCCCCCGGTGGCGTCTTGGACCCCAACATGTACCTGGCGCTGGTCACCATCCACGGCACCATCATGGTGTTCTTCGTGCTCACCGGTGGTCTTTCGGGCACCTTCGCCAACCTGCTCATCCCCTTCCAGATCGGGGCGCGGGACATGGCCAGTGGTTTCCTCAACATGCTCTCGTACTGGCTGTTCTTCATCAGCAGCATCATCATGCTCGCCTCCCTGTTCGTGGAGGGTGGTCCGGCCAGCGCCGGTTGGACGGTCTACCCGCCCCTGAGCTCCCTGCCCCAGGCCATGCCGGGTTCTGGCCTGGGCATGACCATGTGGCTGATCAGCATGGCCTTGTTCATCGCCAGCCAGCTGATGGCGGGTCTGAACTACGTCTCCACCGTGCTCAACCTGCGGACCAAGGGCATGAAGATGACCCGCATGCCGCTCACGGTGTGGGCACTGTTGCTCACCGCCGTGGTGGGTATCCTAAGCTTCCCCGTACTGCTCAGCGCCGCCCTGCTACTGATCATGGACCGCTCCTTCGGCACGGCGTTCTACCTCAGCGATATCTACATCGCCGGCGAAGCGTTGGACCAGACCGGTGGCAGCCCGATCCTGTTCCAGCACCTGTTCTGGTTCCTGGGCCACCCCGAGGTGTACATCGTGATCCTGCCTGCCTTCGGGATCACCTCGGAGATCATCTCCACCAACGCCCGTAAACCGATCTTCGGTTATCGGGCCATGATCGGCTCGTTGATGGCCATCGCCTTCCTGAGCTTCATCGTGTGGGGCCACCACATGTTCGTGACCGGCATGAATCCCTTCCTGGGTTCGGTGTTCGTGTTCACCACCCTGTTGATCGCCATTCCATCGGCGGTGAAGGTGTTCAACTACATCACCACCATCTGGCGCGGGAACATCGTCTTCACCCCGGCCATGTTGTTCAGCATCGGCCTGGTGGCCACCTTCATCGCCGGTGGCCTCACGGGGATCATTCTGGCCGATAGCGCACTGGACATCAACGTGCACGACACCTACTTCGTGATCGCCCACTTCCACATCGTGATGGGCATGAGCGCCATCTTCGGCATGTTCGCGGGGATCTACCACTGGTTCCCGAAGATGTACGGCCGCATGATGAACACCAAGCTGGGCTACCTGCACTTCTGGATCACCTTCGTGTGCGCCTTCGGGGTGTTCTTCCCCATGCACTTCATCGGCCTGGCCGGTGCGCCGCGCCGGTATTACAGCTACAGCGAGTTCCCCATGTTCGATGGGGTGATCGACCTGAACGTGCTGGTCACCGTGTTCGCCATCATCGGCGGTCTGTCGCAAGCGGTGTTCACCTACAACTTCTTCTACAGCATCTACCGCGGGCCCAAGGCTCCCCAGAACCCCTGGAAGAGCAATACGCTCGAATGGACCACGCCGGTGGAAGCCATCCATGGCAACTGGCCCGGTCCGCTGCCCGTGGTGCATCGCTGGCCCTACGATTACAGCAAGCCTGGAAAGGCCGAGGATTGGGTGAGTCAGATCACCCCGCTGGAAGAAGGCGAGGAGGAACATTGACCGAAGGCCAATGGACCTCTGCGGCGTCGACCCCACTGGGTCGACCTACCCCGCCGCTGGATCGGCATCTATCCACAACACGAGCGAATGTCCGCATCTTTGGATGCGGACATTCGCGTTTCATGCGAACGATCATCCTCCTGCTCGGGCTCTGTGTCGGCTTCCCTGCTCGTACACAGCTGTTGGATAGCATCGCACTATTCACCCGGGAGGCTCCAAGGCCGATCATCCGATTGGATATGAAAGGCTCGTTCGTGAGCAACCACAGCGCGCGCATGGTGGGCGTGAAGCTGGGGCTGGAGCACGCGCGGCGATTCCAGTATGGTGCGGGGTACAGCTTCCTGTTCAGCGCAGTGGAACGCGAACGCCTGGTCGATGGCCTGGGCATGAAGGATACACGACTAAGACTGGGCTACCTGAACGCCTATGTGGACTACGCGTTCTACCAACGCGGACCCTGGGAGGTGCGCATACCGGTGCAGATCGGGGTGGGCCGCGCCTCGGTGGTGTACCGCGATGCCGATGACCGGACACAGGTCTTGTTCCGTTCCGGGGTGATCATCTACGAACCGTGCATGACGGTCCAATATCGTTTCCTGCGGTATTTCGGGGTTGGTGCCGGTTGGGGTTACCGCCTGGTGATGCGTACGCGGCACAGCCTGGATGAACGCCTTACCGCACCGATCTACACCTTGGGGCTGCGCATCTTCTTCGAGGACATCTATCGGGACATGAAGGGGTGAACCCGGACGGCGTTCGCGCGGGCGTGCGAGGGCCTGGGTTGCAGCCAAGTACCGGCGGAGCATGGCCACCGTTACCTTTGGGCACATGGCCGAAGGCTTCGATGTCCGCACCGAGCAACGTTCCTCTTCCGACAAGGAGATGGAACAGGTGCTGCGTCCGCGACAGTTCGAGGAGTTCGCCGGGCAGAAGGCCGTGACGGACAACCTGAAGGTGTTCGTGCAAGCGGCCAAACAACGCGGCGAGGCTTTGGACCATGTGCTGTTGCACGGGCCTCCGGGGCTGGGTAAGACCACCCTGGCCAACATCATCGCACAGGAGATGGGGGTGGGCATCCGCATCACCAGCGGTCCGGTGCTGGACAAGCCCGCGGACCTGGCCGGGCTGCTCACCAACTTGGAGGCGCACGATGTGCTGTTCATCGACGAGATCCATCGCCTCTCGCCGGTGATCGAGGAGTATCTGTACAGCGCCATGGAGGATTACCGGATCGACCTGGTGATCGATGCGGGTCCCAACGCGCGCACCGTGCAGATCGCGCTCAACCCGTTCACCCTGGTCGGTGCCACCACGCGCAGTGGCCTGCTCACGGCACCGCTCCGGGCACGCTTCGGCATCAACAGTCGCCTGGACTATTACGATGCGGTCACCCTCAAGGGCATCATTGAGCGCAGTGCACGCCTGCTTAACGTTCCCATCGTGAACGAGGCGGCGCACGAGATCGCGCGGCGCAGCCGGGGCACCCCGCGGATCGCCAACGCCCTGTTGCGCCGGGTGCGCGATTTCGCACAGATCCAGGGCAACGGCGAGATCGACCTGGCCATCGCCCAGTATGCGTTGAAGGCGCTCAACGTGGATGCCCATGGCCTCGATGAGATGGACAACAGGATCCTCGGAGCGATCATCGACAAGTTCAACGGCGGGCCGGTGGGGCTGAACACGGTGGCCACCGCCGTGGGTGAGGAGGCCGGCACCATCGAAGAGGTGTATGAGCCCTTCCTGATCATGGAAGGCTACCTGCAGCGAACCCCGCGCGGGAGGCAGGCCACCGAACGCGCCTACAAGCACCTGGGCCGCGTGCCCAACGCGAAGCCGGGGAGCCTGTTCGAGTAGGGCGCTACCGGATCAGTTCCTCGAAGAGCCGTTGCACGGTATGGTCGAGGTCGTCGCACTTGCCCGGATGCGGACGGGAGGTCTGGATGGCGCTGCTGCGCACGGCGGTGAGCCAGCGGAACCGCGAGGGGATGTCCAGTGCGGCGATGGGCCCGCCGGTGGGGTCGCCATGAGCGATACGCTCGAAGGCACACAGGTTCGACCGCACGTCCTCCGGGTCCGCATCCCAGCGGAAACAGGCCGCGCGTTCCGGGTCCAGTTCGATGCGGACCTTGATGTAGCGCGCATGTTTGGAGAAGAGGATGATGCCCACGTTGAGGAACTCTTCGCGTGTGAGCACGGGTACCACCCGTATCACGGCATACTCATACACGTGCAAGCCGGGCATGCTCCGCTTCGGTGCTAAGGGTTTGTGCACGGTCCATTCGCAGGTGCAGGAAACGCTTGTAGATGCTGCGGATCCCGGCCGGGTCCAGCTCCGTTTCCGGCCATTGGAGCCACACGTCCGGCAGCAGGTCCACGACCCGGTCGATGTGCTGCGCCGTGATGCGTTCAGCGGCCAGTGCCGCCGCCTCTTCCAAGCGTGTGGCGAAGGGGAGTAGCACGTGGTCCTTCACGTGTGGGAACGGCCCGGTGGCGTGGTGCTCCCAGTTGTCCCAGGCATGGTGGAAGTAGAGGCAGGAGCCATGGTCGATGAGCCAGAGCTCTTTGCGCCACATGAGCATGTTGGTGTTGCGCACCGTACGGTCGATGTTTGTGAGCAGGCTGTCCAGCCAGACCACGAGCGAGGCTTCCAGCGGATCCACTGCGGTGACCGAGGGGTCGTAGGTGATGGCACCGGGTAGGAAGTGAAGGGCCACATTCCGGCCGGTGCTGGCCTGCAGCAGGTCCTGTATCTCCTCATCGCCCTCGGTGCGTCCGAGGTCGGCATCCAGTTCGGCGAAGACGATCTCCGGAACGCGGAGTCCGAGTGTGCGTGCCAGTTCGCCCCCGATCAACTCGGCGATCAGGGCCTTCGGGCCGTGCCCGTTGCCACGGAACTTCACCAGGTACTTGAAGCCATCGTCCGCATCGGCCAGGCCGGGCAGGGAGCCTCCTTCGCGGAGAGGCATGATGTAGCGGGTGATGTGAACGTGGCGCACGGCGGCAAAGTAACATCGTGCGCCCCTGCACTACCTTCCGCCCATGCACAGCGCACAGGAGAAGGCCGATGCCATCAAGCGGAAGGCCCATGAACTGGGTTTCCTGGCCTGTGGCATCGCGCGTGCGGGGTTCCTGGAGACGGAGGCCCCGCGCTTGGAGCGCTGGCTGCGCGAAGGGCGGCATGGGACCATGGGGTACATGGCCAACCACTTCGATCTGCGGTTGGATCCGCGGTTGATGGTGCCCGGCGCACAGAGCGTGATCAGTCTGGCGTACAACTACCACACGCCACCCAGGCAGGAGGATCCGAACGCGCCGAAGATCAGCACCTACGCCTATGGCCGGGATTACCACAAGGTGGTGAAGAAACGGCTGAAGCCGTTGTTGGCGTTCATCCAAGAGCACTACGGCGATGTGGCCATGCGCACCTTCGTGGACAGTGCCCCCGTGTTGGAGAAGGCCTGGGCCGCACGGGCCGGCATCGGCTGGCAGGGTAAGCACACCAACGTTATCCGGCAGGGCGTGGGCTCGTTCTTCTTCTTGTGCGAGGTCATCATCGATCTGGAGTTGGCGCCCGATGCACCCGTGGCCGACCATTGCGGCACCTGCCGGCGCTGCATCGATGCGTGTCCCACCGAGGCCATCACGCCATACGCGGTGGATGGCAGTCGCTGCATCAGCTACCTCACCATCGAGCTGAAGGAGGCCATCCCTGCCGAGTTCGCCGGTAAGCTCAATGAGTGGGCCTTCGGCTGCGACATCTGCCAGCAGGTGTGCCCTTGGAACCGGTTCAGTACGCCACACCACGAGCCGGAATTCATGCCCAAGCCCGAGCTGATGGGCCTGACCAAGGACCAATGGCATGGCATGACCGAGGTGGTCTTCGACCGGCTGTTCGAGGGCTCCCCGGTGAAACGCACGAAATACGAAGGCCTCAAGCGCAACCTGCGCTTCCTGCACGCGGGCGAATGACCGATCAGCTGCGCAACGTGGTCTGGAACACCTCCACGATCACATCCTTGTAGATGTGGCCGAAGGTGGCCAGGCACCACGCTTTGAGCACAAGCTGATCATGCTGCCCAAGCCAGCGGCGGGCTTTGATGAGTTCCTTCTTGAAGAGCCGCTTATCGAAACTGACTTTCTGGAGCACTTGTTTGCTGAACTCCATCATCTTCCTTCCCTGGTCCATCATCACGGTTCGGCTTTAACGAGGTTGAAGGTACTACGGAAAGCGATCGTCGGTACCGCCGGGGGGTGGATGGTTATCCACGATCCCGATTCCCGGGTATCTGGATCAACGTGTACTGGAGCGGTAAGTATGCCCGAGCTGCCAAAAAATGTTGTCAGGGCTGGTGCTTGCGTTCCTCGGCTTGCATCACCTCCTCGGTGGCGGCATCGTAGATCCACGCCACGATGTACAGGTTGGAGGTGTTCCACGCCGGGTTCAGGCCGAAGGCCGGTGTGGTGATGGTGACCGAATCGCCGGCCGCTGCCGAACCGGAGATCAGGGTCTCGCCCCAGGTGCCGTTCAGGTTGGCACGAAGCATGTGGCGATGGTCGTAATCCTCCACGTCGGGTGGGGTGGCTTCCGAATCGAGCTGCCAATCCACCACATGGTCCTCCACGAGATAGACCACGATGCGGTGGTCGCCTTGTACATCGTTCACGAAGCGTACCCGGACCTCCGCGCTGATGTCGCCCCCTTGAACGGTGCTGTTCAGGATGCGAAGGTCGAAGGGCGAGGGTTGGCCGGCGATCTCGGCCACGGCAGAGCCCCAACTACCCTCGGAGACCACCACGCTGTTCTGGAACGATCTACGGCTCACCAGCCCGGCGGGGAAGAAGCTCACCCCATAGGTCTGCTGGTAGGTGGTCCCTGCCGCGGTGCGGTGGTCCGAGTCGTAGAAGCCATCACCGATGGGGGCGTAGGGCGCGGCGAACCCGCCCGCATGCACACCCACCAGGATCAGGTTCTCGCCGAAGAGGTCCTCCTTGAGGGACTGGGCGATGCGCGCGGCACGCGGGCAGTTGTTGCAGCGGTGCCCGGTGATGTCCTCCAGGAGCACTTTACGCACCACCTGTTGCGAGGTATCCGGTCCGCCGTTGCCCGTGGTGGGCGGTGTGGGGTCATCGATATGATCGCAACCGGGCAGGGTGGCGAGGATCAGGCCAAGGACCGGGAGCAGGTGTCGGGTACGCATGGCTTTAGAAGGTGCTGGTAACGGACAAGGTAAGGCCATTGGCCGCGGGCACCTGGCGGCACACCCCGCCCACACAGAAGATCCCCGCGCGTTGGCGACCATAGTTCACTTGGAATCGGTTGCCGCCACGGATGTAGCCCACCGAACCGATGGGGTAGTGCACGGCCTCGAGCCCCTTGGCTTCCAGCTTGGCATCGCCCACGTAGTTGAACTGGTCCATCGCGGCCAGGAACCAATGGGGGCTGAAGGTGAACTCGGCCAAGGCGGTGGCCCAGTTGCCGTGGTCCTGTTTGGTGCTCAGGTGTTGAAGCTCGAAACGCACCGAGTTGCGGTCGGTGAAGTTGTGCAGCCCTTCGAGGATGACGATGTCGGCGTGCACCGCAGGCTGGCCGGGCTTGCCCTGGATGATGTCGATATCGTACCACACGTTGAGGTAGGTGAGGGCCAGTTCCCAGGTGCTGCTCACCTTCTTGCGGATCTCCACGTTCATGTCCTGGAAGTAGCGGCGGCTGCCCGGGCTGAGGAAGTTGGTGCGGTATCCGAGGCGGGCCGTGGTGTCGTCCACCGCGCCCAGGCGCGTGGTGTCCAGGGCGTGGGCCACCGAGTAGTTCAGGGCCACCTTGGTGCCGTACTTGCCCCCGAGGCGGGTGCCCTTCTTCCACTTGTAGAAGAGTTCGCCTTGGGCGGAGACCTCTCCGTTGGGCTGGGTGGCATAGGGGTACAGGGTGGCGGGCAGGTTGTAGGTATGCTGCTTGGCCAACGGTGGCAGGAAGTTGATGTTGAGGTCGAAGGGGGTGGCGGCCGCGCGATCGCTCTGGAAGAACATGTTGTCGTAGCTGTGCGCGCCAAGGGAGAGGCCCAGCCCCTTCACGGAGTAGGTGGCGTTCACCAACAAGGCTTGGCCTTCCTTGTAGATGAACCCGTTCTTGTTATTGGGATCGTTGATCTTCTGTGCGTATTCGGCATAGAGGTTCCACCGCGGGGTGGTGAAGTTGGCCCTGGCCGACCAGGCGCCCACGTTCTGCGGGAGCACCAACAACGGATCGCGATCCTCTTGGAACTTGCTCACGAAACCACCGCCGATGATCAGGTTGTTGACGCTGGTCCAATTGGTATCCAATAGTTCGCTCAGCGACAGTTCCGCATCGATGCCACGCACGGTTCCGGGACCTTTCACGGCTTGGTTGGCGAAGCTGAGCCGCTGTTGCCCGATGAAGCCCTTGAGGTACACCCCTTTGGTCGGTGCGTATTTCAGGCGTATGCCGTCCATGGCGTTGTCCACCCCCAGGTAGCGTTCCTCGTAACTGCGGAAGATCATGCCCTGGCCGATCTGCTCGAAGAAGTTGCCCACGGTGACCTCCAGGTCGCTCTGGTGGAATTTGGCGTACCGGTACCCGATGCCGCTGCCGGAATAGGCCATGCCCGCGGGGTAGCCCACCAGGGCGGGAGTATAGCTTTCGAACCGTGCCCCTGCTTCGAATGGGCCGTTGGTGTAGATCAGGTTGGCCCAGGCGTTGGCTGCCAAGCGCTGGTCGGGCACCACGGCACCGATGGCGGAATCCACGTTGTAGTACTGCGCATCGGTGCTGAAGTTGCCGTGGATGCGGCCACCCTCTTGTGCGTGAAGCGTGGAAAGGAGCAGCAGGGTGGTGAGGAGCGAACCGACCCGCTGGGCTACGTGTGGTAGGGGCATGCCGTAAAGATCACTTCTTACCCACCAGCTCGCGCACCTTCTGGTACAATTCGTTCTCGTCGCCGGGCTCGTAGTTGTTGTGTTGGTACACCACTTCACCCTTGCCGTTGAGCAGGAAGGTGTGGGGCACGTTGTTCACGTTGAGCGCGCGTTTGAGGTCGCCGTTGGGGTCGAGGTACACTTCGTAGTCCCAATCCTGCCCGTTCACATAGGGGGCCACGCGGGCCATGCTCCGGGCATCGTCGATGGAAACGGCGATCAGCTTCACGCCGGTTTCCTTCTGCCAGGTGTCGTACTTATCAGCGATGGTGGAAAGCTCGCGTTTGCACGGTGCGCACCAGGTGGCCCAGAAGTTCACGATCATGGGCTTGCCGTTGTTGCTCCAGGTCTTGGTGTCCACTTTCTTACCGTCGAGGCTTTGCAGGGTCACCGAGGGGAGCCTGGATTGTGCTGCGAGGAGAACGGGGAAGGCCACGGTGAGCAGCACGGAGAGGAGGTGTTTCATGGGTCTTGTGGGTTGAAAAAGCGGGAAGGTCGCCGCCAGCAGATGCGAACATCGTACCGGAGTCGACCTTCCCGCAACAGGGTCCTCTTTATTTGGAGAGGTTAACGGTGCGGCTGGCGCGGAAGCCTTCGGCGGTGATGTTCACGAAGTAGATACCGTCGGTGAGATGGCTCAGGTCCAGGGAGGTGCGCTGCATGCCATGGCCGATGGCCTTGTTCTCGGCGTACACCTGTTCGCCCAGCACGTTGGTCACCACCACTTGGGCGTTGCCGCTATGGGGCAGTTCCAGGCCGATGTTCACCAGCCCGTTGGTGGGGTTGGGGTAGAGGGCGAAGCCGTGCTCCTTGATGTCCTCCTTCATGCCGATGGCCACTTCCATGGGCAGGATGGCGGCCTGATGCACCTTCTTGGTGCTGGTGTTCTGCACGAAGGCCACTAACGTCAGGTGGTCCATGTCGGTCCACAATTTGTAGTTACCCTGGGCCGGGGCACCGGCCACGAAGGTGTAGCTCAGGTCCACCGTTTGGCTGCTGCCATCGGTCAGGGCGTTCAGCACGGTACCCTGGCCGTTGGGGAACATCTTGCGCTGCACATAATGGAACACATCCTGGGTAGTGGTGGAGGCCGGATAGTTGTAGCTATCCTCCACGGCCACCACATGCAGCTTATGCGCCCCGGTGAACGAATTGGTGAAACAATCCACGGTGGCGGTCACGTTCACGGTGTATTGGTCCACGGTGTAATCCAGGTCGATGTTCACGAAGGCCGGCTTGGAGGCCTCGAATTCGAACATTTCGGTGCCGTAGCTGGTCAGGCCCGATCCGTTCAGGAAGAGGTCCGGGATACCGGTAACGCCGTAATAGGATTTCCGGGTGTTGCCATCGGGGTTGTAGCTCGGGTCGTTGCCGGGTGAGGGCCAGTTCATGTGGTATTTCACGGCGGCCACGATGCTACCCTCGTGGTTGGTGTTCAGGCTTTCGAGGAAGGGGCCGTAATTCACGTTCAAGCTGGCGCAGGGGTCGCAGGTGGAGCTGGTGAACTGCTCCATGAGCAGGGTGCGCTGCACGGCGTTCGAGGCTACCACGCTGATACTGGTCGCGAGCGTGTCGTTCATGTTCACTTGATCGTTCGCACCATTGATATTGCCCACCCATTGGGTGATCTCGAAGGTACCGTAGTCCGCCACCCAAGGCACGGGGTGGTTGAAGGTGTATTCTTCACCCGGAGCGATGTTGGCGTTGACGGTACCCACCACCGCGGCCCCGCCGGCCACGCTATAGTTCACATCGAAGCTGGTGACCGCCGTGGTGCCGAAGTTGTGGACCACGCCAGAGATGGTCTGGGCGCCAATGGGGAGCTGGGCGTGCAGTCGATGGTCGATCATGGCCAGGTCGCGTTCCATGGGCGTGCCGGTCTGGAACATGGTCGATTCGGAGGCCCCGAACGCATCTCCTTCCGCCACGACCGCGCCACCCATGGTCACGGAGTAGGAGCCCATGCCATATTGAGCGCTGCTGATGCCATCGCCGTACTCATCGTAAATGGTGAACATCACCAGGGTATAGTCGGCGATGCAGACGCTCACTGCGGGTTGCACAGCGGTTCCGGGAGAGGCGAGGTTGGTATAGGGGCCACCATCTTCGAACACCGTGTTCCCGGTGATGTCGGTGAGTTCCCAAGTGGTTTCGGTACCGTACTGGTCCGTGGTGATGGCCACGACCACTTCGGTTTCGCCAGGTGCACACTGGGCGTGTAGCGTGGCGGGAAGCAGGGCTGCGAGGCCGATCGTTGCTGAGAGTAGTATCCGTTGCATTGAGGTTCAGTTCGGGCTGATCAGTACCGGGACGTTCCGATGCGACATGGCCACGAGGCCAAATGTATCCGTGTCGGGGATCGGGACCACCAGTGATCGGTGAAACGCTTGGATTCCCATTGGGGCAGGTGTGGCGGCACCAAGGGCACCATCGGCGACCCGGAAGGTGCCCATATCCACTACCTTTGTGCCAAGCTCGGCGATAGGGCGTTGGTGGTTCGACCGGCACTGCCTTGGAAAGTGGTGCCATCCGCTCTATCGCTGAATGCATGTGGAACCCGATCGATCCCAACCCCATGGAACTACGCTACGCATTATCCATCCTTGGCCTCGCCACGCTCACCGTGAACGGGCAGGATATCATCACCCTGCATGACGGTGGTGGCAACGTGGTGAATGGCACCACGGTGCGGTACTATGGCACTGCCGATGCATCGGTGGAAGAAGTGGCCTTGCACGCCACCTTGGTCTCCGGTCAACGCGAGATCAACGTTCGCCGCTATGAGCTGACGGTGGATGCCAACACCCAGAATTACTTCTGCTGGGGCATCTGTTATGGTCCGCAGGATGCCGGTGCCATACCGGTCTGGAATTCGTTGCCGATCCATTCACTGCAGATGCAGGCCGGGGTGGAGGTATCGAATTTCAAGGCTTACCACGTGCCCATGGGCGTGCAGGGTGTGAGCACCTACCGTTATGTCTGGTACGATGTGGCGATGCCGACGGATTCGGTGTGGGCCGATATCGAGTTCCACAGCGGTACGGTGGGCATGGCCGAGTTGGCCAGGTCGGTGAACCTGAACGTGTTCCCGAACCCTTCCAAGGGTTCCGATGTGCAGTTCGATGTGGACCTGGCGGAGATGAGTGGCACGGCGGCGTTGGTGATCCACAATGCGGTCGGGCAGAAGGTGCGCACCTCCACCCTCCGCACTGGCCAGCCGGTGGCGCGCCTATCCACGGAAGCCATGGCACCGGGTCTTTATTTCGCCAGTGTGCAGTACCAAGGGCGTACACTGATCACCCAGCGATTCGTGGTCAGCGGCCGCTGAGCGAGCTGATCAGGTGGGAAGCCAGTGCGGGGATGCCCGTGCTGGCTTTCTGCTTCCAATGCGTACCGTGCCATCGTCCGGTAGGTGGCTCGCCGGGGTCCACCAGGTGCAGGGCGGCGCCATCCGGCAGGTAGCCCACGGCACTGGCGGCGGGGTACACCTGGAGGGAAGTGCCCACCACGATCAGGATCTCGGCTTGGGAGACGAGTTCGATGGCCCGTGGCATCAGCGGCACCGCCTCGCCGAACCACACGATGTGGGGTCGTAGTTGGGATCCCAAGGGGCATCGATTGCCCAGGGAGAGTGATGGCCCGTTGATCGGAGTGACCAGGGAGGGGTCGGCCGTGCTGCGGGCCTTGGTCACCTCGCCATGCAGGTGTAGCACGCGGGAGCTCCCGGCCCGTTCGTGAAGGTCGTCGATGTTCTGGGTCACCACATCCACATGGAACCAACGCTCCAGTTCGGCGATCGTCCGATGGGCTTGGTTCGGTTCGGCGGCCAACACCTGGGCGCGGCGCAGGTCGTAGAAGTGCAGCACCTTGGCGGGATCTTTTCGCCAGGCTTCGGGGGTGGCCACCTCTTCAATGGGGTATTGCTCCCAGAGCCCATCGGCATCGCGGAAGGTCTTCAGGCCGCTCTCGGCGCTCACCCCGGCACCGGAGAAGAGCACCAGCCGTTGTCGTTTCATGATGGCCTGCCACCGGCATCGGGTCCGGTAGCGGGCTTAAGGTAGCTTGCCGATCCACCGAAGCGGTTATTTTCGCGCCTCCTTGTTGGACCTTACCCGTACGCTCATCGCAGCACTGTACCCCTAGACATCATTGAACCGACCCGGCGCAGGGGACAGGATGATCGACAGCCTGAACGGAGATCTTTTGGATACATCCATGGACCACGTGGTCTTGGAGTGCGGCGGCGTGGGCTACCTGGTGCAGGTGCCCGGAACGGTGCTGCAGGCGCTGCCGACGAGCGGGCGTGTTCGGTTGTTCGTGCATTACGCGGTAAGCGTGGACGTGCGGTCGGGAAGTAGCGAGCATCGGCTGTTCGGCTTTCTGGATCGCGAGGATCGTCAGCTCTTCCGCCGGCTGATCGACGTGCAGGGCGTGAGCGCCACCATCGGCATGTCCATCATGGGAGCCCGATCGGCGCAGGACATCCATACCTCCATCCTGCTGGGCGACGAATCGATGCTGAAAGGGGTGAAGGGCATCGGTCCCAAGTTGGCGCAACGCATCATCAGCGAACTGCAGGGGAAGCTGGCGGCGGTGCCCATGCCCTCGGGGCGCGGTGCGGTGCCTGGGGGCAATACCTTGAAGGCGGAGGCGTTATCGGCACTGATCTCCCTGGGGTTGGACCGCATGAAGGCCGAACGCGCGTTGAACGCGGTACTGAAGGAGAACGAAGGTGGTACCCCGGCCGTGGAAGAGCTTATCCGACTAACGCTCAAGAACCTTTGATCACACGCGTGTCACCCCTGTTCCATCGCGCCCCGCTCCGGCAACCCGGCCGCTCGCTGTTGCGGGTGATGCTGGCCCTGGTGGTGGCCCTGGTGGCCCTGGAAGGGCATGCCTTGGAGCTCGCGTTCGAGGTGTTGCAGGTGGATTCCCCGGTGAACCTGCAATTCCCGATCAGTGATCCGTTGACCCCTGGCGGGGCTACGGGAAGCGGGATCAACCTACAGGATCCGACCAACATCCAGAACGATGTGCAGTACGATCCCGTGAGCGGCCAGTACATCATGCGCAGCTCCGTGGGTGGCTCCTTCGACTACCGGCCACCCATGAGCATGTCCTTGGAGGAATACCTCAACTACGACATGGAGCGGAGCATGGACAACTACTGGTTGGACCGTGTGGAGAAGGACAGCGAGAGCGCACAGAAGGCGCTGATCCCCGCGATCAAGGTGAGGGGCGAGGCCTTCGACCGGATCTTCGGGGGCAATACCATCGACATCAAACCACGTGGTTCGGCGGAGGTGATCTTCGGGGTGAACATCAGCAAGACGGAGAACCCGCGGATCCCCATCGACCAGCGGCGGATCACCACCTTCAACTTCGACCAGCGGATCCAGCTGAACCTGGTGGGCAACATCGGCGAGAAGCTGAAGATCAACACCAACTACAACACCCAGGCCACCTTCGACTTCGAGAACCAGGTGAAGCTGGACTATACCGGTTACGAGGACGAGATCATCCAGAAGATCGAGGCGGGTAACGTGAGCCTGCCGTTGCGGGGCACCTTGATCCAAGGGAGCCAGAGTTTGTTCGGGTTGAAGACCGAACTGCGTTTCGGTCGACTCACGGCCACGGCCATCTTCAGCCAGGAGAAGGGGCAAAGACGGAATGTCACCACACAAGGCGGGGCCCAGACCACCACCTTCGACATCAAAGCGGACGAGTACGAAGCGAACAAGCACTACTTCCTGAGCCACTACTTCCGCGACCGGTATGACCAGGCGTTGCGTACCCTGCCCACGGTGAACAGTGGGGTGGTGATCCAGCGGATCGAGGTGTGGGTGACCAATACACGGCAGGACTTCCAACAGACGCGGAACTTCGTGGCTTTCACCGATCTGGGCGAAGATGCCAGCGCGGCTTCCATCGCGGCGGGCAAGTTCAGCGCGGACCTCCCTCCCGGGCTGGTGCAGGACCGGCCCAACGTGATCGTGTCGGACAACAGTGCCAACACGCTCTATCAGACCGCGAGCCAAGATGCAGGAATCACGGGCTTCGTCAACTCCAGCCAGGCGCTGCAAGGCATGGGGCTGCTGGCGGCGCGGCACTTCGAGAAAGTGGAGAGCGCACGGTTGCTCACGGCGAGCGAGTACACGGTGAACACGCGGTTGGGCTTCATCTCCCTGAACCAGTCGCTGAACAACGACGAGGTGCTCGCCGTGGCCTACCAGTACACCTTGGATGGCCAGACCTACCAGGTGGGTCAGTTCGCACAGGATGGCACCATCACCACGGACGACCCCACACAGCCCACACAACCTCAGACCGGCCCGCAAGGTACGGAGGCCCTGATCCTGCGCCTCTTGAAGGCCACCATCACCAACCCACGGATACCGCTGTGGGACTTGATGATGAAGAACATCTACTCCCTGGGGGCGTTCCAGGTGAACCGCGAGAATTTCCGCCTCGACCTGTTGTACAACAACCCCACCACGGGGGTCGATGTCAACTACATCCCGCGCGCTCCGCTGGACCAGATCCCGCTGATCCAAGCGTTGGGCATGGACCGGTTGGACCCCAACAACGCGCCGAACCCCGACGGCATGTTCGACTTCGTCGATGGGGCGGCCACCACGGGAGGTACGATGAATGCGCAGACCGGCCGCATCTACTTCACCTCCTTGGAACCCTTTGGCAGTTACCTGGATCAGCAGCTCGTAGGGGTGGATCCGCAGATCAAGCGGACCATCGTATACCAGCAGTTGTACGATAGCACCAAGACGGCCGCACAGAACATCCCGGAGCTGAACCGGTTCAAGCTCAAAGGCAGTTATCGCAGCGCGAGCAGCGACGTGATCTCGCTCAACTCGGTGAACATACCGCAGGGCTCGGTGGTGGTGACCGCCGGTGGTGTGCGCCTGATCGAGAATCAGGACTACACCGTGGATTATAACCTGGGCCGGGTGCGGATCCTGAACCAGGGCATCCTGGAGAGCGGCACCCAGATCAACGTGGCGTTGGAGAGCAATTCCTTGTTCAGCATCCAGACCAAGACCCTGGCCGGGGCACGTTTGGATTACAAAGTGAACAAGGACCTGGTGATCGGTGGCACCATCATGAACCTGTACGAACGGCCGCTGACCCAGAAGGTGAACGTGGGTGAGGAACCCATCAGCAACACCATGGTGGGTGTGGATGCGAACTGGCAGACCAAGTCGCAATGGCTTACCGACGTGGTGGATAAGCTGCCCTTCTACGCCACCAAGGCGGAGAGCAACATCAGCGCCAGCCTCGAAGGTGCGTACCTGATCCCCGGGCACAGCCGTGCCATCGGCAATGCGGGCACCAGCTATATCGACGACTTCGAAGGCAGCGTGAGCGTGATCGATCTGCGCACCCAGAGCCTATGGTTCCATTCGGCGGTGCCCCAAGGGCTGCCGTCGTTGTTCCCCGAGGGCGACCTGGTGGGCGACCTGGGCTCGGGCTACCGACGCGCCCAACTCTCGTGGTACGTGATCGACCCGTTGTTCTTCCGGAACAACAACCTCACCCCCTCGAACATCAGCAACAGCACCGAGATCCGCAGCGACCACCGGCAGCGCGAGGTGCTGGAGCAGGAGGTGTTCCCCAACCGACAGCTGGCGGCGGGCACGCCCACCAACATCCCGGTGCTCGATCTCACGTACAGCCCTGGTGAGCGGGGGCCGTACAACTTCACCCCGACCTTGACCGCCGATGGTCGGCTGCCCAACCCGGAGAACAGCTGGGCGGGGATCACACGCCGGATCACCACCACCGACTTCGAGGCCAGCAACATTGAAACGGTGCAGTTCTGGCTGATGGACCCCTTCTACAATGCGAGCAACAGCATGGGGGAGCCGGCCACCAACGTGAACAGCCTGAACAGTACGGGGGGCGACCTATACATCGACCTGGGCAACATCAGCGAGGATGTGCTGCGCGACGGGCGGAAATCCTTCGAGAACGGCCTACCGAACGATGCCTCCGACGCCGCATCGGTGTACGACCAAACACCCTGGGGGGTGGTGCCGGCCACCCAGAGCGTGGTGAACGCGTTCGCCATCACCGAGTCCAATAGCAACCGGTATCAGGATGTGGGCCTCGACGGCCTGGGCAGTCCAGCGCAACAGATCGCGGGTCGTAACGAGAGCGAGTTCTTCAGCAGCTATCTCAATGATATCGTTGGCATCGTGACCGACCCCGGAGCCCTCCAAGGGATCCAGTCCGACCCAGCGAACGACGACTACCGGTTCTTCCGGGGGCAGCGGTACGATTCCGAAGGGGCGGACATCCTCACCCGGTACAAGCGGTTCAACGCACCCGAGGGCAACTCGGTGACGGACGAGGACTCCGACGAGGACTACCCCACGCAACAGACCACCCTGCCCACCACCGAGGACATCAACCAGGACCAGAACCTGGGCGAGAACGAGAGCTATTTCCATTATCGGATCCCGTTGCGCCCCCAGGACATGGTGGTGGGGCAGGGCTTCATCACCGACCGCATCCTGGCCACGGCCAACACCCCGGAAGGCCCCAAGCAGGTGTACTGGTACCAGTTCAAGGTGCCTGTTCGGCAACCCACCAGCGTGGTGAACGCCATGCAGGACTATCGGAGCATCCGCTTCATGCGCATGTACCTGCATGACTGGCAGCAGCAGGCCACCTTGCGTTTCGCGCGGCTGGAGTTCGTGCGGGGTGAATGGCGCAAGTACCTGCAGAGCATGGAGACACCAGGTGAGGTGCCGGGCGGCGACCCCGATCCCACGGTGTTCCAGATCGCGGCGGTGAACGTGGAGGAGAACGGTAACCGCACACCGATCAACTATGTGCTGCCACCGGGTATCAACACCGAGGTGGATGTGGCCAGCGCCAACCTGCGTAACCTGAACGAACAGTCGCTCCAGTACAAGGTGTGCAACCTGCGCGATGGCGATGCGCGTGCCGGGTTCCGCAACGTACAGTTCGACATCCGGAGCTACAAGAAGCTGCGCATGTACATCCATGCCGAAAGCAGCGACCCCAACGCCCCGATCGAGTACGGAGACGCCACGGTGTTCATCCGGCTGGGGAACGATTTCGACCAGAACTACTACGAGTACGAGGTGCCGGTGAAGCCCTCCACGTTCTACAACCGCGATCCGTACAACGTCTGGCCGGAGGATAACAATGTGATCATCGAGTTCGCCATGTTGAACGACCTGAAGATCCAACGGGACCAGAGCGGAGCCTCGCGCACCGATCGGTACCAGGGTACCGATGGCAACCGGCGGATCTTCGTGAAGGGCAGCCCCAACCTGAGCCAGATGCGCACCATCATGATCGGGGTGCGCAACCCCAAACGGGACGGCACCGAGGCGAACCCGTGGAAACAGGATGATGGCCTCGCGAAGTGCCTGGAGGTATGGGTGAACGAACTGCGTCTGACCGACTTCGACCAGAGCGGGGGCTGGGCGGCCCTGGCCCGGGTGAACGCGCAGCTGGCCGACCTGGGCAACATCAGTGTGGCGGGTAACTACAGCACACCCTTCTGGGGCAGCATCGACAAGAAGGTGAGCGAACGCCAGCGGGAGACCAAGTATGGCGTGGATGTGAGCGCGAACCTGGAGATGGGCAAGTTCCTGCCGGAAGAAGCCAAGGTGCGCGTGCCGTTGTACGTCGGGTACTCCGAACAGATCAGCAATCCACAGTTCGACCCGCTGAATCCGGACATCACCTTCGCCGATGCCACGCGCGCATTGACACGCGAGGAGCGCAAGGAACGCCTGAAGGTGTCGCGCACCTACACGCGCCGCCGAAGCATCAACCTCACCAATGTGCGCAAGGAGCGCGAGCAAGGAAGCAAGGAGCAGTTCTTCGACGTGGAGAACCTGAGCTTCAACTACGCGTACAGCGACCAGGAGTACTACGACATCAACACGGCCTTTGAGAACACCCGTACGTACCGGGGATCCATCGCTTACCTCCATACGCCGAAGCCCCGGCCGATCGAGCCGTTCGCGGGGATCGGCGTGGTGAGCAAGAGCAAGTGGCTGAAGCTGGTGAAGGACTTCAACCTGAACCTCGGGTTCAAGCAGGTGAGCCTGCGCACCAGCGTGGACCGCATGTACATGGAGCGCTTGGTGCGGCCCAACCCCGATATCGAAACGCTGCCGCCACGTCCCACCTACAACAAGAACTTCAACTGGAACAGTCAGTACGGATTCCGCTATGAGGTCACCCGCTCCTTGAAGCTCGACTTCAACGCCAACAACCTGGCGTACATCGGAGAAACGCCGGGGCGCGTGAACTCCAAATACCGCGACGAGTACACCCAGTGGAAGGATAGCGTGATCAGCAGCATCAGGGGCTGGGGCGACCCCACGCGCTACGACCACACCATGGCCGTGACCTACACCCTGCCGTTGGACAAATTCCCACTGACGGATTGGATCACCGCGAACACCGGTTATACCGCAGGTTACCAATGGGACCGGGCACCACTTTCGCAGGACAGTCTGGGGGCCACCATCCAGAACTCGCAGAACATCTCGGTGAACGGCCAGTTGAACTTCGTGAACCTGTACAACAAGTCGAAGTATCTGAAGAAGATCAACGACAAGGGCAAAGGCAGGTCCACGGCCGGTAAGGGATCCACCAAGGCCAAGCCGGCGAAGACCGATAGCACGGCGAAGGCCGCACCGGCCATCAAGATCGATCCGTTGGAAGGTCTGGCCCGCGTGCTGATGACCTTGCGGAACGGGACCATCACCTACAGCCAGACCTCGGGGATCCTGCTGCCGGGGTATGCGCCGCGGACCAACATCATCGGCATGGACAATTTCGGTGCGCCAGGCTTCGGCTTCGTGATGGGGCAGCAGAACCACGATCTGAGCGGGGACCTGGTGCGCGACTTCGCCACCTCCGCCGCCGCACAAGGCTGGCTGGTGCGAACGCCATCCATCTTCAACCCGTACACCAACACCCGCAACGAGACCATCAATGCCCGGTTGAGCCTGGAGCCCTTCCGTGGCATGCGCGTGGAACTGATGGCCAACCGCACCAAGGCGGAGAGCAGCAGCAGTTACTTCCGGTACAACCGCGAGGAGGAGCGCTATGTGAACGATAGCCCGCGTGACCAGGGGAGCTTCAGTGTGAGCATGATCAACTGGCGCACCACCTTCTCCAACGACAATGCGGACTTCGTGAACCAGGTGTTCCAGGATATGCTCGCGAACCGTACGGTGATCAGTGGACGCATGGGGCAGCAGGTAGGGGCGGCCGTTGATCCCGAGACCGGCTATGCGGATGGATTCGGCCCCACCCAGCAAGACGTGGTGATCGCCTCCTTCCTGGCCGCCTATACCGGAAAGAGCGCCGATAAGGTGGAGCTGAACCCGATGAAGTTGATCCCGGCACCGAACTGGGATGTGACCTACGATGGGTTGACCAAGCTGCCGCTGTTCGACAAGTGGTTCCGCACATTCACCGTGAAGAACAGCTACCGCAGCACGTTCAACGTGAGCAGTTTCCAGACCAACTTGTTGTACATCGAAGATGCCGGCGTACGTGACCTCTCCGGCAACTTCCTGCCCGAGAAGCAGATCAGTGTGGTGACCATTCAGGAGGTGATGCGCCCCCTCATGGGCTTCGACGGCACCCTGAAGAACAGCCTGCTGGCCAAATTCGAATACAACCGGGATCGGAACCTGAGCCTGAGCCTCACCAATAACCAGGTGACCGAGGTCCGCGGCAAGGAGTTCGTGATCGGGAGCGGTTACCGGTTCAAGAACGTGAAATTCCCCTTCGCCATCGGCGGCACCACCCCAAAGAGCGACCTGAACCTGCGTGTGGATCTGAGCCTGCGCGAGAACGCCACGGTCATCCGCAAGGTGCAGGAGCAACAGAACCAGCCTACGGCCGGCCAGAACATCATCTCCATCAAGACCTCGGCGGATTATGTGATCAACGAGCGGTTGAACGTGCGGGCCTTCTACGAACGGGTCATTAACACCCCGGTGATCTCCACTTCGTTCCCATCGGCGAACACCAACATGGGCATCAGCCTGCGTTTCACCTTGGCGCAGTGATCCGGGGGGGTGAACAGCATGGCGCGGATCGCGCGCACCTCGTACTTTCGCCCACACATCCAAAGGCTCTCACCAGACCATGAACACCCCTGCTGAACTGCGTTACTCCAAGGACCACGAGTGGATCCGGGTCGAAGGCGACACCGCCATCATCGGTATCACCGACTTCGCACAGAGCGAGTTGGGCGACATCGTTTTCGTGGACATCAACACCGAGGGCCATGAGCTGGCCCGCGAAGCCGTGTTCGGTACCGTCGAGGCGGTGAAGACCGTGAGCGACCTGTTCATGCCCGTGAGCGGTAAGGTGTTGGAGGTGAACCCAGGTCTGGCCGATGATCCTGCTTCCGTGAACACCGATCCCTTCGGAAAGGGCTGGATGGTGAAAGTGGCCATGAGCGCACCAGCGGAGTTGAACGACCTGCTGACGGCCGACCAGTACAAGGCCTTGATCGGCGCGTGATCGGATGACACGGTCGCTGCGGCTGGCCGTCGCTTGGGCGTTGTTGATCGCGTTCCTCTGCCTTACCCCGGGCGAGGAACTGCCCCAGTGGGAGTGGGCCGATCTGCTCCGGGTGGACAAACTGGTCCACGCCCTCATGTTCGGCGTGCTCACCTTCTTGTTGGCCTCGGGTTTCCGCAGCAGGCCGGGCAATCCATGGCCCGATACCAAAGTATTGGTGGTCGCAGGTGTGCTATCCTTCGGGTATGGAGGTCTCATGGAGTTGCTCCAGGGCATACCCGGCTTGAACCGCCAGGGCGATCTGGTGGACCTCACGGCCAATAGTGTCGGGGCACTGCTGGGTGCTTTCCTGATCCATCGTGTTTGGGAAAGGCGACATGCGACGGAATAGCCAACGGAGGATCGGTATCTTTCGGACCAGCCCGGAATGATGTCCGGCGTTGCCATGGCTACGAAGACACCGACCGCCCCGCTCCGGATGCCTGAAACGCGCACCGCGCCCGCCATCGATCAGGTGGGCATCGAGGAGCGTGTGGCCCGCATCAAGACCCGCAGCATCAAGAAGGAGACCAAGGTCCAGGGCATGAAGCTCGCCCTGAGCATGATCGACCTCACCACCTTGGAAGGGGCCGATACGCCGGGCAAGGTGCAGCAACTCTGCTACAAGGCCATGCACCTGCACGACCGGTTACCTGGGTTGCCCACGGTGGCGGCGGTGTGTGTGTACCCCTCGTTGGTGAAGGTGGCCAAAAAGGCGTTGGGCGACAGCGGCGTGAAGGTGGCCAGCGTGAGCACGGCCTTCCCCAGTGGCCAGGCGCCCAGGTCCGTGAAGATCGCCGACACCAGGTTCGCCGTTAACGAAGGCGCGGACGAGATCGACATGGTGATCAGCCGTGGTCGCTTCCACAGCGGCGACCACCACTTCGTCTTCGACGAGATCGCGGCCGTGAAAGAAGCCTGCGGTGACGCACGCCTGAAGGTGATCCTCGAGACCGGCGAGCTGGGCACGTACGACAAGGTGCGCCTGGCGAGCGACATCGCCATCGCCGCAGGCGCCGACTTCATCAAGACCAGTACGGGAAAGATCAATCCGGCGGCCACCATGGAAGTGACCCTGGTGATGCTGCACGCCATCCGCGACCACTACCTGCGCACCGGACAGATGATCGCCATGAAACCCGCCGGCGGCATCCGCAAGAGCAAGGAGGCCCTCCACTACCTGATGATGGTGAAGGAGGAGCTCGGCCCCGAGTGGCTCGATCCGCATTGGTTCCGCTTCGGCGCCAGCAGCCTGGCCAACGACATCCTGATGCAATTGCAGAAGGAGGCCACTGGCCAATACCAGAGCGCGGATTACTTCAGCGTGGATTGAGGAAGCGGGTCACAGGATCATCACCAGGGTGCCGGCGATGATCAGTCCCGCGCCGATGGCGGTCTTCACGGTGACGGCCTCGCCGAGGAAGACGACCGCGAGGACCATGGTGAGCGCCACGCTCAGCTTATCGATCGGGGCCACTTGGGACACGTTGCCCAACTGCAGGGCCTTGAAATAGAACAGCCAGGAGAGGCCGGTGGCCAGGCCCGAAAGCACCAGGAAGAACACGTCCTGCCTGGGGAGCGTGCCCAGCCCCTTGGCCTCGCCGCGGAACCATACGATGCTCCACACCAGCACCAGGATCACGATGGTGCGGATGCCGGTGGCGACGTTGGAAGGGATATGGGCCACGCCCTGTTTGGCGAAGATGGCCGTGAGGGAGGCGAAGAAGGCGGAGAGCAGGGCGTAGGTCCACCACATGACATGCAGGGCTTGTGCTCTCAAAGCTATCGCGAACGGACACGCGGAATGGGGTGCAACAAGGTGCCTGTTCCGACGATCCGCGTATCGTAGGGATGTCGGCTCCATGCCAGGTATGCGTTGCTGTGTATGGGAACCAACTGGTGTTCCGCAGTGTTCGGGTACCGTTCGCACGCAGCGTATCCGGAAGCTTGGGTCCGAGTGGCCTGTGGTGGGAATGATCCCGGTGAACGGGGCGCCATCGACCGGTGCATACGGTCCTGCTTGTCACCGTGGCCGGGATCGCACGCACAAGGAGCTTCCCATACCACGGACAATTCGACGGAGCGATGCGTTGGGCGCTCCGAGTGGGCTGTTCGTATTCTCCGTACCGGGAGAAGTCAGTCCATCTCCGGGAGCACCAACAACGGCATGGTGGTGTGCAGGGCCATGCGTTTGGCCTTGCTCGCGGTGAAGAGGCGTTGCCAGAAGCTCTTGCGGCGGTGGATCACCGTCACCAGCTGGATACGACCCTCGCGAGCCAGGTCGTCCAGGGTTCGGGTCACTTCATCGCCAGCCACCGTTACGAAGCTGTGCCGGACGCCCGTGAGCAGCGCACTGAGCTTCTTCCTGTCTCCGCGAACATCGAAGGCCGCGGTATTGGTGCGCACATGGGCGATCACCACTTCGGCACCGGCGCGTTGGGCCATGACGATCAGCGGGGCCAAGGTGTCCTGGTCCATGGGGCCGCCATCGTCCGCGAGGAGGATCCTCTTCAACGGGGTCGGCTTCCATTCGGAGGGTACGGCGATCACGGGGACTTTGGCGCCCATCACCACGGCGGTGGTGTTGCGACCTACCAGCCCGTAGTTGCCTTCCCCTTGAGTGCCGATCACGATCAATTCGCCCATGTCGCGTTCGGCCAGCTCGTTCAACGCATCCACCAATTGGAAGGACGACTTGCGCTTGGCGAGCTTCACACCTGGTGCATGGGCGCGGCAGCGCCGCTCGAAACGGCGCAATTTGTTGATGGCTTCGCGTTCCGTGTCCATGGATGGAACCAATGCGTTGCGGTACGCGGTCTTCAAGAAGGTGTGCACCAAGGTGTATCGACTATCCTCGGTGCCGAACAAGGCGAATGCGAAACGTGCGGCGTTGAAGGAAGTGTCGCTGTTGTCGGTCGGGAGAAGGATACGGTACATGGTCGCTATGAGTGTGATGCCTCAAGTAATGAAGATCCGAGAAGATCCGGGTTGACAATGATCAGTTCACACGCGCCTCGGTTGATGTTGCTGGTGTGCACACACGGTATCCAGGGTTCGCAAGGCGATGTGAACGCACCAGGATGGACTTCAAGGTGCGCACGCCATGGTGTTGAGATGAACGACCTGTATGGTGAGGTGCCGGAGCGTTGGATCCCAGGCAGCGCGACCATTGGCCGCCATGTTAGTGGTGGTGATAGGGTGGGTGCTTCGCCACTGCACAGATGTCCGGCGGCATGTTCATTTTAGCGTAGCCACGACAAGGACGAGCCCGAAGATCACCGTGGGCGCGATGGCCGCCGCCGCCGCCACGCCGTGCTGTCCCGTGCGCATGAGATGGATGCCGATGGCGATACCAATGATGCCCAACAGGGAAAGACCGAGCATCCAGAGTTTGATCGTGCGGATCTGCGCGGGGGTCGCGTTCGCGCCCATGCTCATGCAGAACACCACGGCCATTAGGGTGGAGCAGGCCGTGCAGAGCATCGCAGCGATGGGGAGCAGCATCTTCATGGATGGAAATTACGCCAGGTGAGGAAGGTGGGGTCCATCGCTGTTCACATCCTGGTAGAGGTTGGGTCGTGACCGAGCTCGCGCACGAGCGCTGCATGGAACCGGTCCCGCTCTGCGGAGAGCGCAGCACCTTCACCACCGCTGGTGGCCCAGCTCGCATAGGTGTCCATCCAGGCAACGGCTTTGTTGAAGTTCTCGACCGCGCGTCGATCATCACCGGCATGCTGGAAGAACCGCATCCGGTGCGCGTACATCTCGGCGATGGACGCAGCGGAACCGATGTGCAGCACGGCCTCCCGGATCACCCGTTCCGCCTCTTTGGTCCGTTCGGCCTCCATGGCGGCTAAAGCTCGTTGCCACCACTCGGGTCTGCTTTTGTCCGATGGTCCAGGACCCGTAGCAGCGGAAGTCGTCATGTGCTCCGCGCTCACACCGTCGTCGGGACCGGTGTCCGGTGCGGGCTCGCCCAGCTCGAAGTAGGTGCGCATGTGGCCGTTGCGGGGGCCATCCGCCGCCTTCAGATCGAAGACCAGGTGCAGGGTTCCTTCCCCGCGTTGGATGTCCAGGTGGATAGCCATCCGGAGTGGATCGAACCTGATCGCGCACAGAACACCCTCGTCACCGGCACGCATCGCCACCCCCTTCGCGTCGGTGAAGTCGCGGGCCACCTTCACCCGGTGGCCGATACGGAGGTGATCGATCGTTGTGCTCATGAGGCCGGTTGCGGCCGGCCAAAGATCATTCCTTGTTGAGAAAGGGGCGAAGTGCCCATATTCGCGCCATGCATCCCATCTCGTTCGGTCTTTGCCTGCTGCCCGCTCTTGCCTTCGCGCAACCGTACACATCCTACTTCACCGGCAACTCAACGGATGTGGCCACTACGCCATTGGGCGGTCTTTGCCTCATGGGTGGTGCGACCGAAAGCGATCCCGCGATGGTCTGGTTCCTGGAGCGGGCCTCGGGCGGCGATGTGCTCGTGCTTCGCGCCTCCGGCAGCGACGGCTATAACGACTACATGTACTCGGAGCTGGGCGTCACCTTGAACTCCGTGGAGACGATAGTGTGCAACAGCGCATCGGCGTCGAATGATCCGTATGTCCATCACCGGATCCAGAAGGCCGAGGCCATCTGGTTCGCAGGTGGCGATCAATGGAACTATGTCTCCTACTGGCAGAACACGCCGGTGGACAGCTTGGTACGGGAGGCCATCGCACAGCGCAACATCGTGATCGGCGGCACCAGCGCAGGCATGGCCATCCTGGGCGGCTATCGTTTCACCGCGCAGAACGGTGCCGTCGCCAGTGCCACCGCGCTCAACAACCCCTACACACCGCAGGTCACGCTGGACGGCAGCACCTTCATGAACGCCCCGGGCATGAACAACGTGGTCACCGATTCGCACTTCGACGATCCCGACCGGCGCGGGAGGCTCTTGACCTTCATCGCCCGGTCATACGCGGACAACGGCACACCCGCCTTCGGCCTGGCCTCCAACGAGTATGTGGCCGTGTGCATCGGCGACGACGGCATCGCGCACGTGTACGGCGACTATCCGAACTACGACGAGTTCGCCTGGTTCGTGCAGGCCAACTGCGATGTGATGCTGCCGCCCGAGACCTGCGCACCGGGCACACCGCTCACGTGGGACCACAACGGCCTTGCGGTGAAGGCCTGCAAGGTGCCTGGAACGCAGACCGGCATGTACACCTTCGACATGAACGACCGCAAGACCACCAGCGGCGGCCTGTGGGAGGATTGGAGCGCGGTGGCGGGCACGCTGGTCACGGCCTCCGGTACGGCACCTGCATGCAATGTGGGTCTGGCGGAAGCTGCACGGCCCGACTGGCGTTGCATCCCCACGGCGGACGGTATTCGGCTCACGGGAATGACCGCCGCAGCGCGGATCGAGCTCGTCAACGCTTCAGGCCAGGTGTTGCCGTGCAGCATCACGCGTACTTCCGATGGTGCCTTGGTGCACTGGGAGCACAACGGACTCGTTCTCGTGCGCGTGATGGATGCGGGTGCCGCAGCGGCTTTCCGGGTGGTGCGGTAGAGGGCCGGGCGATGCACGGAGCCTGACGCGCACGCCTTAGCTGCCTCCAAAGCACCACGTTGACCGGCAAGCGGCACTCCAAGCGCTTCCTGCTCGCGGCTTCCCGCAAAGTCGCGGATCTTCGCGCCATGCCAAAGCGGCTCATTGCGCTCATTCTTGGGATCTACTTCACTGGCAGCGTCCATCCGCAGGCCACCGACAGCCTACGTCGTGCGTGGAGCACATGGTCCGGTGGTGCGCAGCAGGTGCATGACACGCTCGGCGTGCGTTGCGCTTCGGACCTATCAAAAGCCCTGCAGGAGGAAGGCGCCTTGGACAGCGCGCTGATCTATTCGGCAAAGGCCATCGCACTGGCCAGGCGCGGAGTGGAAGCCGGGCGCGGTACCCAACGCACGGCATGGCTCCATCACCGCATGGTGGCCGAACGCATGCACGCCGCGCAGCTCTTCTTCCTCAACCGCTACCCGGAAAGCATCGAGGCCATCAAGGCCTACCTGGCCACGGCGGAAGAGTTGCAATTGCCCGAGGAGATCGGTGCGGCCTACAACTACCTCGGCTACTGCTGCACCACCATGGAGGATCTGCCCAGCGCCCTCAAGTGGTCGCGCAAGGCCATGGAGACCATGCGCGGTATCGGTGGCGGTATCGACCTGGCCAATGCATGCACCGGCCTGGGCAATGTGCTGGATGAGATGGGCCAGTACGATAGTGCCATGGTCTACCTGCGCCAGGCGATCGCGTTGCACAAGGAACTGGACCGGCCCAACAACCTCGCGGCCGCCTATTTCTCCGCGATCGAGACCTGGCGCCATTTGGATCAGCCCGATAGCGTTGCGGCCTACCTCGCACAGGTGAAGCCGCTGGTGGACCTGCTGGACCAACCGCGCAGCCACATGCACTATTTGAGCCTATTGGGGCAGTACGAAGCCGAACAAGGGCTTACCGGGAGCGGCATCGCACACCTCTTGAAGGCCGACACGCTCGCCGTGGAGATCGAGGACCACCGCTCACGCCACTACATCAACCGCTCGTTGGCACTGGCTTATGCGACCGCAGGCGACGCCCGCAACGCCGCCTCCCGCGCCGACCTGGCCGATGCCGAGATGAAAGAGGACATGGGCTTGGAGAAGGTGCGCGCGGTGAGTGCGGCACAGGCCAGAGCCGAACAGGAGAAACAACTGGCCACGGCCGAAGCCAATGCCGAAGCGCTGCGCAAAGGCCGCTGGTTCGCCTGGGCCTTGGCCGGCGGCGGTGGGCTCGTGGCCTTGCTGCTGGGCGTGCTGTATGTGCAGGGACGGCGGAGCGCGCAGCGCCTCGCGGCCGCGCAGGATGAACTGATGCGCCTGGAGAAACAGCGCGAAGCTGAACGCGTGCGCATGAACGTGGCGCGCGACATCCACGATGAACTGGGCGGCTCGCTCTCGAAGATCGCCTTGCTCAGCGACCTGGTGCAGGAGAACGGCGCGGGCGAGGAGAGCAAGGACAGGCTCCGCTCCATTGCCGACCATGCGCGGCAGGTGCGCGGTTCGTTGAACGATGTGGTGTGGGCTGCGGATCCCACCAGCGACCATGCAGGTGCCTTGCTGCAGCACATCGCCGACCGTGCGCATCGCCTATTGGACGGCACCGGAGTGGAGCTTCAGCTGGACCTGCACGCCGCGGATCCCGCGCAGCCCTTGGGCCCGGCCTTCAAGCGCGACCTGTCCATGGTGGTGAAGGAGGCGCTGAACAACGCCCTGAAGCACGCGCGGCCCACCAGCATCGCCGTGCGTTTCCACCTGAGGGGATCGTACTACGAATTAGCTGTTTCGGACAACGGACAGGGACTAGGGCACAGCCCGACCGATGGGGGAAACGGCATGGCCAACATGCTGGAGCGTATCAGTGCGCATGGCGGCACGTTCACGGTTCGCGGTGTGGTGAACGGGCTGGGTACGGTGGTGGAAGCACACGGTGACTTCAGCGGAGCGTAGTTTTCGACGATGAAGCGCATCAAGGTGGCCATCGTGGAGGATGATCGCGATTTCCGCGAGCTGTTGCAGGCAGGCATCAGGAACGATGCGGGCATCCACGTCATCGCGACGTTCCCTTCCGGCGACCGGTTCCTTGCCGAACTGGCGGATCTTGATGCCGACGTGGTGGTGATGGACATCAATATGCCCGGCACCAGCGGCATCGATTGCGTGGCGAAGGCGAAACCGCAAAAGCCGGCGATGCAGTTCCTGATGAGCACCGTGTTCGAGAACCCCGTCTACATCTTTCAAGCCTTGTGCGCCGGTGCCACGGGCTACATCGTGAAAAGCGCACCGGCCAAGGACCTGATCGCTGCGGTCCACGACATCCATGCGGGTGGCTCACCGATGAGCCCCGCGATCGCCCGCTCGGTGGTGGCTTCGTTCCAAGGCGGTACCTCACCGCGAATACAGGAGGAGCGGCTCACCGCAAAGGAACGCGAGGTGCTTGACGGCCTCGCGACCGGCCTCATGTACAAGGAGATCGGGGACAAACTTGGCGTGAACATCAGCACGGTGCGCACGCACGTGCGCAGCATCTACGACAAGCTCCAGGTGCACTCACGGGCCGATGCCGTGAAGCGTGCTTACCCCGATGGGCGCAGGCCCTGACACGACCCATCGTACCGGACCGCGTTGCCGCCTACCATCTTCATGCGAGGCGCACAACGGTCCAGGCGGAGGTACTTCGTGGAAATTTCCGTTCACATGCTCCGTCTTTCCGCCTTGGGCGCGCTGATCCTGGTCTCCGGCAGCCTGCTCGCGCAGCAATACACCATCTCAACCATCGCAGGCACGGGTGCTGCGGGTAGCACGGGGAACGGCGCCCCTGCCATAAGCGCCACGGTCTACTACCCGCAAGGTCTGGCCCTCGCTGCCGATGGCTCCTTGCATTTCGGCCAGGCCACGGATCACACGGTCCGGAAGATCGATGCGGAATCGGGGAACATGGAGCATGTGGCGGGGATCGGCACCATTGGCTACAACGGCAACGGTGGTCTAGCAGCGGATGCTGGTCTGGCGTATCCCTTCGGCCTGTCGTTCAATGCAGCGGGCGACCTGTTGATCGCTGAGCGCGATGCGTACCGGATACGGATGATCAGTGCTGCGGATGGAACGATATCCACCTTTGCGGGCACCATGAGCCCGGGCAACAACACGGAAGTGCCCGCGCTGTCCGCTGGATTGCATGCGCCCATGGGCGTGCGGGTGCGCTCGAACGGCGACCTGCTGCTCAGCGTGATCGGCAACAACTATGTGCGGTACATCGATGGCGATAGCATGTACCTGCATGCCTTCGCGGGCGTTGGTTCGCCGGTGTACTCGGGCGACAACGGGCCAGCCACTTCCGCCGGGCTCAACCAACCGTACGACATCGCCGAAGCATCCAATGGCGACGTGTACATCTGCGACGTCAACAACGCGGCCATCCGGAAGGTGGATGCCATCAGCGGCAACATCACTACCGTCGCCGGACTTGGTGCGGGCGCGGCGGCATACAACGGCGACGGTATTCCTGCCACGGAGGCCGCTTTGGGACTGCCGTTCTGCATTGCGTTGGATACCAATGACAACCTGTACATCAGTGACCTTCAGCAAAGCCGGATCCGCCGGGTGGACGCCAACAGCGGGTTGATCGCCACCATCGCAGGAACGAACACGGCCGGCTTCAATGGGGACAACATCGCGGCCACTACGGCCCAGATCAACTCCCCGTGCGGTATGGTGATCGATGCGCAAGGCCGGATCCTCTTCGCCGATGCAGCCAACCATCGCATTCGCATGCTGACACCCGTGGATGACACGGACGTGAACGAATTGTCCGGAAGGAAGCCACTCTTTGCTTTTCCATCACCGGCGTCCGACCTGTTGCAGGTCCGTTCCGCATTGAAAGGTACGGTGGAACTCGTGGATGCACACGGAAGGGTAGTGCTGATCGGTGATCTGCGCACGGACCGGACAACGTTGTCCGTGGATGGCCTGCCTGCGGGACTCTACACCGTGCGCATGGTTGGCGCTGTTCCCATGCGGGTAGTTGTTCACTGATCGGTCCATTCAGCCTTCCTGAAGAGCCGGGCCGTATAGTCCAGCAATTCCGGACCACCGTGTGTGCCATGCCCCGGCACCACGATACGTGCCTTCGGATACGCCTTCTTCACGCGTTCCACCGTCGCTGACCAGGCGGTGGTATCCGCATCGCCCAAGTAGCCTTTACCAGCGTCCAATTCCTTGACCAGGCAGCCACCGAAAAGCACCTCTTCCTTCGCGAAGTAGCCCACCACGTTATCCTGAGTGTGTCCGGCGCCATGGAAGGTGGAAGTTGCGAACTCCGCGCCGAAATGTAGAACGAGCGTGGCCGAGAAGGCGTTCTGTGGTACTGCGGCACCCGCTCCTGTGGCAAGCTCGATGGTGCGCGTGTACGCGTAGGAGGGAATGCCATGTTGATGGAAGGCGTTCAAACCGCCCAGGCAGTCGTGGTGGAAATGCGTTGGAACGATCGCTTTGATCGTGCAGTCCAGCTCTTTCGTGATCCAGGCGATGAGCTCTTCGGAAGTACTGTCCTTCGTCGGCGTGTCGAAGATGATGACCTCCCTGCCATCCCGCACGACAAGACCATTGCAGGGTACTTTTCCGAAGTCCTCGGTCTGGTGGTAGGAGGTGTGGATGAAGGTGTTCTCCGATACTTGTGTGATGACCAGCGTACCCGTGTGATGGCGCTCGGCGGGAACGAAAGGAGCGGATCCTTTGGTGTCGAGTGGGGGCGCACAACGCGATAGCAGCAGAACAAGTAACCAGAGGTGATGCAAGTACCGCATGGCGTATATGGGTCGGTTCCTCGTTCAGAATGTCCACACGGTGGTTCATCGCCGATAGCGCAACACCTCGCAAGTGTAGCGAAAACCGGGGGCCTGTGGGCGCAGCACTTGTGCGGCGTCACGCGCATGTCGGAGCTGCGTAGGCCTCCAAGAGGTGAAACCTCGTCCATCCTATCGCCCTCGCCCCCGAGTCCAAGGACCACGTCAAGATCAACGAGCAGTATGAGCTCTATCTGCGGCAAGTGGCAGTAGCCCATGAGCGGGAGGTTTTTCGGCACCATCAACCCCGCCAACGAGCAGAAGCTCGCGCGAATCGCCCAGGCCGGTGAGGCCGACGTGGATGCCGCCGTGAAGGCCGCGCGCAAGGCTTATGACACCGTGTGGTGCAGGATGCCCGTGGCCGAAGGTGGTAAGTGGTATGGTCGCATTGGATGGCCTTGGCAGCGAACGGACTATTGATGGATCAGTATGGGTTCATGGTCCATCAAGCGCACTACGTCATCACCGGCAGACCCTAACCAAAGTTTATTGTGCTGGGGAGCGGCTTGGGGTTACTTCGGCCCAGGATCAAGAACCCGATGCACAGACTACTTTCCCTCTCCCTTGTGGCCGTCATCGCCCTCAGCAGCGCCTACGGCCAAACCCCATCACCTGCCACCATCTTCGGCACCAATGGCTGCGCGGATATCAACATCCTGCCCGGACAGACCTCATTCCTGAAGAGCCATGCGCTACAGCCCGACGGGAAGTTGCTGCTGGCAGGATGGGGTGGTGATGGCTTCCCCTACGTTGCATGCATGGCCCGGATCGACACGGCTTGCGGCGCGCTCGATCCCACCTTCGGACAGAACGGTGTGCTCGTGCATCATTTCGAGCAGCGCACCATCTGCAGCAGCATCGCGCTGCAGGCCGATGGCAAGATCGTGGGGGGCGGTTTGATCGCAGCCAGCAATGGGAGTTCGGGCCAGTTCCCCGGCGTGTGGCGCTACAACGCGGATGGTTCCGTGGACAGCACCTTCAACGGGACCGGCTACAACAATGCTGGCTTCTCCGCGGGCTCGGCTGCAGGTAAGGTGCAGAACGTCTTCATCGATGCGGATGGCCGCATCCTCGCTGCCATCATCGGCTATTCGCAGATCGGTGTGTTCCGCTACACGGCCACGGGTGTGCTCGATACCAGCTACTCAGCTGACGGTCGTGCGGAGATGCCCGTGGGCTACACCCCATTCCATGAGGACCTTGGTGCGGTGATGGATCCCGATGGATCCGTGACGATAGCCGCCTTGGTGGGTACCAGTGCCTTTGATCCCACCTTCATGGCGCTCGCGCGCTTCCTGCCCGATGGCGATCCCGATCCTGCGTTCGGCACCAACGGCCTGGCGCTGCATCCGACCATTTCCACCAGCACGTTGGGCAGTCCGGATGGACCCAAGGACTGGAGCATGGTACGCCGACCGGGCAGCGGATTCCTCGTGGGCTATGGCGCGCACAGCGGCGATACGCGTCCAAGCATTGCAGCATTCAACGAGGATGGCCCCATCGATCCCACCTACGGCACCAATGGCATTGTCCAGGTCACCGGCAGTAATCCGGTGGGCAGTGGGCTGTGGATGGACGACGATGGAAGCGTCCTGCTCTTCTACCGGCTCAGTAACATCACCAATGGATCTGGCGCCATCCTGCGGTTGACACCCGACGGGCAACCCGAGGCGGGCTTCGGCACCAACGGCGTCCTACAATCGCCGTTCACCAACCGCAGTTTCGCGAACGGCTTCCGGCTCGGTGGCGGGGACCTGATCGCCTACGGCGCGAACAACAACAACGGCAACGGATCGGTGGTGCGCCTCAGCCTCGATGTGGAAGCGAACACGCTGCCCGTGATCTCCTTCGACTTTCCGGATCTGGTGGTCAGTGCCGGCGGCAGCGTGCAGTGGTTCCTCGATGGAACGCCGATCAGCGGCGCAACGGCGAGCACGCACACCCCCACGCAGAACGGCACCTACACCGTGGAGATGAATTCCTTCGGTTGTGTGAACACCTCACCGCCGTTCAGTTTCCTCAGCACGGGGATCGGTGAGTTGCACGATGGCGGCATCGCGGTCCGGCAGGACCTCGCAGCGGGTCTGCTTTTCGTAACGAACGATGGTGATGTCCAGCCCTGGCATGTCATTGATGCGAGCGGTCGTGAAATGCAGCATGGCCAGTTGCGCACGGGCACGAATGAATTGCCGTTGGCCAACCTGCGAAGCGGGATTTACCTGCTGCGCACAGGACGCCATGTCCACCGCTTCGTGATGCCTTGACCACCGATCCCGGTAACGCATGCCCGTTCGTGATCGGACGGGCATGCCTGCTTTCGGCCCGTTCGTTGGGTGATGCTCCACAAGGCTGTAGCTTCGCTTCGCGTCATGGCCCGTATATCGGGTCAATGCGTGCCGTGATATGGCAACCAAGAAGAAGCCCCTCGACTGGCAACTCGCCCCCGCCCCCGAAACCAAGGACCACGTCCGCATCAACGAGCTCCATCGGGCCAGCTGAGCGTAGCCGATGAACGTACCGGCTCGGTCAGCTCTGGCGAAATACCTTGAGCGTACCGCCGTAGGTGCTGACTGGATCAAGACCGGCGCTGGCGGGATCGGTCTCGCCTGAGCGATGCCGGTAGCGCGGGTGTTACTCTACGCCATCCACGACCGTGCCGTGATGACCGGGCAGATGATCGCCATCAAGCCGCCAAACAAAGATCGCCTCAGTACGAAGGCATTGCCAATAGGTCTCGCGCGGGGTGCGGCCAACGGCCGTTTCATCGCTCGTACAAGCGATTGATGGCCTCCGTGCGGCTGTGCACCTGCAGTTTGCCGTAGATGCCTCGGATGTAGGTGCGCACCGTTTCGATGCTCAGTTGCAATTTGTCCGCGATCTCCTTGTAGCGGTACCCTTCGGCCAGCAGTTGCACCAGTTCGTGCTCGCGGGCTGTCAGGCTTTCCACCAGCGCGGCGTTCACCTGTTTCTGCTGTACGCTGGCCACCACCATGCGTGCGATGGCGAGCGACATGGGCGAGCCGCCTGCGTGGATGTCGCGGATGGCCTGGGCGATCTCCTTGGGACTGGCCGTTTTCAGCAGGTAGCCCGTGGCGCCCGCCATCAGTGCATTGAAAAGGTTGGCATTGTCCTCGAAGATGGTGATCACCAGCCATTGCACGTTCGGGCGCCTGGGCTTGCACTGTGCAATGCACTGGATGCCGCTCTGGCCGGGCAAGTGCAGGTCAGACAGTACCACATCGAGCCCGTCCAGCCCCTCCGGTCGGCCCAGGAATGCCTCCGAGCTGGGGTAGCTGCCGCTCAGGTCCAGGTCACCTTCGGCCTGTACCGCCTGCTCGAATGCCTGCCGCATGTCGCGGTCGTCCTCTATGATGGCTACACGGATGGCCATGATGCGAAGGTAGCAGGGGTCATACCGGCCTGGCCTCCATGTTCGTGGGGGACATCGGCACCTGCAGTACGATCGTGCTGCCGTTGGGAGAGCTTTCGACACGGACCGTGCCACCCAGTTCCTCCGCGCGTTTGTGGAAGTTGTGCAGGCCGTTGCCGCGTTGGCTCGCGCGTTCCGGATCGAAGCCGTTACCGTTGTCGTTCACGGTGAGCATGAGGGCCTTCGTGGTGATCGACAACCCCACATCGATGTGATCCCCGGCACTGTGCTTGAACGCGTTGTTCACGGCCTCGCGCATGACCAGCAGCACGTTGCGCTTCACATCGGGGGGGAGTGTGGCGCGGGCCATGGAGGGGTCGAACCGGAGGTCCGATACCAGGCGCAGCGGAATCCCTTCCGCCTGCCTGCCCAAGGTGCTGCGGACGAAGGCCACGAAGGTGGCCACATCATCGTTGCGCGGATCCACCGTCCATACGATCTCTCCCAGTTCATGCACCAGTTCGCTGCTCGCCTGCGCGATGCGCTGCGCCTGCTCCCGATCGGTGCCGGGCATGTTCCGCAGCATCATGGTGATCTTGGTGAGGCCGCTGCCGATGCCGTCGTGCACATCGCGCGCGATCCGCAGGCGAACGTGCTCCAGTTCACGCTGACGCTCCAGTTCCTGCTCCTTGCTCCGGAGGCGTTGCGCCAGTACCTGCCTGGTGGCTAGGACCGCCGCCGCCAGGACCGCCACCAGCACGATCGCGCGGAACCACCACTGGGCCCACCACGCCGGAAGCACCTGCAGTTGCAAGGTGATCGTGGCGGTCGGCAGCATCGCGCTCTCGCTGCGCAGCTCCAGCAGGTGATCCCCCGCCTCCAGCGCGCCCAGGCTCACGGATCGCTGCGTGCCGAGCTCGACCCAGGGCTGGTCAGGATCACTGCCCCGTATCCGGTAGGCGTAGTGGAAGGCGTTCCCTTCGTACAGGGCCACGCGCCCGAACTGGAGGTTGAGCATGGCGGAGTCCGCAGGGAGTATGATCGTACCGCTCATCACCGCGGTTGCGGTACGATCGGTCCCACCGGCGATCACCTGGCGCCATACCAAGGGGGCATCCGTAAGCCGCACGCCGTGGTCCTTGGAGAACAGCACATACGGGTTGCCGCAGGCAAGGATGTCGCCGTTCGGCATCAAGGCCATCTGGCCGGTCAGGTGGCTGTTCACGCCGTGCTTCGCATCCAGGGTGTTGAGCAGGTCGGTGGCGGGATCCAGTAGGATCCCGCCCCGTTCCGAGGAGCACCACAGCCTGCCTTGCCGATCGCACAGGGCATGGAGGATCGCTGGCCTGCCGTATGGGCGCCAGGTGCGATCGATGGTCCAGCGGTCGTTGTGCCCGGGGTCGTGCAGGCGTGTGAGGCCGAAGCCGTATGCATGGAGCACCGGTTTGCCATCCGCCTGCACAACGACCCCTTCGATCTGCGCAAAGGCGGCCGGCGGCACCTCGGGTAAGGCCATGGCCCTCAACTCCAGGGTGCGCCGGTCCACCAGTTCCGGAGGCGCATTGCGGTGGGCCACGATCAGCCGGTCCTCATCCAGCACGGCCATGCCGATGGCATCTTGGCCTCGGGCCTCGGTGTAGCGTTGTTCGCGCGTGCCGGCGGCCATGCGCATGATGTGCTGCTCTGCGAATAGGGCCCACAGGTGGTCCCTGTCGTCCACCAGCAAGTCTGTCACTGGGGCCCGCGGTGAGCGCAGCATGGTCTGGTCCAGGGCCACGGGATCCACGGTGCGCGTACCTGGCCGGTGGCGCATCAGGCCACGGGTGGTGCCCAGCCAGATCACGCTGTCACGTGTCTGAACGATCTGAAAGGCCTCGTAGGGCAGGCTGTCCGCTGGCAGCGGGATGGCATAGCGCAGGCTGCCGTCCGGTGCCAACCGCATGAGCTTCCGGTCCCGGTAGAAGCGGACGGCCCAATAGCCGTCGCCGTCCAATGCACCGATCGCATGCACACTGCTCAAGCCCAATTCGTGCCCGAGTGCCTTCACCGTCGCCGGCGCTGGCCGTTCACTCCAGACCTGTGCGAACCCGCCGATCAACAGGCTGCCATCGCGGGTCCGGTGCACGCTCCGCACAGGGTCTCCCAGGGATTCGGTCCGGAATGTGGACCCTTCAGGCCGCACTTCCAATACCTGGAGCGCATCGTCCATGGCCACGTACCAGTGTACCGTATCCACCTGTGCCATGGAAAGCGCCACATTGTGCAGGTCGCTCAGTGGTTCGCGCGCCACATGGGTGGTGAAGGTGTGCGTGCGGCGGTTGAACGCGATCAGCCCCAGGCCCCACGTGTTCACCCACAGTAACTCCTGGTGGAAGCGGTCTGGTTGCAGGTCCAGGAGGAGCGTCTTCGGTGGAGCTTCCTTGCCGAACGGCCTGCACGGGAACACCTCTTCGCGCTGTTCCTGTGGGATCCAGTGGCGCACGGCCATGCGATCCACGTACCAGAGCGAGCCGTCAGGTGCCTCCCAGCCGCCGCCAGCGCGCACCAGTGCCGGGGTTCCGCTGGTGGGCACAGGCCGGTACACGGAATCACCCGGCGCCCATTTGTACAGACCGGCCGTGCCGCAAAAGGCCCAATGTCCTATGTGTGATCCGGTGAGGTGGAGCGGCTCCAGATGCACTTCCTTGCCGTGTTGGAGAAAGGGTACGCGCCAGCGCCTGCCGGTGTGCGTATGCACCGCCAGTACGCCGCCTGAGGTGGCCGCCCACAACATGCCATCGTCTGCGGGGAGCAGGTCCAGGATGTTGTCATGGGGGAGCGAATGCTCCTCCAATGGGTCGCTGACATAGGTTTCGGTGGCAGCGCCATCGAAGCGCAACAGGCCGCCGTCCGTACCGATCCATAGCGCGCCGAGGTCGTCCTGCGCCAGGCAGTTGGCGTACATCCCATGGAGGCTGGGCACATCGAGCGGCACCGCGTACTGGCCTTGGGCCCATGCGGCCAGCAGCGCGAGGCGCGCCATGCCCGCCAACCGTAGCGCTGCACCATGCGGACGCATGATGCGGGCGGGCCTGCCGTGAACCATGCGCACAAGGTAGCCCGGGAGCAGCCTGATCGGCAGGCTGCCCAGTGCCTGGTCAGCGGGCGATCATCACCGGTGCGGCGATGGCCCTCGAGGGCGTGGACACCCGGATGTGATAGGTCCCGTTGGGTCGCTGCGAGAGGTCGATGGGGTCCGCACCCACGAGCTGCGCGGGCGAGAGCTCAATCACCACGGCACCGAGCGCATTGTGCACAGTGGCGGACGCATGCGGCGGAAGGCTGGTCCACCGCAGCGCGAAGTGACCATCGTTGGGGTTCGGGTACGCATGCAAGGCGTGTGTGTTGCCACGGAGGCCGGGCACACCGGTGTCGTCGATGCAAATGCCGTTCACGGCCACGGGCGTCGACTTGTCCAGGATCGTTCCATCGCCCAACTGCCCCGAGTTATTGTTGCCCCAGGCCCAGGCCGTACCATCCGACTTCAAGGCGATGGTGTGGCTTTCGCCGCAGCTCACCGCCACCACATCAGCGATGCTGGTCACCTGGGTGGGCACGAGGATGTTGTTGTTGTTGCTGCCGAGGCCGAGCTGACCTTTCAGGTTGTAGCCCCAGGCCCACAGCGTTCCATCGTTCCTTACGGCCAGGGTGTGCCCGAAACCGTTCTGCTGCGCGATGGCCGACATGTTGCTCAAACCTGGCACCGGCGCCGGGGTGTTGCGCTCGGTGGTGGTGCCATCGCCCAGCTGGCCAAATAGATTGTAGCCCCAGGTCCACACACTCCCATCGGCGCACAGCGCGACCGTGTGTGCGTAACGCGAGGAGGAGAGGGCCACCACGGAGTCGATCCCCAGGGCTTGCACGGGCGTGCTGCAAATGGTGGGCGCGCCAGGGCCGGCACCAAGCTGGCCGCGGTCGTTCAGGCCGTAGCCCCACACCGTGCCGTCGGATGCGATGGCAAGCAGGTTGCCGAACCCGGCGGCGATGGCGACAAGGTCCGTAATGCCGACCTGCACCGGTACCAAGGAGCCGCTACCGGTGCTGCCGATGCCGAGCTGGCCGTAGTTGTTTTGGCCCCAGGCCCATGCCGTGCCATCCGCACGCAGGGCAACGGAGAACATATCGCCAGCGGCGATCGCCACAACGTTGTCCAGGCCGGTGACCTGCACGGGTATGGTGCTCCAGTCGGTGGTGCCGTTGCCCAGTGCACCAAAGTCGTTGCGTCCCCAGCACCAAACGGTGGAATCCGTCGCCAAGGCAACGGTGTGCCCGAGGCCGCCGGCCACTTCCCGCACGCTTAGCGACCCGTAAACCGGTGTGCCGGTCGAGTGTGCTTGGATCGTGCTGTCGCCCAGTTGTCCGTAGGAATTGTTGCCCCAGGTGCGCAGTTCGCCGTCGTTGCAGATGAACGCACTGCAATTTGCACCGGCCCCGATGGATTGGGCGGTGGTGGCATTGCTGGTCGAACATGCCAGCATCAGGGCAAGCAGGTGGTGGAGGGTAGGTGTTGTGCGCATGCGGACCAGAGGAATTGATCGATGGTTACGCGACAAAGCAGCGGAAACGTAGGCCTAGCCGAAATACCATGAAAGTAGAGTGGGCCACGCTTCGGTCCTTGGTAGGATGCGCCCAGATCCACCCGGCCGACCACATGCGCACAGCGCGATGCCGACCGGTCCATATGTGGCCGTGATGAACCGGAATCGCCGTACAGAGACCGTGTTGCCCACTCTCCTACATTTGAACCGATGGCAACCAAGAAAAAGTCCCTCGACTGGTCCCTCGCCCCCGCACCCGAGAGCAAGGACCACGTCAAGATCAACGAGCAGTACGAGCTCTTCATCGGCGGCAAGTGGGTGAAGCCGAAGTCCGGCAAGTACTTCGACACCATCAACCCCGCCAACGAGCAGAAGCTCGCGCGCATCGCCGAGGCCGGTGAGGCCGATGTGGACGCCGCCGTGAAGGCCGCCCGCAAGGCCTACGACACCGTGTGGCGCAAGATGCCCGCCGCCGAGCGCGGCAAGTACGTGTACCGCATCGCCCGGCTGCTGCAGGAGAAGGCCCGCGAGTTCGCCGTGATCGAGAGTATGGACGGCGGCAAGCCCATCCGCGAAAGCCGCGACTTCGACATCCCCGTGGCCGCCGCCCACTTCTTCTACTACGCCGGCTGGGCCGACAAGCTCGGCTACGCCTTCCCCAACCGTCCCGTGGCGCCCCTCGGCGTGGCCGGGCAGATCATCCCGTGGAACTTCCCGCTGCTGATGGCCGCCTGGAAGATCGCGCCCGCCCTGGCCTGCGGCAACACCGTGGTGCTGAAGCCCGCCGAGACCACACCGCTCACCGCCCTCAAGCTCGCCGAACTGATCCAGGAGGCCGAACTGCCCGAAGGCGTGGTGAACATCGTCACCGGCGCGGGGGCCACCGGCGCGGCCGTGGTGAACCACCCGGACATCAACAAGATCGCCTTCACCGGCAGCACCGCCGTGGGCAAGCTCATCCAGCGCGCCACCGCCGGCACCGGCAAGAAGCTCACCCTCGAGCTCGGCGGCAAGGCCCCCAACATCATCTTCGCCGATGCCACCATCGACCAGGCCGTCGAAGGCATCATCAACGGCATCTACTTCAACCAGGGCCACGTGTGCTGCGCCGGCAGCCGCCTCTTCGTGGAGGAGGCCGTGTACGACGAGGTCATCCGCAAGCTCAAGCACCGCATGCGCTCGCTCGTCGTGGGCGATCCGCTCGACAAGAACACCGACATCGGCGCCATCAACAGCCGCGAGCAACTCGGCACCATCAACAAGTACCTCAAGCACGGCGTGGCCGACGGTGCCGAGATGTATCAGCCCACCTGCGATCTCCCCAGCAAAGGCTTCTGGTGCCGCCCCACGCTCTTCCTCAACGTGGCGCAAAGCGCGCGCATCGCGCAGGAGGAGATCTTCGGTCCCGTGCTCGCCGTGCAGACCTTCCGCACCGTGGACGAGGTGATCCAGAAAGCCAACAACACGCCTTACGGCCTCAGCGCCGGCGTGTGGACGGACAAGGGCAGCAAGATCTTCAACCTCACCAGCAAATTGCGCGCGGGCGTGGTGTGGGCCAACACCTACAACAAGTTCGATCCCACCTCACCCTTCGGCGGCTACAAGGAAAGCGGGTATGGGCGCGAAGGCGGGGTGCATGGGTTGGGGGCGTATCTCAATCTCAATTGAGGCACAAGGCTCCGGTGCATGGCACCAAGCATCGGTCAACGCTCTTGTAACGTCGACCCACCGGGTCGACCCGTAACGAGTTGGGTCTATTGGGCGTGCCCCTCGCAAAGCCTCGGGTCGCGCTTTCCGCTCGTACTCCTCGCTCCTTCGTCGCTGCGGGGTACCCGCTTCAATCGCTCACGCGGAATGCGCGACATAAGAGTGCTATTTTCGATTGATGAGAACACGGAGGCCAAAGGAGCCAGCGGAGAAAGTCGATTGGATAGAGAGATATCGCGACGGACACATCCTTGGCCCTATTTGCTCCGGCCTGATCGTGTTCGGATTGGAGGAATTCAAAGGCGCGTACATCATACAGAACCTCGACCAACTAGAGGCGTTGTTGGACAAGAAGGACCGTGGTGAGATTGGTCTCGAAGAGTTCGGTCAAGCTGTAGCGCCATTCATGTTCAATCACTGCTGTCCGGTTAACTGAAGGTCGAACATGAGTTGAACTGAGCATGGAT